>k87-1949906_pt1 | contig 13662 bp, 10 predicted proteins | sample MGYA00084031_6733416 | MGnify analysis MGYA00084031
CATTTCATAAAGCGCGTCATAGAGCGGTCGCAGGTACGGATCGACCTTCTCCCGCATGTCGCCCGGCAGGAAGCCGAGCCGCTCGCCGGCCTCCACTGCCGGGCGCGACAGGACAATGCGCTCCACCATGCCGCGCTCGAGCAGCATGGCCGCATAGGCAACCGCGAGGAACGTCTTGCCCGTACCCGCCGGGCCGATGCCGAACACGAGCTCGGACCGTTCCAATGCGCGGATATAGGCGTCCTGATTGCCGGACCGGGCGTAGATCGTGCGCTTGCGCGTCGAGATTTGGGCCGCCGCGATCTTCGCCTTGTTCTCGAGCGTGGGCAGGCTCAGCTGATCGTCCGACGCCTGCACGAGGCGCAGCGCGCCATCCACGTCCGAAGCCGTCAACGATGCCCCGCCCTTCACCAGGCCATAAAGATAGTCCAGCGCCCGGCGCGCATGTTCCGCGGCCGTGTGCTCGCCCTTGATGGAAACCTGGTTGCCCTTGGAATGAATGCTCACACCAAGCTTCTGCTCGACTCGAGCCAGGTTCTCGTCGAAGGGACCATAGAGTGCGCCCGCGTCCTTGTTGCTGTCGAAGGTCAGAACGAGATGCGCAATATCCGAAGCACCGGAAGAAACGCTACCTGGGTCCGTGCGGCTGCTCAAACGAGCTCCTCCCTCATGAGCTTGCCATCCCAGCGGATTCCGCCAGCAGACTGTGAGGACCCGCTTTGGCTATTCGTACCCTAACAATGTCACCGATGTCACCAAGTTCCGAGTCGATAACCACCGCTTGCAACCAGGGCGAGCGCCCGACCACCTGCCCCGGCAGGCGGCCCGGCTTCTCGATCAGGACGTCCATCTCGAGGCCGACGCGACTGGTGGCGAAGGCCTGCTGCTGCTCGTTGAGCAGCGCCTGCAGACGCTGCAGACGCTCGTCCTTCACATGCTCCTCGACATGGTTGTCCATGGCCGCGCCCGGCGTGCCCGGGCGGGGAGAATACTTGAACGAGAAGGCCTGCGCATAGTTGACCTCGCGCACGATCCGCATCGTCTCCTCGAAATCCTCGTCCGTCTCGCCGGGGAAGCCGACGATGAAATCGCCCGACATCGCGATGTCCGGCCGCGCTTTGCGGATGCGTTCAATGAGCCGCAGGTAGTCCGCCGCCGTGTGCCGGCGGTTCATGGCCTTGAGGATACGGTCCGAACCCGCCTGCACCGGCAGATGCAGATAGGGCATCAGCTGCGGCAGGTCGCGGTGCGCCGCGATCAGCGAATCCGTCATGTCACGCGGGTGGCTGGTGGTGTAGCGCAGGCGCGCCAGCCCCGGCATTTCCGCGAGCCGGAACAGGAGCTCGCCCAGGCCCCATTCCTTGCCGTCCGGGCCTTCGCCGTGCCAGGCATTGACGTTCTGGCCGAGCAGCGTCACCTCGCGCACGCCCGCCTCGGCGAGCCGCTCGGCTTCCGCGAGGATCTGGCTCACCGGTCGGGAGATTTCCGCGCCGCGCGTATAGGGCACCACGCAGAAGGTGCAGAACTTGTCGCAGCCCTCCTGCACCGTCAGGAAGGCGGTCACACCGCGGTGCCGCACCGCCGCCTTCTCCGGCTGCGGCAGATGCTCGAACTTGTCCTCGATCGCATACTCAGTCTCGACGACCTTCTCGCCGGACCGCGCCCGCTTCACCACGGATGGCAGCCGGTGATAGGTCTGCGGCCCTACCACGAGATCCACGGCCGGAGCCCGGCGGATGATCTCCTGACCTTCCGCCTGCGCCACGCAGCCGGTCACGCCAATGAGCAGCTCCTGCCCGTTGGCCGCCTTCTCTTCCTTGAGCTTGCGGATGCGCCCGAGCTCGGAATAGACCTTCTCCGCCGCCTTTTCGCGGATATGGCAGGTGTTCAGCAGAACGAGATCTGCCTCCTCCATGTTGTCCGTGAGGCGATAGCCGTCCGCGGCCAGCGCGTCCGTCATGAGCTGGGAATCGTAGACGTTCATCTGGCAGCCGTAGGTCTTCATGAAGACCTTCTTGGTCGCGGCGGGAGCCTCCGCCTGCGCCGAAGATGCTGGGCTGATCGGTTGTTCGAGCGCGATATTCTGTTCCATGAGCGCCTAACTAATCCATTTTGCGGCCGATTGGAAATATTTGCACCCGCCTGGCGCGAGAAAATTGCCGTCTGTGGCGTTTCAGCCCGGTCGCTGCCGCTCCGCCACCACCTATGGCTTGCGCAAGGTGGAAACCAGCATGTCGCGCACCCGCTGCTCGGCGAGCCGAGCAATCTCCTTGCGGTCCGCGTCGGCGGAAAACTCGATCGGCTCACCGAACACCACTTCGACCTCCAGCCCGCCCTTCCTCAGCACCTGCAGGAGATGCGGCACGAAATCCTCGTCGCCGATCCAGGCCACCTCGCGCCGCTCCATCCGGTCGAGCCGCAACCCTCGCCGGGCCAGATAGGCGATCGCCACCGGCTGCACCATGACGGTCTCCTGGCTGTCGTTCATGGCGAGCTTGGCAGCGGCGAACAGCGTACTCTTGAATGGAAGCACACGGTTACCGTCGCCGGTCGTGCCCTCCGCGAACAGCACCATCGGATCGCCGTTCGACAGGCGCGTGGCGATCTCCTTCGCCTGTTCGGGCGAGGCCCGGCGCCGCTCGCGCTCGACGAACACCGACCGCTGCAGCCTGGCGAACGTCCCCATGATCGGCCAGCTTGCGATTTCAGCCTTGGCGATGAAATGAACGCCCGTGATCGAGCCCAGGACCAGAATGTCCGACCACGAGACATGATTGGACGCCATCATCACGCGTCCACCCCGCGCGGGCTCGCCCACGGTCCTTACCCTCACCCCCATCACCTTCAGGGTACACCGGTGCCAGAGCTGGGGAATCCAGCGATCGCTCCACCAGCCCGTGCGCAGCGCAATGCTTTGCGCCAGCATCATCGGCCCGGTGTAGGCGGCAACAAGCAGAATTTTCCCAGCGACCCGCAACTTGCCGATCATGGATTGGTCAACCTGTCCGATCCCATCGCATCACGAGGGCATTTGTGGGCGCCGCCCCTGGGTTGGCATAATAGGCCGGCCGGAATCCTACCTGCTGGAACCCGAGCCGCCGGTAGAGCACCAGCGCGGGCCCATTGGTCTCGTCCACTTCGAGAAACAGGCTTTCCACCCGCTCCGCGTGGAGATGTCTCAGCACCGCCTCCATCAGCGTATGGCCGAGTCGGCGGCGCCGAAGCTTGCGCGGAACCACGATGGTGAGGATCTCCCCCTCGCCCGCCACATGCCGCGCCAGCACAAACCCGCACAACGGGCCGTCGGGCACGCCCTCCTCAACCGCGGCATAGCCGAACACCGTGTCCTGCCGCAGCAGGGCCTCGAACTCCTCGCTCGTCCATGGACGGGAGAACCCCTCCTCATGGATGGCTGCAAGCGCCTCGCAGTCCTCCAGCGAGAGAGGCCGCACCGCATAGCTGCGTCGCTTGAAATAGGAAGAGAATGACAGCCCCATCACTGCCCTTTCAAAGGCACCGCGAAAGTCGTGCTCGGCTTTGCATCCGGCGGTCGCAGATAGAGCGGCTTCGGCATGGCTCCATCGGCCTCCTTCTGCGCCGCGATCCGGGCAAAATAAAGGATATCCGCCGTACCCCGCAAAGGCCCAAAATCGCAATCCCTGGCCATCGCCTGGGCAATCCTGCCCGCCATATCGCCCGCCAGGACCGGATTTTCTGCCCGGGTCGCTTGTTCGGCCGCTTCCTCGAGGCTCGCGAGCCGCGGCCCTTCGATCTCGACGCCATTTCTGTCATAAGCCGCCAGTGCGACCTGCATGCCCGCCTTGATGGCCGTGAGCACCGGCCTGCCCGGCCACGCCTCGGCGGTTTCCGCGGCGAGCGCCTCCAGTGTCGTCACGCCGACCGCCGGCACCTTGAGCGCGAGCGCAAGCCCCCGCGCCGCAGCCACCCCGACCCGCACGCCCGTGAAGGATCCCGGCCCGACCGACACACCGATTCTTGCAACGTCGGAGTAGGTCCGGCCGGCCTCGGACAGCGCCCGTTCAATGACGGCCATGACGTGCTCCGCATGACCTTTTTCCAGATCGAGCGAAACCCGCCCAAGCACCTGCCGGGTCTTCGGGTCAAAAACGCAGGCCGCGCAAAGCGCGGCCGCGGTATCGATCGCAAGAATCGTCATGCGGCTATTATAGCCATCCTTGGCAGCCGGGGAATGGCTGCCCCGTCAGGAGGCAGCCCTCTGCTGCGCCTTCTTCTCCAACCGGCGCTTGTGCAGGATCGGCTCGGTGTAGCCGTTCGGCTGCTGACGGCCCTTGAAGACGAGGTCGCAGGCGGCCTGGAAGGCGATGGACTTGTCATAGTCCGGCGCCATCGGTTCGTACTTGGGATCGCCGGCGTTCTGCCGGTCGACCACCTTGGCCATGCGCTTCATCGTCTCCATCACCTGCTCCTCGGTGACGATGCCGTGGTGCAGCCAATTGGCGATGTGCTGCGAGGAGATGCGCAGCGTTGCCCGGTCTTCCATGAGACCGACGTCGTTGATGTCCGGCACCTTGGAGCAGCCGATGCCCTGGTCGATCCAACGCACGACATAGCCCAGGATGCCCTGCGCGTTGTTGTCGAGCTCGGCCTTGATCTCCTCCGGCGTCCAGTTCGGACGCTGCGCCACCGGAATGGACAGGATGTCCGACAGCTTGGCTCGCGGACGCGACTTGATCTGCTCCTGCACCGCCTTCACGTCCACCGCGTGGTAATGGGTGGCGTGCAGCGTTGCCGCCGTCGGCGAAGGCACCCAGGCCGTGTTGGCGCCGGCGCGCGGATGACCGATCTTCTGCTCCAGCATCGCCGCCATCAGGTCCGGCATCGCCCACATGCCCTTGCCGATCTGGGCGCGGCCGGAAAGCCCGCACTCGAGGCCGATGTCCACGTTCCAATTCTCGTAGGCCGCGATCCATGTCGACTGCTTCATGTCGCCCTTGCGGATCATCGGACCGGCTTCCATCGAGGTGTGTATCTCGTCGCCCGTGCGGTCCAGGAAGCCCGTGTTGATGAACACCACGCGTTCGGACGCGGCACGGATGCACTCCTTGAGGTTCACCGTCGTCCGGCGCTCCTCGTCCATGATGCCCATCTTCATCGTGTTGCGCTTCATGCCGAGCGCATCCTCGACGAGGCCGAACAGCTCGACGGCGAATGCCACCTCGTCCGGCCCGTGCATCTTCGGCTTCACCACATACATGGAGCCGGTGCGGCTGTTCTGGTGGCGGCCGTTCGGGCCGATATCATGCAGCGCGATGGCTGCAGTGAACATGGCGTCCATGATGCCTTCCGGCACCTCGTTGCCGTCGCGGTCGAGGATCGCCGGGTTGGTCATCAGATGGCCGACGTTGCGAACCAGCATCAACGAACGGCCCTTGAGGGATGCCGCCGCGCCGTCCGGCGTCTTGTAGGCGACGTCTCCGGCCAGCTTGCGGGTGATGGTCTTGCCGCCCTTCTCGAACGTGTCGACTAGGTCGCCCTTCATCAGGCCAAGCCAGTTGCGGTAGGCAAGCACCTTGTCCTCGGCGTCGACCGCCGCGACCGAGTCCTCGCAGTCCATGATCGTGGTCAGCGCCGCCTCGATCACCACGTCGGAGACCTTGGCCTTGTCGTCCCGCCCGATCGGATGGTTCGGATTGACCTGGACGCGGACATGCAGGCCGTTGCGCTTCAGGATGATCTCGGACGGGCTCGCCGCATCGCCGTTGTAACCCACGAACTGCCACGCATCCTTGAGCGCCGCCCCGCCCTGCTCGGTCTTCACCACGAGCTTGCCGCCTTCCACGGCGAAGCCGGTCGCATCCGTCCAGCTCGCGCCCTCGAGCGGCGCGCTCTGGTCGAGGAAATCGCGCGCCCAGGCGATCACCTTCGCCCCGCGCTTGGGATTGTAGCCCGCACCCTTCTCGCAGCCGTCCGTCTCCGGAATGGCGTCGGTGCCGTAAAGCGCGTCATAGAGCGAGCCCCAGCGCGCGTTGGCAGCGTTCAGCGCGTAGCGGGCGTTCATCACCGGCACGACAAGCTGCGGACCGGCCACGTCGGCAATCTCGGGATCCACATTGCTGGTGGTAATCTTGAAATCAGGCCCTTCGGGCAGGAGATAGCCGATCTCGCGGAGGAAAGCCTCATAGGCGGCGAGATCCGTGGGCGCGCCGTGCTCCTTGTGCCAGGCATCAATTCTTGCCTGCAGTTCGTCACGCACCTTGAGCAGTGCGCGGTTCTTCGGCGCAAGGGCGTGCACGATCTCGGACAGCTTCCGCCAGAATACATCCGGATCTACGCCCGTTCCTGGCAGGGCTTCCCGATTGGCAAAGTCGTACAGCGCCTGCGAAACTTTCAGCCCATGGATCTCGACCCGATCACTCATGCTGCCTCTCCCAAACTTAAACCCATGTGGCTTTGACCACTTTCTTCCGAAGCCGTCAATTACAGGGGTGACGCATCTGTCACGCTTCAAACATAGCCCAGCTGATCCCATTCGTTGGGGACAAACACTTTCAACGCTGCGTGATGGAATGAAATCCCGGCCGGGGCGTCACACCTGCCCGCGCCCCCCCCCGCTGCAATCAGCATCGTGCTGCGCGCCCTCCGGGGAGCACACGGGCAGTGTTCTGCCCATCAAGCCGAGAGCGGCCTTCGGTAAGATGCGGCCCCCGGCGGGATCCAATGCTTCCTGACCGGGTTTCAACGCCCGCTCCCGCAATTCAGCGCAACCAGACACGCGCCAGGTGACGGGTCCGTGTGCTGCTCACTCCAACCATGATCTCACCCGCAGAGCAATCTGGCGCGGCCTCGATCACTGCGGTCGAGTGACCTGCCGGGAAGGGCCTCGCGCAAGCCGTTTTCCATCTCCTCGCTGGAAGGCCCGATGAAGGAGGTACGACACGGGCGATTTCCGGCACAAACCACGCGACAGATGTGATGGAAGAGGTGAAAGCGGCCGGCGGAAAAGCCGCTCCGGCTGGGGCGCTGGAGCGGCTTTCGCGCACAGGCCCGGGAGGAAGCTGACCTGTTGCGACAATCTGTTCAAATCGCCATGCCTGCGGTTGGTTCCAGTGGAGGCTGGCGTCTTTGCGAAACCGCCGCCCCCGTCGCGCAACACGCCAGACGCCGCCGGGCCCAGCCAGGCACGGCCGAAGTGCCCGCGAGGCAGTCCATGAGGGCATCCGGCGAGGCAGCCGCCGTTGAGGCGCTTGCCATCGCCACCCATCCCGATTACAGCACAACCGGACGCCGGACGGACCGGGCCCGCACGCAGCGAAGGCCCCGTGATGCCGTGACGCCCGCTATCCCGGTCACCGCGTCCCGTCCGCCCGGAATAGCCGGACGGCCGCGTCCCGGCACCAAGGAAATTTCGAGGCAAAGGCATGCAGAGCAAAGCGCAAACCAGCAATCTGCCGTTCACGGTCGCAGCCCTGTACCGGTTTGCGCGCCTGCCGCAGTATCAGGACCTGCGCGAGCCGCTGCTTCAACTCTGCAATGACAACGGCATCAAGGGCACCCTCCTCCTTGCCGCCGAGGGCATCAACGGCACCGTCGCCGGTTCCGCACAAGCCATCGCCGAGCTGGTCCGCTACATCGAGTCCATTCCGGAGCTTGCCGGCCCGGAGCTCAAATATTCCTACGCGAGCTCCATGCCCTTCCACCGCATGAAGGTTCGCCTGAAGCGCGAGATCGTCACCATGGGCGTCGACGGCATCGACCCGCTCCGGTCGGTCGGCACCTATGTTCCCCCGAAGCAGTGGAACGACCTTATTTCCGACGAAAACACCATCGTCATAGACACCCGCAACGACTACGAGGTGGCGATCGGCACGTTCCAGCGGGCGGAGAACCCCAAGACCCGGACCTTCCGCGAATTCCCGAGATGGGTCGAGGAGAACCGCGAGAAGCTCGAGGGCAAGAAGATCGCCATGTTCTGCACCGGCGGCATCCGCTGCGAGAGGGCGACGGCTTTCGTCAAGGGCCTGGGCTTCGACGAGGTCTACCACCTCAAGGGCGGCATCCTGAAGTATCTGGAAGAGATGCCGCGCGAGCAGAGCCTGTGGGAGGGCGAATGCTTCGTCTTTGACGAGCGCGTGGCCGTCGGGCACGGCCTCGCCGAGAGCGACGTCGTTCTGTGCCGTGCCTGCCGCCGCCCGCTGACGCCGGAGGACCGCAAGTCTCCGCATTACGTGGAGGGCATCTCCTGCGAATATTGCCACGATGAGCGCACTCCCGAGGACCGCGCCCGCTATGCCGAGCGTCACAGGCAGGTGAAGCTCGCGGAAAAGCGCGGCCGCAAGCACATTGGCAGCTGACAGCCGCCCGGGAGATTCAATCTGCTGGCCTTGGACTGTTTCTTACTCCTGGCCTGGTTCATACGCCGCGTGCACACCGAAGAACGGCTTAACTTCCGCATCGCCAGGACCATCGCAGACCTCATCGGGAGCGATCGCAACTGCCCGGCCAGACTATTTCACGCGCGCCTTTCCCGAAATCTGCCGCGGCTCTGCGACGCTCATGGGCGTCATGCTCATGTACGTCGTGCCAGGAATACGTCGCGTCCGGATTCCGGCCCTAGGTGTTGCCACCTGCTTGCGGAGATGCAGGAACTCGCGCCACTGCGCCATAGCCACATTGGTGTGACGGCCGGGCTTTCACCGTCCGCAATAGCGGCAACTGCGCGACTCACTTCACATCCTGGAGGGCTTCGACCAATGGCACACCCAGGGCCGGCTTTGAGCTATGGCTCGCGCACGGTCACGACGCATTTCACGCGCGGGTTGGTATAGTTGGACCCGAGGGCCGCTGTAAGGAAGTGCGAGCCCGATGCTGGCAGGCCCTCATCCAGCGTGACTTCTCCCCCCACGCGCACGCTGGAAACGGACCATTCCACGACCGTGCCCGCCTCGAGTTCCGCCGAACCTTCGTTTATGACCACCACGTCGTATCCGTTTGCCATGCAGCGCAGTCCGCCCGCGGTGGCAGCCTCCCGTTCCTGCGCATCCACGGCCGCTGTGACCAGGCATAACGAAGTGCCCGCCAGAAACGCGGCCGCGAGAACATTCTTCTTTTCCGGAGTCGACATGGCGATCCTGTCCATCACTTCCGAAAACCTGTTTATGTATTCTGCAAACAGTTCGCGACGCGCATCCGGCGCTCCGGCATCCGGGATGTCTTCAGCAGCTTCTCCGGATCCCTCGCTACCAACGTCCCGTGTGTCCGCGGGAGCCACGCAATCAGTCGCCTCACTGCGCTGCCGCTGCAGGCCCGCGCAGTCGGAACCCGCATCCTCCTGCCACTCCGCCGAGCGATCCCCGCGCATCACTCAAGACCTCCCTGATGCCGAAGTCTGACACCAAACCGCGCACGACAACAGGCAAGGCTCGTGACGATCAGGCCGCCAGCCCCAACTGTCCGCTGCAAACCACACTGAGACCCCAGTGCAGCCCAAGCTACCATACGCGTAATGTTATCAGCGTATCAGAAAGTCATTGGGCACCCAAGCTGGCACCCAGGGACAGGTCTTTCCCGAAATGTCCGTTTCTGACCGGCTCAGTCCCTCCTGCATTTCTCGGCGCTTCTTCCCTCCGTGATCCTTCGGATATTTCGACCCTCCCGTCATATTCCCGTTCTTTCCTTGCCCATTCCCGTTTCTGCCCCTGCCATGCCTCAGTAGTTGCCCGCCGTCACTGCTTCGGCGTGATGCGGATAAGGCCGGTCTCCAGGGGATCAGCAGGAAGCGGGCTATCTCCGGCAGGCACGCCGCTCACCTCCAGCATGTAAGCCAGGAGGCTTGCGTAATCCTCCTCGCTGAGAAAGCCAGGATTGCTCTTGGGCATGGTCCAGCGCGTGTACGAGTACAGGGCGCCGAGCGACCGCCCATCCCAATTGCGCAGGAACTTCGCGCGTCCGACCGGCGGGCCGGGCAGCATGTCACGATCTTCTGGCACGCCATCCAGACGGCGGCCGTGGCATAGCGCACACGCGCCATCGTAAACGGCTTTACCATGCTTGGCCTGTTCGGCCGTGTACACGCCCTCCCAGATGGTACGCATTTCGCTTGCCGGCTCAAGATCCGCGCGGATAGCGGCGACATCCTCGGCTTTCACCTGCCCATAGGCATTGCCCCAGGAGTTGCGCACGTAGCTGGCGATGGCCGCGATCTCCTCGTCGCTGAGCCAGGGAAACGGCGGCATGATTGCCACGCCCTGATGCACGTTGGCGACGATCAGGCTCAGGTCTTCCACGCTCTCGGATTCGGCCAGCGACGGGAAATCCGGTGACACTGCCCTGCCGTCGTCGCCATGGCAGATCGCGCAGTTTTGCGCATATAGCCTGCTTCCCTGCTCCATCGGACCGGCGCCACCGCCTTCCTGGGCAAGGACCGAAGTCTCGGACGCCGCCACCAATCCGAGCGCCGCGAGCAACATCCTCCAGTTCACCTTCATCCCGTTGTTCCCCCTTCATTGTTCCCGCGTGCTGCGAAGAACCACAGCCTCTCCACAACCCCGCAGCTCATCAGGCCCGCCGGCGCGGCAGCGGCGGGCCTGAGCTCACATGTCGGCCCGCTTGCGACCAACCTGGCGGCGCCCCAACAACGAGCCCGCGCATGCACGCCTGCAGGCGGCCGGAACCGCACGCCAGGCAGATCGCTGCGCGCGGCAGGCATTCGCGACACGCACGGCCGTCACGCCCACAACTCGGCATCGGTCAACGCGCGGTCTTCATGCAGCTCGGCGGTCAATGTCATGTCCTCACTGATCTCCCCTTGGCTCTTGAATGCGAAATAGGGACTGCGGGACACGAAGACCGTATACGTTCCCTTCGGCAGGTGCAGCAGGGCTTCCCCGTCCTCGCCGGTCCGTGTGCGGTAGGGATGTGCCACGACCTTCGCACCTGCCACCGGCTCTCCCGTCTTCGCATCCCGCGCCCGAATCCGCAGGGAGACCTCGGGCTGGCGCATGACGTTCAGCACGATCGAGAGCCTGCGCTCCGCGTGGGGAACATCGCTGCCCTCTGGCGGCTCCGCCACGACGGTCCATCGGTGCGAGCCCGCCGTATCGGGCGCCGCCACATCAAGGCATGCGTAATACAGCGACGCGGTGCCCGGCCATGGTTCATCGCCAACCTGCCCGGCGAGAATTTCCGACCCGTCACTATCTAGCAACCGGAAGGTCCAGCCCTGGGCATTGCAGCCGCACGGGCACCTGAGGCCAACCTTCATAGGAAAACTGCGGCCTTGCTCGATCGCCGGAGGCATGTCCCAGATGGTGACGCTAATGGGGTGAGGCGCGATGGTCACGGTGAAGCTCACCTCGTCGCACTCCAGATCCTCGCTTTCCAGCCGGGCCGTCCAGACGTGTTTCCCCGGCCTCTCCGGCGCCATGCACTCGAGCCGCGCCGTGAAGGGTTGCGGATCGAGCCGGTCGGTCAGCGCCGCACGGCCGCGCTCGTTTCCCTGATCGTCCAGGAAGACAACTTCACCCTTTGTGTCCTCGGGCAGTTCGTCCGCCTCAATGCTGGCCGTCAGGATCACTTCCCCGAAAGGTTCAGCCGCGTCGGGACTTACGGTCACGACCAGCCTCGGGCCAGACCGTTCCTCAGGCTCGATCTCGTGAGCCTCGTCTCGCGCTGCCAACAGATCCGGCTCCACATGAGCAATGACTTCAGTTTCCTCCCTCATGCCAACCTCCCAGAACACGAAAGGCCAGCGGAAACCCGCTGGCCCGTCGACACTCATCAGGCCTGCTCCTTCGCCGCATAGGTTCCTGCGATGAACCCCTGGACGTGGCCCTTGCCGAGACCGTGCTTGTTGAAGCCGCCCACGCACTCCCCGCCGGCGTAGAGACCGGGGATCGGCTGCCCCTGCATGTCGATCACCTGCTGGCGGCCGTTGCACCGCAGCCCGCCATAGCTGTCGTGCCAGATGACCATGATCGACAGCGCGTAGAACGGCGGTTTTGCGATCGCGTACATCGGCGCGTCCTTCTCGCGCTCGAACTCGGGATCGGCCCCCTCGGCCACATAGCGGTTCCAGGTTTCGACCGTCTGCGCCAGATAGGAGAGTGGCACGCGCTGGAACGGATGCCCGGCATAGATCTTCGCGGCGAGCTCCTCGATCGAATCCGCCTTGAAGAAGTAACCGTTTTCCTCGCTGACGTAGGGGAAGCGCAGCTCCCAGCCCGTCCGCTCCACTGCATCCTGGTCGAAGATCGCCCACAGCGGGCCCGAATAGTAGTTCGGTGCGCGCGATCCTTCGTTTATGGCCAGCGCGGCATCCAGGCCATGATCATAGTTGTAGCTCTTCCGGATCCACTCCGCCGAGCAGTTCCGCCAGTCCAGCGGCTTGTGGTCCAGCCCCTTGCCCGGCGCTGCCCCGTCGCCCGGATAGCGGTTCGCCGCCGGACGCTTCGGCAGACGCACCTCGTTGAAGAAGCGCTTGCCCACCTGGTTGACCGCGATGAACTCCTCGAAACCCGCGTTGCCCACGTTGATCCCGGCGGAACCGCGGAACACGAACGTGGGATGGCCGGGCATCATGTTCGTATAGGCGTCGCGCGTGCCGAGCGTGGTCGAGATGTGGTACGTTGTGGGATACGACAGGTTCTGCTGCATGCCGGCGAGATTCGCGCCGATCTTGAGCGCCGCGATCAGCGCGCTGGCGTCCTGTCCGCCCGGCCCCTGCAGCGCGAAACCCGAGGTCGGGAACGCCGGCTCCCGCATTGCAGGATAGAACATGCTGCGCACCTGCGGGTTTCCCGCATGTCCACCCGAGGCAAGGATGACCGCCTTGCGCGCGCGGATCCTGATGCTCGGCCGCCGCTCGTCGATATTGCCATTCTGCCAGAAGCTCTCGAGCCGCTCGCCTGTCTTGGGGTGCACGCGCGGCCGGTACTCGGCGCGGATGCCGATCACACGCCCCTCGAACGGCTTCTCGCGGATGAGGTCCACGAAGGCGCGATGCAGCATGATATGCACGCCCTTCTCCCGGGCCGAGAACTCCAGCGGCCGCGCCAGCGCGACGCCGTTGCGGACGGCGTTCGGTCCCACGAATTGCGTGGCGTCCTCCATCTGAACCGGCGCAAACGGGCTGGTGCGCTCCGGATCGGCCACGCCCGCGTCTTCCGGCGTGATGGTACCGGCCTTGATGTCCGTCTTGTCGCCCAGCATGAGGAAGCAATACGGCGCGCGCGCCCTGCTCAGGCCACCGCCCCCGTGCGTGCCGCTCACGCGGGTGAAGCGGACATAGTTGTCCATCAGGAACTGACGTGTCGGCGGACAGTTTTCGGCCCAGGCGCGCATCATTTCGCGCTCGTTGTAGCGGTAGGGCGACTGGGCCTTGCCGTCCACGATCGACCAGTCGGTCACGTCGGTGAACAGCAGCTCGATGTTGTCGTCCAGCTCCTCCGGGCTTTCCACCGGTGGCACGGTGATGAAGCCCTCGGGATCGGATTCACCCGCCATGTCGCGCTTCTGGATCGGATCGCCGCCGCCCAGCGACAGATACGATCCCGAATGCAGCATGCGCCCGCCCAGATCGAAATTCTGATCGACGATCAGCACGGAAACGCCTGCGTCGCGGGCGCGAATGGCCGCCGTCAGACCGGCGCAGCCACCTCCGCACACCACGACGTCATACTCGTA
>k87-15589_pt1 | contig 13655 bp, 17 predicted proteins | sample MGYA00084031_6733416 | MGnify analysis MGYA00084031
CGGTTGAAGAAGCTCAATCTAAAATTGTCCAATATGATTTTATTGAAAAGAAAACCGAACAAGTATTAGACTTCGCATTAGAGGATGATGAAGAAAAGGTTATCGATGCATATTGCCAGCAACTAATTAACGAGTATGTAGATGTGGATTGATTTCTCTACTTTTGACTGCAATAAAAAGCTGTATAGCTTTGAAAAGTTTACAAGAAACTTCTATTCAAAGCCACTTTTTACGTCAACGCACAGAAAGTAAGCAAGCTTAAGCCTATTAGCAAACTTGTTTTTAATTTCAACACATTAAAAAGGCTGACAAAATAAATTTTGTCAGCCACAAATATGCTTATTATTATAATTTTACAACGTCTTCAGCTTGAGGACCACGGTTACCTTCAACAATGTTGAATTCTACTTTTTGTCCTTCTTCTAATGTTTTAAAACCTTCACCAGTAATAGCACTGAAGTGAACGAATACATCGTTTCCTTCTGCAACTTCGATAAATCCGAAACCTTTTTCTGAATTAAACCATTTTACAGTACCAGTTGTTTTCATGAGAGAAACCTCCAAAGATTTTTTAATATGTTACTCTATATTTACTCCGGTAAATAAAAATTCACATATTATAGAGAGTATCAAATTAAGGAGTAGATAATCTCTATAATATGTGAATTATATAGCTCCATATTTGTTCTAAAAATAAATTACTAACGAATAATCTATTTCATCACTCTTATTTATATAATTGAAATCGCAAAAAGTTCAAAACAACGAAAGCCCTACCTCTCTTTCGTCCTTACGGCTCCTAGACCGTGCCAGTGTGAATTGATTTAACGTATCTGTTTAACAGTTATTACTAACCGACAGTAAGAAAAAGCATCCACAACGCACTATTTTTAATGAATTTCTTATAATAAGCACTATATTACTGTAACCTATTATCCTCTAATTGTCAATGTAAGCATTTACTTCCCCTTGCCCTACCGTTAATTCATCTCTTATGTGGCTTATTTTATTTTTATGAATTGAGCTATAAATAATAGACTAGTAGAAATCAAAATAATTGAGATTACCCAGCCCCATGCTAATTCCATATTACCACTATCAATTGCAACATATATAGCTGTTGATACCGTTTGGGTTTTCCCCGGAATATTTCCCGCGAACATAAGTGTTGCTCCAAATTCCCCTAATGCTCTTGTAAAGCTTAAAATAAAGCCTGTTACAATCGATTGAAATGATAAAGGCAACGAAATACGGTAAAAAACTGCCCATTCATTTGCACCATCGACTCTTGCTGCATCCTCTATACTATTGTCAATCATTTCAAAGCCAGCCTTTGTTACTTGATACATTAACGGAAAGGCAACAACAACAGCTGCTATGACACCTGCCCACCAAGTAAAAATGATTGGTGATCCAAATATAGATTGAATGACCTGACCAATAGGACTATTCACGCCAAAAATAATAATTAGGAAAAAACCAACAACAGAAGGTGGAAGAACTAATGGTAAAATAAAAAGGATTTCTAAAAATATCTTCCCCTTCCATTTTAAATTCGCCATTATTTTCCCGATAAGAGTTCCAATTACCATGACAATTGCGCTCGCAATAATGGCAATTCTTATCGATAAAATGATTGGATCCAAAAATTCTGTACTCATCTTTACCCCTCAATCTACAACTTTAAACCCGTATTTTTCAAAAAGCTTTAAAGAATTTTCCCCCTTTAAGTAATCAAAAAATTTTTCACTTTCCTTAAAATGCTTTGTTTTAGCAACAATGCCTACTGGATAAATGATCGGGGAGTGTAATGACGAGTCTATTGTCGCAATTACCTTTACTTTATCAGTCGTATAAGCATCTGTTTTATAGACTATTCCCGCATCAACATTACCTGTTTCTACATAGGATAAAACTTGTCGAACATCTTTTGCTGTTATGATTTTCCCCTCTATATCCTGCCATAAGTTGAGGTTCTCTAAGGCCTCCTTTGCATACTGACCTGCTGGGACAGTATCCGGAATTCCAATTGCAAGCTTGTTAATATGGTGAATATCATTGAATGCTGACATCGTTGACTCCTTAGGAGCTATTAAGACAAGCTCATTCCTCAACAATGGTGCAGTATCTTCTTTCTTTAGCATCCCTTTTTCTACCAAATTAGCAAAATGCTGTTCATCTGCCGAAAAAAATAAATCAACTGGTGCACCTTGTTCAATTTGCTTACTTAACATACCACTTGCTGCAAAATTAAGATTAATAGTTATTTGATACTCTTTTTCGTAATTCACTTTAATTTCTTCTAACACATTTTTTAAACTAGCAGCTGCAGATATTGTGATTTCACTTTTCTTTTCAACGGATTCAGTTGATGTGCAACCTACAAGCATAAACAATAAAAAAGGTAGTAATAGATAGCGATATCTAGTTAGCATATCATTCACCCACCACTAACTGGAGGGATAAAGGCGACCACATCACCTTCACGGATGATGTCATCATTTAATGCATATTCTTCATTTATTGCAACCATAACATGTTCAAGGGAACCGACATCATATTTTTCCGAAATCATGGCTTTTAATTGTCCTACTGTAACGTTAGTAATGTTCAATTCAAAACTATCTATTCCTATTCTTTCTTGTAAATGTGCAAACAATAATAGTTTAATCATTTATTGCCTCCTCTGATGGCTTTCCCTCTGGATAGGATATTTTCTCTAACTGATCTCCGATCCATTCCTCTCCATCTTCCCATTTTTCCTTTTTCCAAATCGGAACAATTTGTTTAATCCGTTCTATCGCATACTCATTCGCTTCATAAGCATCTTTTCTATGTGGTGTTGATACAGCTATGACAACAGCAATATCTGATATCTCTAATTTGCCAATCCGATGAGTAATGGCTACCTCCGCATCCTTCCATTTTTCTTTGATTTCATTTCCTATTCTCTCTAGCATTTTTACAGCCATTTTTTCATAAGCTTGGTATTCTAAAAATAATGTTCTTTTTCCATATGTGAATTCTCTCACCGTTCCAATAAAGGTTGTTATAGCACCGGCTTCTCTGCGAATAACTTTATTTGTCACTTCCTCTAATGCGATTGGTTCTTTTACAATTTCAAATAACGACTTACTCAATCGACTCACCTGCTTCATTTGTAATTAACCATTTTATACATTCTTGGTTATTTTCAAATAATTTATATGTATTTACTATTTCTTCTGGAAGTTGAACCTCTGATACTATACACAATACATTCGTTATATTTTCCAGTAGAAAGGCATCCTCTGTAGATCTTATTAAAACTACCTTCGGATAACCGGCAGCTTTATACCCTTCAACAACAATGACATCAAGAGAAAAATGAGAATAGAGCTTTACAAGCTGCTTCAATGAAAAGCTGATGGATTCTGAATTAAGAATTAATGAACCGTTCCCTTCAATCACTGAAACTAGTGCGCCAGCCTCACGATGCTTACCTGTATCCTTCTTATTATCATGATAATGAATTGCACTTACGTGACCATGATGTTTAATCGTTCCAACCTTTAGTTCATTTTTCACTGCCTCTTTTATATAATCAACAATAAATGTCGTTTTCCCGCTATTTTGATATCCAATTACTTGAAGGACTCTGCCCACGGTATATCACTTCCAATTTGATCTTCTATCATTAAGATCTCTACTAAATCTCCAGCTTGATACCCTCTTGTCCCTCCAGGTAAAACAATAAATATATTCGCATCTGCAAGTGAAGTTACAACATTCGATTTATCCAAGCCTACAGGCGTTGCTATTAATGTTCCATCTGAAAAGCTCATCCGCCCTCTTACAAACCGAGTAAATGGGTTAGGCTTTAAAAAATCCTTTCCTAATACAGCTTTTGTTTTTTGAAGGTGTGGATAATTAGAATGGAGGAAAGTTCTCACGATTGGCCGAACAAATAATTCAAAGCCAACATAACAAGCTGATGGATTACCTGACAATCCGAATAATAATTTCCCATTATATTCAGCAACGGTTGTAACACTTCCTGGTCTCATCGCTACCTTATTAAATAAAACATTCGCCCCAAGAAGTTGATAAATCTCAGGTAAATAATCATAATCTCCTACTGAAACCCCACCGGTTGTGATTAAAAAATCAACCTCTTCTAATGCTTGTTTCACAGCTTCATAGCATGTATTAAGATCATCCACTAGCTTACCGAAAAAAACAGGCTCTGCACCACATCTTTTTACCTGTGACTCGATCATATAGGAATTGCTGTTTCGAATTTTCCCAGGCACTAACGGTTCATCAATCTCTAACAGTTCACTCCCTGTTGCAATGATTCCAATTTTCGGTTTTTTTCCTACCGCTACTTTTGAATACCCGAACGTTGCAAGCAGAGCAATGATTCCAGGTGTAATATAAGTTCCTTTTTTTACAAGGATTGTCCCTTTTTTAGTGTCCTCACCTTTAAAGGAAATATTATCTCCACTGCTAAAACGCCGTTTTATCGACATAAACATCTTTTCATTCTTTTTATAAACTTTTGTTAATTCAAGCATAACAATCGCATCACAGCCACTAGGTATTTGCGCACCAGTCATAATCCGGATCGCTTGATTTTTCCTTAACGTAAAATTACTGACTGCTCCTGCACCTATTTCATCAATAACTTCAAATTCTACCGGGTTTTCAGAACTTGCTTCCGTTGTATCAACTGACCGTATAGCAAATCCGTCATATGGTGACCGATCAAATGGCGGCACATGGTGATCAGCAATTAAATCCTCTGCCAAATATCTCCTATCACTATCTTGTAAAGAAACATATTCACTAGTGCCTTTTATTGAAAACTTTAGAATTTGATTAATTGCCTCTTTCACCGCCAAAGGCTTTCTTTTCTCTATCATTAAATCACTCCGTCACAAGAACTTTTTTATTATAATTCTTTTATAGTATCACTATTTTGTAAAGCAATGTAATCTTCCTGTGAGTTTATATTACAAAAAGCATCCTGATTAGCAAGAATAAAATTGTCCGACAAATATTTTACATTTATCTTTTCAAGTAGACTCATCATTCTATATCGCTCTTTTTGAAGAGCCTCATCAATATATTCAAAAGTACTATAGTGATAAACACCAACTAACGGATGAATTCTATTATTAATTTTAGGAATAATCGCTAAAGTTCCTTGTTCTCTAGCATCTACCAAACAGCGAATAATCTTTTTATTTATTAACGGTATATCACACGATAAAATCATGTACCATTCAGCCTTTTCATACTTCATCGCTGTATATATCCCAGCTAGTGGACCCTTTCCTCTAACATGAATATCGTCCATTAAAATCTCATTTCGTGATGTTTCTTCGAAAAAATGCACGATATCAGGATGGCTAATAATGATCTGTTTATTCGTTACTTCTTTCATTGCATCAATCGAATGTTCCCAAAAACATTTCCCTTCAAATTGTGCAAATGCTTTAGGCTGTCCAAATCGTTGTGAACGACCACCTGCTAATAAAACGCCAATCATATTTTCCAAGCCGCGATCAGCTCCTTAGTAATTTTACTGCCTTTTAGATCGAAATGTTGTGATAAATGACACGAGTAGAAAAACATTGACAATGTAAAAAGATCACTTCTTTTTCATTCTATCATCTTATCATGCTCATTTATGCATCTATACACTGAAAAAAGTCAGTTACCAAAGAAGTAACTAACTTTTTAAGCTTTACATTATTATATAATTTTTAACTGTTAATACACAGATACAATACGGCTAACCCGCTTCTCTAGCATTCTCATTCCACTTGCTCCAGCTTGGAAATGACGAAGCTTTCCCTCTTTATCAAACAGATAATAGGCAGGTACATATTTATTTTCAAATGCATTCGTTAATTTTTTCTTACTATCAACAAAGATAGGATGAAAAACACTATGTTCTGCTGCAATTTTCTCAATATCTACAATATTTAAATCATCTTCTGAAATCGGCATATGTACTGCAACAATATTTAATTTACCTCTGTAATGATCACGAAGTTGATTCACTTGTGGCATCGCTTCCTTGCAAACATGACAGCTAATTGACCAAAAATGCATAAGTGTTGGCTTCTCTCCAATCAATTGTTCTTTAGTAACTTCACCATTTAACCACTCTGTAGCACCCGAAAGCTCTGGCATTGACTCGCGTAATTTCATCTTAATTTCCCTCCACATTGTGTCAATCGTAAACTGAAGATAATGGCGCTTACAGAAAAATCTGAATAAGTTGACTGGAAAATTTATCATTCTAAATAAACGCTCAATTCTTTTACAGTGCCATTATAGGAAAGACATCTTAGTCAGTCAATACAAGGCAAAATAGAAAATTAAAAAGGCTCTGAACTATCTTTTAAAAAGGCACTTTTTATACTATTGTTGTTTGGTACGCTTAACTTTGTAACGGTTAGTGCGAGAATTGCTGTAGGATGCGCGGGATAGGAGAACAACAGGTGTTTAACCGATAGAATCTTTCCCCCAGGAGAGCAAGTATTGCGCAATAAAATAAATTAATACGACTACTAATAAAAGACTAAATGATAATGCTATTTTCCTATATTATTCTTTTTACTTAACAAACATTGTATATTCCCCCTATTTTATGTTTAACTATTGAAAGGTAAGGTAACTAAACAAAACCGTTAAGATGGTTTGTAACACTTTTTGAAAGGAAGTTATTTATGGATTTTATAACAAATATAAACTGGGCATTATTATTAACAAATGCAGGCCTCATTATTTTAAAATTAATTGGTATTACCATCGCCTTTTTCATTGTCAGATCTATCGGTAATAGAGTCGTTAAAAAGTTATTTCAACGTTTTCAAGAACGGAATAATATTTCAGCTGGACGTTCTTTAACATTGCAAAGCTTATCTTTAAATGTTTTGTCATATGTATTACTATTCATGTTTATCGTTATGGTATTTCAAGTATTCGATTATGATGCGACAGCATTACTTGCAGGAGCTGGTGTTGTTGGACTAGCAATAGGATTCGGTGCTCAAGGGTTAGTTAGCGATGTTGTTACAGGCTTTTTTCTTTTACTTGAAAAACAAATCGATGTTGAGGATTATGTAACAATTGCTGATTTTGAAGGGATCGTTGAGCAAGTCGGACTTCGCACAACACAGGTTAGAGGATTTGATGGAACACTTCATTTTATTCCCAATCGTGAAATTAAAAAAGTGAGTAACCATTCCCGAGGTAATATGCGGGCTCTTGTCGATATAAGTATTCCTCATGATAAAGATCTAGACCGGGCAATAGCTGTTTTACAAGATGCTTGTGATAAATACCGAAATGAGGATACTTCAATTGTCGAAGGACCAAATGTTATAGGTGTACAAGCACTTGGCTCTTCCGATGTTGTTATTAGAGTCATTGCGAAAACAGAAAATATGCAGCAGTGGGCTGTCGAGAGAAATTTACGAAAGCTTTTAAAAAATACTCTTGATGAAAATGAGCTTTAACCTAATAATTTTCAAATAAAAGAGGTTGGAAAAACTCCAACCTCTTTTCTCTGTTATTGATTAAATTTACTTTCAACTCTTTGACAAATTTCATCTGCAGATAATCCACTTGCCTCAATTACAGATCCCGCAGTCACTGTGTCGCTTATACCCATTATGTTACGATCTTGCCCAGTTATTACACAGCAATCACAGCCTTGTGCATCATTTTCATTTTTTAATTGGACAACATCATAACCCTTTTGTTGCAGTGCTGCTGTCACATCTGACAATGATTGTTCCACACCAATTTTTGGCATCGTTTATCCACCTCCTACATGTATTGTGTACAGAGGTAGATAAAATATACTTTGACTGTACTAAACAATCGCTTACTTCAAAGTATTGCTTTTTAAAAGGGATAATGTTTTTTGAGCGAAAGGAATGATTCACTACTTTTGTTCTGATTTGAAGGTAATATATTTTGCCATAACTTCTACCGCAACTTCTATAGCCTTTTCATTTGGCGTTAATTTTGCATGGTGTAACCCGTAAGGCGAACCAACCCCAAGCCAAAACATAAAGCCTGGAATTTGACTAACCATATAACCAAAATCCTCACCTGTCATCGCTTCAGTACATAACTGTACATCAAAATCTGTTTGTTCAGCAGTATATTCCATAAATTCAGCTGTTAATGCTTCCTCGTTATAGACTTGATGATACATTGCACCATAATCAATTACTGCTTGACAGGAATAGCCGATTTCAAGTCCTTTTACTAAAGCTTCAATTCTTTCTTTTACTTTCTCCATGGAGCCTACTGAAAGTGTACGTATCGTACCTTCTAATCTAGCATTTTCGGCTATGATATTTTGAACGGTACCTCCAGTAATTTTTCCGATTGTAATCACAGCACTATCAAGTGGGTCAACATTGCGAGCCACAATTGATTGAAGCTGTGTCACAAGGGAACACGCTGCAACAACCATATCATTTGTATTGTGCGGATATGCAGCATGTCCCCCCTTTCCTTTTAAATCAATAAATAGCTCAGAAGTATTAGCAAATAACAAGCCAGGCTTTGTTGCAATTGTTCCAACCGGAAGCTCTGGAGCAATATGTAATGCAGTGATGATATCTGGTTTCCATTGCATTGCAATTTCACTGTTTAACATTGGTTCCGCTCCACCAGGGCCTTCTTCAGCGGGTTGGAATAAAAATAGCACATGATCTTCAATCGGATTTTCAATAAAATGCGAAAGAATTCCAAGTGCAATTGTCATATGAAAGTCATGACCACAAGCATGCATATAGCCAGGATGTGTTGACTGAAAATCATATCCCGTTTCCTCAGTTATTGGCAATCCATCAATATCAGCACGATATCCAATCGTTTTCTTCGGATTTGTTCCTTTGACAAGGGCAAAAATACCCGTCCGCCACGTTTTGATTTCTAATCGTTCATTAGGAAACTGATTAAGGATGTTTAATAAATATTGCTGTGTTTTCACTTCTTGGAAGCCAATTTCGGGAATTTGGTGTAAGTCTCTACGGATTTGGATTAATTGTTCCTTTTGCATCTTTTCACCACCATATACTGAAGGCGCGGATTTAATCATCCACGCCTACCTCTTATAATTGTCGTAATTCCTGCATTATCTCAGTTTTTGACTTTGTTTTTGCATCAATGTCTTTAATTTTTCTAGCTGGAGCACCTGTTACAACTGTGTATGGTTCAACATCCTTTGTTACAATAGCTCCTGCACCAACAACCGCACCTTTTCCTACAGTCACACCTTCTAAGACAACAACGTTAGCGCCGATGACAACATCATCCTCAATAACAACAGGTTTTGCTGAAGGTGGCTCAATAACACCAGCTAATACTGACCCAGCACCAATGTGACAGTTTTTCCCAACAGTCGCACGTCCACCAAGAACTGCGTTCATATCGATCATTGTGCCTTCACCGATTACACTACCGATATTGATAGAAGCTCCCATCATGATGACAGCATTATCACCAATTTCAACTTGGTCACGAATAATCGCACCTGGCTCAATACGTGCTTTAATCCCTTTAAGGTCTAATAAAGGAATAGCTGAATTACGTCGGTCATTTTCAACTACATAATCTTCAATTTTCTCTTTATTATTTTCAATTGCTTCTTGAATATCAGACCACTCACCGAATACAACTCCGGTATTTCCTGTTAGGAACGTTTGTGCAGATTCACCGAAATTAATTCCTTCTAATTCACCCTTTACATAGACCTTTACAGGTGTAGACTTTTTACTGTTTTGTATAAATGAGATAATCTCATTTGCATCCATCATTTTCATATGTATTTACCTCCTGTTCGATATGTCAATCATCCTTTACTGTATCAAAGGATGATTCGGTTGACAAGCTATGTTTGCTTAATTTTTTCACTGAAACAAAATTATACTATAAACCACCTTAAACATATAACAATTAGTGCCCTATCCAAATTACTTTTCATTACGAATAATATCAATAAATGCTTTTACTTGTTTTAGTTCAAAAGAAGATTCAAATCCTAATAACCATGTATCACGTTCTATTGGCTGTCCATATTCATCTAATAGTGGTATTTTATAAATATTTTGCTCATCTTCCTTTAAAGTGACTGACGGTAATATCGCAAAACCTATACCATTAAATGCCATTTGCTTACATGTTTCAATTTGGTCAACAACTATCGTGCGTTTAGGAGTTGTTTGAAATTGGCGATGCCACCAATCCTGTATTTCCTGATAATAGCTTGAATCACTTTTAAATTGTATAAAGGGTCTCTCAGTATGTAGGACATCTTCGACCCGGCTTATTTCTGTATCAACTAAGTATAAAGTATCTGTTAGAAGATGTTCTTTTATCCCTTTCCAATCATGATTCCCTCGAATTATTCCTAGGTGAACATGATCATCATACATGCTTTTTAGTATTTCACTACTCCACCCTGTAATAAGTGAAATCTTCGCATGTGGATAGGTTTGAACATATTTTTTTAATCTTTCAGGTAACCAGTGTTGCCCTATTATTGAGGCAACAGCTAGCTTCAATGTGCCATGCACCTCATTTTCCAGTTCAGAAATTTGCTCCCTAACCTTTTCTTCCTTTTCTACGACCTCTTTTGCAAAAGAAATCACTTTTTCTCCCGCAGGTGTTAACAATAAACCTTTTGGAGAGCGAATAAAGATTTGAAACCCCCAAGATTTCTCAATTGATTGTAATCGTTGTGATAATGCCGGCTGAGTAACAAACAATCGTTCTGATGCTTTTCTCATATTCATTTCCTCAGCAAGTACAACTAAGATTTGTAGTTCTGACGTTTGCATAAAAACACCTTCTTCACATAATTCAGATAGTTCATCTTTTGATTATTCAAATAAAAAGGCTGATGCTAAGTATCAGCCCTTTTTGATTTAGGTAAAAATAAAATAAGCAAAAAGCTAATAATCGCAAAACCAAAAATAAATATAAAGACATGATGCAAAGCAAATTCTAGACCATTCTGCAAAAGATTTCTTGCTTCCTCTGACAAATCACTTCTTTTTGATTGGTCAAGTAATGTAGTTGTTGAATCTAGGTTAAGATTATCTTTAACTCCATGGTCAGAAAAGTACTGCATGATTTTGCTATTTAAAATTCCTCCAAGCAATGCTGCACCTATTGTACTGCCAACATTTCTCATAAACATATTTGTTGCAGTTGCAACCCCTCTTTTATTCCAGGAAACAGTACTTTGGATTGACACGATAAATGCTGTTAATGTTAGTCCCATTCCGATTCCAATTAAAAAAGAGCCTGCAGCAGCCATAATAGGGCTATTTTCGCTAGATAAAAAGATAAATATAGTAGTACCAACAACTAACGATAAGCCACCTATTAGTGATGTTGTCCTAAATCCAATTGTTAAAATTGCTTTGCCAGAAATCATCGAGGCAATCGGCCAACCAATTGACATTGTTGTTAAAGTTAAACCAGCAATAATTGCTTTTTGTTCCATAACACCTTGGACAAAGGTTGGTAAAAATGAAGAGAGTCCAATTAATATGACACCTGTTGTTAAAGAAGTGAGATTGGCAATTAGGATTGAGCGTTCACTCCAAAGTTCAAACGGCATCATCGGTTCATCAATTTTTCTTTCATAGATAACAAAAGCTATTATCGATATAATTGAGATTCCAATGAGGAAGAGAATTGGAAATGAGATCCATGTCCAGCGAACTCCCCCTTCGACTAAAACAAACATAAAGGCTGTAACAGCAATAGTAAGAAGGATTGCTCCAATGTAATCAATCTGTGGCTTTTTCTTCTCAATATTTTCATGTAAAAAAAGATATAAACCTATAATTGCCAATATACCTAGTGGAACATTAATCCAGAAAACAAAACGCCAGCTGACAAACTCGACTAAAAGTCCACCAATGGCAGGGCCCATTATCGCAGAAATCCCCCATACACTAGACAAATACCCTTGAATACTTGCTCTTTCCTCCTTTGTGTATATGTCACCAACTATCGTAGTTGCGATAGGCATTACTGCACCAGCACCAAAACCTTGTACAAATCTAGCAAAAATTAACCATTCCATCGACGTTGCTAATCCACATAAAATGGACCCAATTAAAAAGAGTATAATTCCTATTGTTAATATTGGTTTTCTGCCGAATAAATCAGATAATTTTCCATAGATTAATACCGTTACTGCATTCATTAATAAATATGAAGAAAAAACCCAGCTATATAACGAGAAATCGCCTAATTCAGCAACAATTGCCGGCATTGCTGTAGCTACAATTGTCGCTTCAATCGCAGCCATGAACATGGCTAACATCACTGTTACGAGAACAAAAGGTCTTTTAGTTGTTTTTTGTTTAGACTGAAATAATACTTGTCCCAAGAAAAATCAATTCCTTTTCAGTTTAAAATATGTAATTGAAAATGGGGAAAAGAACGACTTTCATCGTTCTTTATCCAATATCAGGTTGGTGCACCCGTTTCTTTAGACGCTTTAAAATTGCCCGTCTTGTAAAAATACCTTCAAACACATGATCTTCGTTTTGAACACATACAAATGGATGATTCACTACAAGGTCTAAGCCAACTTCCAATGTATCATCCAAAAATAATCTTGGAATATTCGTATTCATTACTTCTTCTACTTTCATTTTCTCTAGCTTTTCAAACTCGATTCTCTCTAATCCAAATATGCTATCCATAATTAAATTCATTCCTATTAAACCATGCAATTTAAATGTTGGATCTAATACCGGAATTGCCGTATAGCCTGTTTTCGTTAATACAAGTAACGCATGTTGTAGGTTGTTGCCAACTTGAACATGGGCTACTTTATCTCCTGGTATCATTAAATCTTGTATTGTCGCATTCATTAACTCTTCTGTTTTAATATTCATCATTGCTGTTTCTTCCTCTCTTCATTTCATTAGCTCTTCACCATTTTCTAATTCGTTAACCGAGAAAGTGTGTGAAAGTGAAACGAATCAATCATCATTGAATAAAAACACCCTTTTCTATCATAACATATTGTATTCATTCTTTTACGTGAAAACACTTACAAATACTCCTTTACTTGAAATCGAAAAAAAAATGATACCTAATTGGTATCTTTGTAATAATTTGATCTTTAAATACGTCATGAACTTTTTCACCGTTCAGTATTCTATTATCGAATCCTTAATTTTTCATAAAGAGTAAGTAGCTGTAAATACTTCGATTGCTCCATCCTTTTTATCCCTGATTCTATATCATTCAACTCACTGATTATGATTTCAAGTGCATATTGTTGGCTAATTAACGCTTCCGCTAATAATTGTTTATCGTCTAAGGTTAATTTTTTTAACGTCGTTTCCATGTTTCCTCCATAAATTAGAAAAATTTTTCATAACCTTTATTTTGTAAATCGATTCGCATAACTAAAAGCCGTATATGATTCAGGTTTTATCTTTGCTTCGATTCCCATCGCCTCTATTCTGCCAGTCATCTCTTGTATTAACTCCTTCGTCATACCCTTTCTTCCGATATCAAGATGGATTTCAAACAATAAATTAGCCCCTTCATGAACAAAGGGAATTAACAAATCTGTTAATTCATTTAAATGATCAGATATGAAA
>k87-1027400_pt1 | contig 13647 bp, 16 predicted proteins | sample MGYA00084031_6733416 | MGnify analysis MGYA00084031
AATCGCTCCTTAAGCAAAAGACAGAGAAGTTTTCCAACGGTAACATCTTTAATGATAATGAATAGGCTCGCACAAAAGCAAGGTTTAACCGCACCACCTTGTGACATTTTTATGCCATTTCAGGAAGAGTCTATTCCTTTTGCAGTGGGATAGACGGCATAGAGATCTATCTAGCGGAACGTACCGTGTGCGACCGTGTTTACAACATCAGCACCTGCTGTCTCGTTCGCACGGGAGAGGAATGTCGAGGGATCGTTGTCACCCTTTGCTGACGTCCAAACGCGGGTACGGACGTCTGTACAGAAAACGAAAACCTTGATAGAATCGTTATGGTTTATGGAGCTAGTATTACACGTTTGGAGGGATACGGTTGCTGTCCAAAATCAAACAACTGATTGAGCCGCATCGCGAGGAACTGCAGAACGACCCGAAGCAAAAGGTTCACCCGGGTGACGGTGACGTATCAGAGGGACGCGCTTTCAGAGAACAATCGGATGAACGGCACCGCATGCATATCGAGTTTTTTTACTTTCACCCCCGTCCTTCGACGGATCTTCAGCTGTCGGAACGAGAGCTGGACCGCCTGCCCATCATGTGTGTGACGGTTCACTTTATGGAGAAGGACAAGCCAGTTCCCCATTGGATGTCCGCAATCTTAAAAGGACTGGAGGACGTTCTCGCCGCCATGGAGGTCCCCTTCCAAAAAGTCGACCAATCCCACCTGTACAGTATTTTTGTCGATGTGAAGGGCCCTGTAAAACAGGACATCAAACGTGTATTTCAACTGCTCGTCAAGCAGTTGTACCACCTTCACCTCCGCGACGAAAAAACGGTGACGCTCCGCGTTCACGTCGGGGGAGACGAACTTTACAGCGATTTGCTCGACGCGTTTCGAGAACAGCGTTGACAGTGCGCGTGCACGTTAAAAAGCGCCGGGGATGTGGACAATATCCGGTTTGCCAGAAGACAGGGTAACGGTTACGACGTCAAACCGCAACGGCATGTCCAACAGCCGATGTCGCTGGGCGTACTGCAAGCCGAGTCGCCGGACTTTTTGCTGTTTGCGGTAGTCGACGGACTCTGCAGCGGTACCGAAACGGGGGCTTCGCTTTGTACGCACTTCCACAATGACGAGACAAGGTTTGTCCGGCGGGATGGCCACAATGTCCAGCTCTCCGATACGTGATCGCCAGTTCACGTCAAGGATTGTCCATCCTTGTTGTCGAAGGAACGCTTGCGCGATTTTCTCTCCTCGCTGCCCCGTCATTTTACGTGTGTCCACCTTTTGAACCCTCCTGGCGATCCATCCGGTATACGAAGGCGAGAATTTCCGCCACCACTTGGTACAGGTCTTCCGGTATGTGTTCATTCAACTCCAGTTGAGACAGGACCGAAACGAGGGTAGCGTCCTTTTGGATGGGAATCCCGTGTTTCTTTGCCAATTCCAAGATTTCTTCGGCCACTTTTCCCGATCCTTTTGCTGTCACTCGCGGTGCCCTGTCTTCATAGGGGAGATAACGCAAAGCGACGGCCTTCGGAAGAGAAGACGGTTGGTTCCGATTCATATGCGAATGTCGACTCCTTTTTTTCCGGCTAGCGTCAAGGGGTGCACCGCTGCGTTCACCTTTTCTCGCTGCTGAGACAGTGGATAAACGGTGACATTGGACAACCGGTACCCGGTCGCCGCCAGTCGTTCGCGCAGATCCGACTCGAAGGGACGCATCTGCTCCTCCAAACGAATGTCGTCCGAATACCACTCGACGTGCACGACACGGTCGACAATGTGGACAATCAAACAGCTTGGACCCAATCGCTCCAACTCCAGTTGCAACATCACCCGGCAGTTATCTTGATCCAATTTCCCCTTTGACGTGCGACGAGTCCACACGTGAACAGAAGCATCGCGACCTTCGGCAGCATAAAGCGGAAGGTGCAGGAGCACGTACTGCCAGTTTGCGTCGTGAGGCGTGCTGAGTAACAGTTGCTGCCCCGTGATGTACTGGACGGCGTTTTCGGCCACCTTCCGCGCGTGGGGGGGAATGGGAAGTTGCAGTAAACGCATCAAACTTTCTTTCAGACTGGATACGCTTGTTTCTCCAGCCAGTGCGCTGTGCGATGGTCGATCTGGCAAGCTGCGAATCAGGCGGAAGACGTTCCACTCCCGGTCCACGCCGATCGTTTTTAACCACTTTTGTATGAATGGAACGGTCACGAGGGGGTCGCTTTGACTCCCTGCAGCCGATTCGCTTGGCCAGTCCGGAATGCCACCAGTTGAGGTGCGCCCTTGTGCGGTAGGATGAGAAGGCGCAGAACGGGGGACGTGGAGCGCATCTGGAGAGGCTTGACCGGGTCTCAACCCGTACGTAGTTTTGGCAGTCTCCCCGTCGGGTGCGTAGGTGTGAGGCGCTGTCACGACGCTGTGCGTTCCACCTTGAGGGAGAGCCGTCGCTGTCGAATTGGCCGACCCTTGCGCCGAACGGTGTGTGTTGAATCTGATCACCGCTTCTATCTGTTTTAAAGCCGATGCGACCTCGGCTTTCGTACTAGATTCAAGGGTACTTCCCGTCTCGACCCACTGTTGTAGCCGTTGCTTCAACTTGGATAGCTGGGACGACAACGGCGGACCTGACGTAAACTGGTGGATGGCTGAAACGATGGGCACATTGAGCGGGAGCCGCTTGGCAAGGGACAACAAAACGGCTCGCTCTGTTTCCGCCGACTGTCCGAGTCGCAGCCAAACAGTTGCCAGCTGCTCAAGGGATTGCCGCGTGAGCGGGAGATCATGCCGGATAAGGAAATTGGCCGCTTCTACGCGTTGCCTGGTGACTGTAAGCCCCCAGCTTTTTAACAGCGCGGGAACCGTCGGCGGCACGATTGGCTTCGCCGTGTTTCGGTCCGTCACCACTTTTAAGACCAGGTGGTCAGGATCGGACTGAACTTGAAACCAGTGGTGTGTCTGCGCTTTGAGCGGAACTTCCGTCACAGCGCGAAACGTCTGGTTATGTATCTTGACGACGACTTCCCGGTCGCTCAACGTCCTGACAACTTCCCCGATCACGATTTGCCCTGGGGTGTATGTGAGGGGGTGTTCGGAAAACCGCCCCTCGCCCACACGTAAAAAAGCCTGTACCAGTTGTGCAAACACCTTTACACTCCCTCTCCCAGACAGTACGCGCTATGTCGCTCTTGCGACACAATCGCGCACAGGCGCAAACGAACGGCGGTGTTCGGCTGTCGGACCGTAGCGCTTGAGGGCTTCAAGATGTTCTGCCGTCGCGTACCCCATGTTCCGTTCAAACCCGTACTGAGGATACAGCTCCCCCAGTCTTTTCATCAACCGATCCCGCGTTACTTTCGCCACAATCGACGCCGCTGCGACAGAGATACTTTTTTCGTCTCCGTCAACGATCTTCTCTTGCACCACTTCGAGGTTAGGGAGCACAACGGCATCGTTTAGCAACACGTGCGGCTGAGGGGTCAGTTGTCGGACTGCCAGCGACATCGCTTCCAGAGATGCACGGTAGATGTTGATCTCGTCGATACGGTGTGCCGGCACAGCAGAAGTGGCCCATGCAACCGCCATCCGGTCAATCTCGGCAAATAAGCGTTCTCTTTCAGGAGGACTTAGTTTCTTTGAATCGTTCAACCCGCGTATGTAACAGTCATGCGGCAAAATGACGGCGGCTGCCACGACGGGGCCAGCGAGAGGGCCTCTTCCCACCTCATCCACACCGGCAATCGGCTCAAGTCCCTGCTCCCGGTAAAAGCGTTCAAAGCGCGACATTTCCTGCCACTTTTGTCTCAACAGACGTTCACGCTCTCGCTGCCGCTTCCATCGGGCAAGCAGTCTTTGAACGCCCTTGCGCTCGTCCGATTCCAATTGGAGCACCCACTCCTCTGAAACGTCAGCTTCTCCCAATTTGCGCTTTATTTCTTGAATCGTCATCTTTGCCTGTTTCATTTAGCCCTTTCGGTCCAATCTTCGGGAAATTCCAGCGTAACTCTGCCGAGTTTGCCACTCTGTAAATCGCGCAAGAGGGCGTCTGCCGCCCTTTCCCAATCGACGACACCACCACTTGCGACGCAGCCTCGTCTTTTTCCAATCTCCTCGAGCACATATACACTGTCTTCGGAAAGCACATCCAGTTGGTATCGCTCCTTTAGCTTATCTGGATAGCGCTCACGCAAGTAGCTCACAGCGAACAGCGCCACTTCTTCCACTGGAAAGATGTCTGCCTTGATGGCACCGCTTGCAGCTAGACGCTGTCCGATCACAGGGTCGTCAAACTTCGGCCACAAAATGCCGGGCGTGTCCAACAACTGCATCTTTCGACCGACTTTAATCCACTGCTGTGCTTTTGTCACTCCTGGACGGTCTCCTGTCTTCGCCGCGCTCCTGCCGGCCAAGCGGTTAATCAACGAAGATTTCCCGACGTTTGGGATGCCGACCACCATCGAGCGCACTGTCTTTTTTTGTATCCCCTTGTTCTGCAAGTGCTCTTGCCTGTCGCCAATGAGCTCTGCCGCAAGGCGGGGAAGCAGCTGGACGCCTTTCCCCGTGCGGGCATCGATCAGGACGGCCTGGATTCCTCGCGTTTCAAAGTACTCCAGCCACAACCGGTTGGCGTTCGCATCAGCGAGGTCGTATTTGTTCAACAAGACGAGACGCGGTTTCCCCGACAGAATCTCTTGCATCATCGGGTTGCGGCTGGACAGGGGAAGTCTCGCATCCAGAAGTTCCATCACCACGTCCACTTGTTTTAACCTTTCTTCTACCTGCCGTCGCGCTTTGGCCATATGACCGGGAAACCACTGGATGCTCACGTACCTTCCCCTCCCCAGTGCAGCATGTGCACTTCCGACAGCGGCCAAAACACGAGCTCTGCCCGACCGACAATCGCTTCAAATGGAACAGGGCCGATTTCGCGGCTGTCCTCGCTGTTCGGTCGATTGTCTCCCATGACGAACACGTGTCCTTCAGGAACCTTTACCGGTCCAAAATCGGCCGTGTAGTTCAAACCGTTCTCGCGGTATTCCTCTTTCATTCCTTGCAAATACGACTCGTGCTGTTCTTCACCGTTGATGTACAGTTTGTCATCTACCATTTCAACGGTTTCGCCTGGTAAACCGATCACGCGCTTTATGTAATCTTTCTCAGCCGTTGCGTGGAAAACGAGTATCTCTCCCCGCTCGGGTTCCTTTATATAGTAAATGAGTTTATTGACAATGAGGCGCTCGTTGTCCGCCAAGTTGGGAACCATGGACTGTCCGTCCACCAAAAAAGGCGCGAATAAAAAGGTCCGAATGATCACTGCCAGTGCGATGGCGATTAAGAGGGCTTTCGTCCATTCCCAAAATTCTTTCCAACTCGATTTGACACGATTTGATGAACGGGAGACACTTTCGCTCATCAGTTCTCCTCGCTTCCGATTTAACATGTGATAATATGCAAAAGGGACTTGTTGCCAAGCCCCCTCCTGTCCTCATCGTCGCGCTTCTTTAATCCGTGCCGCTTTACCGCGCAGTTTGCGCAAGTAATAAAGCTTTGCCCGACGCACCTTGCCTCGACGGACTACTTCAATCTTGTCAATCTTCGGAGAATGAAGCGGAAATGTTCGCTCGACTCCGACACCGTAAGACACTTTACGAACGGTGAACGTTTCACTGATTCCCCCGCCCCGCCGTTTGATGACGACGCCTTCGAACACCTGAATCCGTTCACGCTGCCCTTCTACGACTTTCACGTGAACTCTCAGGGTGTCCCCAGGGCGGAAGTCCGGAATGTCTTGGCGAAGCTGCTTTTCACCCACTTGGCGTACCGTCTCGTTCATCAGTGTTCCTCCTTCCACACAAGCGTTCTTGCCGGTTCGTCCTGCTCCGACAGCGGACCGCTGTATTCAACAACAGATATTCTACCACACGGGTATTGGAAAAACAAACGAAACTTAGCCTTCACCGCGAGAAAGTTGCTTCAAAAACTGAATCTCTGCTTCGCTCAAGTCCGCTTGGTCTAGTAATTCCGGACGTCGTTCCCACGTGCGCTTAATGGACTCAAGCCTCCGCCATTTTTCGATCTCCGCGTGATTGCCGGAGAGGAGGATGTCCGGTACCCGCCAGCCTCGAAATTCCGCAGGTCTCGTATATTGGGGATATTCCAAGAGACCGTCGGCAAACGAATCGTCCTGGGCTGACTGTTCGTTTCCCAGTACACCCGGCAGTAACCGGGCGACGCCATCCACGACGACCATTGCCGGAAGTTCCCCGCCCGTTAGAACGTAATTCCCAATGGAAAGCTCGTCCGTCACCAAGTATTGCCGGATGCGTTCATCAAATCCTTCGTAATGCCCGCATATGAGGATTAAATGATCGACTTGTGCCAGTTCTTTCGCCTTCTCTTGATTGAACAGCTCACCTTGAGGCGTCATGAGGACGATGCGGGTCTCGGATTCTGGCCTCTCCTTCAGCGCCAGTACGTGTTCCACCGCGTTGAAGACAGGTTCCGGCTTGATGACCATTCCCCCACCTCCGCCATACGGAGGTTCGTCAACGGTCCGGTGCTTGTCTTCACTGAAGTCGCGAAAATTGACAGTGTTTACCTTTAACAGCCCTCGATCAATGGCTCTGCCGAGAACGCTCGTACGGAGGACGTGATGAAACATTTCAGGAAAGAGTGTCAAAATATCGATATGCATGCGCCGTCACTCCAACCCTTCCATCCACTCGATTACGATGCGCTTCTGTTCGGGAAACACTTGTTTGACCACATCGGCGATGTACGGGAGGTACAGATCTTTCTGACTGCCCTGCCGCTTCACGACCCATACGTCGTTGGCACCAGGTTGCAATATCTCTTTGACCGTCCCGACGTGTGCTCCGTCTGTCGTAAACACATCACATCCAATAATCTCGTGAAAATAGTATTCATGTTCTCCCAGTTCGTGTAGAGCGTCTTTAGGAATTCTGATCTCAGCTCCCCGCAGTTTCTCCACTTCATCAATAGAATCAAATTCGCGAAATTTTACAATGTAGACTCCTCTGTGCCGGCGACTGTGGGCAACGGTTACGCTGGATGGAAGTTCCGCGCGGGAGTGGACAAGCGTCAACGAGCTGCCAGGTGAGAACCGCATTTCTGGAAAATCGGTCCTGATTTTCACCCGCACTTCTCCGTGCAACCCTTGCGGTTTCACGATATTGCCGACGACGAACGACTCCGGTGTTGTCACGTCCCTTTCCCTCCGCGAATTTCGTACACCACACCGTCCTTTAAAACGATCTCTGGCTTTTTCATCAGGTCTTCCCACCGATCTCCGATCTCAACCGTCACGTCGCTTTCGACGTGGCTGTGTACGATTTCGCTCCCTTCCTGCAGTTGTTCGATTTGTTCATACTGAACTTTCAACTGACCGCGTTTTTTTTGGCGTTCAGCCACTTCTTTTTGAAGTTTTTCCTCTGCTTGCTGTATCACGTCCCGACCTTGCTTTTCAGCGCGGTGCATCAATTTTCGGCGTTCAAATGACAGCTGTTCCAACTCCAGTTCCAACTGGCGAATGGACTGCTCGCACTGCTGAAGCAGATCTCTTTTTGTTCGGTTCGTTACAATCATTTTCACGGTGACCGGCCTCTTGATCCGCATGAAGCCACCTCCCGATACAACAAGCGGGTTGGTGATTCCAACCCACTCCCATTAAATAATCTCGATCTGTACGCGTTTGTTTTCTTTCAGAGCAGCGGAGCTGACGATCGTGCGCATCGCTTTGGCAATGCGTCCCTGTTTGCCGATCACTTTTCCCATATCTTCCTTAGCGACGGAAAGCTCGTACACGATCGTCTTCTCCCCCGTCACTTCCCGCACTTCAACTGCTTCAGGATGATCCACTAACGATTTTGCCAGAACTTCGACAAGCTCCTTCACTTCACACCCTCCCTGGTGGTGGCGCGGGACACTACTTTTGCAATTTGGATTCGTGGAACTTCTTCATCACACCGGCTTTGCTCAGCAAGTTGCGAACAGTGTCAGAAGGTTGTGCCCCGTTTTTCAACCACTTCAACGCTCTGTCTTCGTCAATCTTCACTTCAGCCGGTTGAGACGTCGGATTGTAATAACCAATTTCTTCTATAAAGCGGCCGTCGCGGGGAGCGCGAGAATCGGCCACGACCAAGCGATAAAACGGAGTTTTTTTAGCACCCATGCGCTTTAAACGAATTTTAACTGCCATCTGTCGTCACCTCCTAAAGTTACTGCATAAAGGGAAACTTAAAGCCGCCCCGGCGCCTTTTACCGCCCTTCGTCATGTTCGTGAACTGTTTCATCATTTTCTTCATGTCGTTAAACTGTTTCAACAGCCGGTTGACATCCTGCACTTGTGTCCCGCTTCCCCGTGCAATGCGCCGTCTCCGGCTCGCGTTGATGATTTCAGGGTGTGCCTTCTCTTCCGGTGTCATGGAGAGGACGATGGCCTCTACACGGGCCAGCTGATTTTCGTCCACTTGCAAGTTTTTGAACCCTTTTATTTTGTTCATCCCCGGGAGCATCCCTAACACTTCATCGAGGGGCCCCATATTGCGCACCTGCTCGAGCTGCTCCAAAAAATCGTCAAACGTAAATTGCTGTTGGCGAATTTTTTTCTCCAATTCTGCAGCGCGTTCGGCATCAACGTTCGCCTGCGCTTTTTCAATGAGGGTGAGGACGTCCCCCATTCCGAGAATCCGTCCGGCCATGCGGTCGGGGTGAAAAGGCTCCAATGCGTCAACCTTCTCACCCATTCCCACAAATTTGATCGGACAACCGGTCACTGCTTTGACAGACAGCGCAGCTCCGCCACGGGTATCGCCATCGAGTTTCGTCAACACGACGCCGCTCAGTTCCAGTTCCCTGTGGAACCGTTCGGCGACGTTAACCGCGTCCTGACCGGTCATGGCGTCGACGACGAGGAGTATTTCATCGGGAGAGACGGCTTCGCGCATGTCGGCTAACTCGCTCATCAGTTCTTCATCCACGTGTAACCGGCCGGCCGTATCGATCAACACGTAGTCGCAGTGCTCCTCTTTTGCCTTTGTAACGGCCTCTTGGGCGATGGAAACCGGGCGGTCGTTTTCTCCTTTGGCAAACACGGGGACATTCAACTGCTCTCCCAACACTTGCAACTGTTTGATGGCAGCCGGACGGTAAACGTCACAAGCCACTAACATCGGATGGTGGTTTTGCTTCTGCAAGTAACGCGCCAATTTGGCTGTCGTCGTCGTTTTCCCCGCACCTTGCAACCCGACCATCATCACGACAGTCGGAGGGCGATGGGATTGGGCCAGTTTCGACTGGCTTCCCCCCATCAACTGCGTCAGTTCATCGTTAACCACTTTAATAACCTGCTGACCGGGCGTCAAACTCTTCATCACTTCCTGGTCGACGGCCCGTTCCTTTACGCGGTTGACAAAATCTTTCACGACTTTGAAGTTGACGTCAGCTTCCAGCAAAGCCAACCGGACCTCGCGCATCGCTTCTTTCACGTCGGCCTCGGTCACTTTGCCTTTTCCCCGCAGTTTTTTCAAGGTGGCTTGCAATCGTTCGGCTAACCCTTCAAATGCCATGCCGCCGCCTCCTTAATCAATTTCCAACAGCCGGTCAAGCAGCTGTTCGATTTGGGAAATGTCGGTCCCCGTTCGAAGTTTTTGTTTCAGTTCACGGACGAGCTTTTTCCGCTGTTCGAACTTCTCGACCAAACGCAGGGCGCTTTCAAACGCGATCAACGCTTTCTCCACTCGTTTGATGCGGTCGTGCACCGCTTGGCGGCTGATGGAATAATGTTCGGCGATCTCACCAAGCGACCAGTCCTCGACGTAGTACAACTCCATGAACGTGCGCTGCGATTCCTTTAACAGCGGGCGATAAAAGTCGTAGAGCAAGTTGAACGTCGTCGTTTTGTCCAGCATTCGCTCATCCCCATGACAGTTGACACAACATACTATACGCCAACAAATACGATGTGTCAAGCATTTTTACTTGTCAGTATCGTCTTGTGCGGCAAGGAGCGGATCAAATAAAGCGTAGACGAATTCTTCGGCGTCAAACGGCTGCAAGTCGTCCACTTTTTCGCCGAGGCCCACCATCTTCACCGGGAGATCCAGCTCATGGCGGATAGCGATAACGATGCCGCCCTTCGCCGTCCCGTCCAGCTTCGTCAACACAATCCCCGTCACACCCGCCGCTTCTTTAAACGTCTTGGCCTGGTTAAGGGCGTTCTGACCAGTGGTCGCGTCTAACACGAGCAGCACTTCATGGGGGGCACCCGGCACTTCACGCTGTACGACGCGGTAGATTTTGTTCAACTCTTTCATTAAGTTGACTTTATTTTGCAGCCGACCGGCAGTGTCGCACAGCAATACGTCCACTTCGCGGGACTTGGCCGCCTGTATGGCGTCGAACACGACAGCAGCGGGATCAGAACCCGCCTGGTGGCGAACGACGTCAACCCCGACCCGTTCGCCCCACACTTCTAGCTGCTCAATGGCGCCGGCGCGGAACGTGTCGCCGGCGGCCAACAACACCCGCTTGCCTTCTGATTTAAATTTGTGGGCCATTTTGCCGATGGTCGTCGTCTTACCGACGCCGTTGACGCCGACGAACATCAACACGGTCAGGCCTTCGGCGTTGACGTTCAGATCTGCCTTTTCTCCCTTGTCTTCTAGCAACGCGACCAGTTTCTCTGACAGGAGAGGCCTCAACTCTGTCGGATTTTCAATTTTGCGTTCCTTCACGTCCGAGCGCAACTCGTCGACGAGTTCCATCACCGTCATGACGCCGACATCCGCTTCAATCAGTATTTCTTCCAGTTCTTCGTAAAATTCCTCGTCAATTTTGCGGCGCCCCGTCACAAGTGCTTCCACTTTTCCGACAAACGATTGGCTCGTCTTCGTCAACCCTTGCCGGAACTTGGACGTTACCGTTTCCGTCTTCTGCGAGACGCGGTCCCGCAGTTTTTGAAAAAAACTCACCTTTCTTCCTCCCTCAAGTACTAAATGTTACGTTGCTGACAAATTCTTTCAGCTTTCTTGGTCGACGACACCATTGTCCCCCATCTGTCACCTTTAACGCGATGATGCTTCTCGCGAGTTGTCGGATGCCGCTCTATGGTTCATTCGGCTGCTGCCGCCACTTCCTCGGCCCCGCCTTCCAACTTGACCGAGACGAGCTTCGACACTCCCGACTCCTGCATCGTCACGCCGTACAGCACATCGGCGGCTTCCATTGTCCCTTTGCGGTGGGTGATGACGATGAACTGCGTTTCTTTGCTGAATTGGCGCAAATAGCGGGCGAAGTGCACCACATTGGCTTCATCGAGAGCGGCTTCGACTTCGTCCAAGACGCAAAACGGTACGGGCTTCACTCGCAAAATGGCAAACAGCAAGGCGATGGCAGTGAGCGTCCGTTCGCCTCCGGAGAGAAGGCTTAAGTGTTGCAGTTTCTTGCCAGGCGGCTGAGCGACGATGTCGACACCGGTCTCAAGGAGTGCGTCCGGATCTGTCAACCTCAAGTCTGCCCGGCCGCCCCCGAACAGCTCAGCGAACACTGTCTGAAACTGCTGTCGGATCGCCTGAAAGGTCGTCCCGAACCGTTCCGCCATTTCGCGGTCCATATCGTCGATGACTTGGTACAGAGCTGCTTTGGCTTCCAGCAAGTCTTGTTGCTGCGCTTCTAAAAATGCCAGGCGTTCGCTGACGCGCTCGTACTCCTCAACAGCACCTAAGTTGACCTCTCCGAGCGCCGCTATGCGCTCCTTAAGCTGTTTCACTTTTGTTTCGGCCGCCTTTGGGTCGTCCGGAACACGATATCGGTCTTTCGCCCGTTCATAGCTGATTTCGTACTGTTCACCCAAAGCGTTGAGCAAATTGTTCAGCTCCACATCGAGCCGATTGACGACAACCTCTTGCTTGTGGCGCTTCGTTTCCGCGTCTTGCAACGTTTGGCGGTGCTGGCGATAGACAGCGTCGCTCTCGTTCAATTCGCTTTGCCGCTTCGACCGATTGCGCCGTAACTCCTCGAGCTCGGTGCGAATGTTTTCCCTTTCCTCGTGCAGTGAACGGATTTTTTGCGCATAACTTGCTTTTTCTGCGTCGTTCTCACGATAGAGCTCCTCCAGTTCGACGACGCGTTCGGCCAAGACACGCAGTTCTTCTTCCACCGTTTTTTTCTCATTTTCCAACCGTTGAGCGTTCTCTAACAAGTGTTCTTGCTCCTGCAAGTGTTTCGCCAGTTTGACTTTTAACTCGGTCACGTGACCTGTCTCCGCCTCTTTTTCTTGCTTCTCGGCGGCAATGACCTGTTCAAGGCGCTCGCGTTCGGCGTTTAGTTTTTGTGCCTTCTCAGCGTTCGCCTCGATGCGGGACTCAATGTCAGCACGCTTCTGTCTGAACCGATCTGCCTCAGCCTCAGCGCGGCTCCCCTCACCTTTGAGTCGCTCTAGCCGTTCCACACTGTGCTCCCATTCAGAACGCTTGTGCTCCAGCTGGCTGCTCAGCTTCTGTTCTTCCAGTCGCAACGTCTCACCTTGCGAACGCACCTCTTCCAACTGGTTTTCGATTCTATCTTTTTCGCGGTGGTATCTTTCTACGTCTTTTTCAAGTTTGTGTTTCTCCCTTTGTAATGCCTCTATTTTCTTTTCCAGACTTTCCAGTTCACGCTTACGCCCTAACAAGTTGTGGCTGCGCTTCTGGGCACTTCCCCCGCTCATGGAACCGCCGGGGTTGACGAGGTCTCCGTCCAGTGTGACGACCCGGTAACGGTATCGCAACAGACGGGCGATTCGGTTTGCGTCCGCCAGTTTCCGCGCGATGACGACGTTCCCGAGAAGTGAAGATACAATGTTTTCGTATCGTCCATCAAATTGAACGAGCTCTTGACCGATCCCGACAAACCCGCTGTCCCGCTTAACGGAATTCAATTCCTGCACGGTCAAGCGGCGCCCCCTTATCACATCCATGGGTAAAAAGGTCGCCCGCCCGAGGCGCTGCCTTTTTAAGTAGTCAATCGCTGCCCTGGCGTACTGTTCACTTTCGACGACGATGTGCTGCATCGCCCCGCCGAGAGCAGTCTCGACAGCCGTTTCCAAGTCATGCGGTACGGAGACGAGTTCAGCGACGGCACCTTCAATGCCGTCCAGCTTTCCCCGTTCCCTCGCTTTCAGCACTTCTTTAACTCCTTGAAAGAAACCTGAAAAATCCGCCTCCCACTCTTTCAACACGTCCCGCCTGGAACTGAGGGAGTTGAGCGTTTGCCCCAACTTCTGTAGCTGTTCCGTCAGACGGTTCTCCTTCGTCAAGACGAGCTCTCTTTTTTCGGCCACTGTCCGGTATTCGTCAACACACGCCTGCAGTTCCTTCGCTTTGCGTTGCTGAAGTTCTTCCAACGACGTCAGTTCATTGCGGATTTCATTCTCGTGCTGTTCGGTTTCTTTTCGTTCTCTCTCCAAACTCTCGCGCCGTTCGCGCAATTGCTGTTCCTGTTGATCGAGGTGACGCAAATCGTTTTTCAACGAGGCCGCTTCACCCATGAGTTCAATTAAGTCCGACTTGACGTCTTCCAGCTGTTCTTCAGCCTTCGCCGCGAGACGCTCTAAACGGTGCTCCCGCTGTTGCAATGCTTCACTCGTTCGG
>k87-367291_pt1 | contig 13643 bp, 11 predicted proteins | sample MGYA00084031_6733416 | MGnify analysis MGYA00084031
ATCCCGGCGACGGGAAGGCCGACCGCCGTCCCCGCCTTCCGCATCGGCCGGACACGCGTACGGCACGGCCCGCGAAGAGGACGTCCGCCGGCCACGCCCGGGGAGACCGCGCGCGAGCCGGTTTCCCGCCAGGAACGCCGGGTAGCCCCCGAAGTGCCCACACCGACGGTTACCTCATCGCCACAAGGAGTGACGTGTCCGCCGAATCGCAGCTGGACCTCCAGGCCCAGGAGCGGAACGCCCAGCGCCCGGAACTCCGCCGGCGGGCGGCGGTGGCGCAGCGCGTCGGCTGGGTGCTCCTCGCCCTCGTCCTCGCCATGGCGCTCGCCGGATTACTGGGGCCGGGTCCACTGAGCTGGTCCGCCCACTCCTCGGCCGACGGCCGCGTCACGCTGGAGTACGACCGCTTCGTCCGCAACACCGGCAGCACCATGGTGCAGATCACGGCCAGGTCCGCTCCCGGGGACCCCGGACGGGCACGGGTGTGGATCTCCCCCGACTACCTGTCGTCGATGCAGATACAGCAGGTGGTGCCCGATCCGGACAGCTGGACCTCGACCACGGGCGGGGTGGTGCTGGCCTTTCCGATGGACGAGGCGGAATCCCAGGTCAACGTCCAGGTGCAGCTGTACCCCCAGCGGATCGGGCTGATACGGGGGGCGGTCGGCGACGCCGCGGGCGAGCCGATCGAGTTCTGGCAGTTCGTCTATCCCTAGGAAGGAGGTCCTCGTGGACGCGGTCCTCCGGGCGACGGCCGTCTACCTGGCCCTGCTCATCATCTTCCGGGCGGGCGGCAAGCGCTCGCTGGCCCAGGTGACGACGTTCGACTTCGTACTCCTGTTGATCATCTCCGAAGCCACCCAGCAGGCGCTGATCGGCCAGGACTACTCGCTCACGATGGCGGTGGTCGTCATCCTCACGCTGGTCGGGCTGGACCGCTTCGCCGACTTCCTGAGCTGGCGGTTCCCGCGCGCGGAGAGGATCATCGACGGTGCGCCCGTGGTGCTCATCGAACGGGGCAGGCCGCTGGAGGACCGGATGCGCGAGCACCACATCAAACTGGAGAACGTCCTGCAGGAGGCCCGTCTCACCCAAGGGGTGGGAAGGGCGGACGAGATCGACTACGCGATCCTCGAACGGTCGGGCGCCATCAGCATCATCCCCAAGAAGGGCTGAGCCCGCACCGTCCTCCCCGAACCGGACCGGCCCGCACTGTCATAAGGCATCATCACCCGGGATGGGCCCGCATCGCCCGACCCGCGCATCCCCCCTGCCGGCGCCGGTGAGGGCCGCGGTTCGCACCGTTTACCGTCTCCGGCCGGGGGTACCCGCCGGGAATGCCACAGGAACGGAACACGACGCCGCCACCGCAGGAGCAGCCCTACCCCGGCCGAAGCGGGGAGATGACCCCCGAGCCCCGTGACGAGATGCGCGACTACGTGGGCCGTGGCCTGCTCGCCGGGAAACGGGCGCTGGTCACCGGGGGTGACTCCGGCATCGGACGCGCCGTCGCGATCGCCTTCGCCAAGGAGGGCGCCGACGTCGCCATCGCCTACCTGAACGAGCACGAGGACGCCGTCCACACCAGGGAGCTGGTGGAGAAGGCGGGACGGCGCTGCATCCTGCTGCCCGGCGATCTCGCCGACCGCGACCACTGCGTCGCCGTCGTGGAGCGGACAGTCGATGAACTGGGCGGCTTGGACGTGGTGGTCAACAATGCGGCCACTCAGGCTCCGGTGCAGTCGCTGGAGGAGCTGGCCGACGAACAGTGGGAGCACACGTTCGCGGTCAACATCCACAGCTACTTCTGGGTGACCAAGGCGGCCCTGCCGCATCTGCGGGCGGGGTCGGCGATCATCAACACCTCGTCGATCAACGGCCTGCGCGGGAACAAGACGCTGCTGGACTACTCCGCCACCAAGGGCGCGATCAACGCCTTCACCTACGCGCTGGCGCAGAACCTGGTGGAACGCGGTATCCGCGTCAACGCGGTCGCGCCCGGCCCGGTGTGGACGCCGCTGGTGGCGTCCACGTTCCCGGCGGAGAAGGTGGAGACGTTCGGCGAGCAGGTGCCGATGAAGCGCGCCGCCGACCCCGATGAGATCGCGCCGTCGTACGTGTTCTTCGCCGCCGAGCGGATGTCGTCCTACTACACCGGCGAGGTCCTGGCCCCGATCGGCGGGGAGACCCTGCCCGGCTGAGCCGCCTCAGGACCGCCGCGGCCGGTCCGCGCGGTAGACGTAGTGGTCGCGGCCGTCGATCGGGTCGTCCGGCTCCAGCTCCCCCTCGGCGACCCGGCGCAGGCCGGCCTTCTCCAGCGCCCGCCACGAGGCGCGGTTCGCCGCCGGCACCGGCACCAGCACCGCCGTGGCGTCGGGGTGGTCCCGCCAGGTGGCCTCGATGATCTCGCGGATCATTCGAGCGCCGAGCCCGCGGCCGGTCTGCGCGGCGTCACCGATGAGGTAGTCGATGGTCATCGCGCCGTCGGGCACCTCGACGAGCGCGGCCAGCTCGGCGCGGTAGTCGGGGTAGTCGGCCAGCCGGCAGCGCTGCACCAGGCCGAACGGCCGTCCGTCCAGGAGGATCAGCAGGTCCTCCGACGGCTCCTCGCCCCTGGCGGCGGCGCCGAAGTCGCGGGCGACCGCCTCGAGCGAGGTCTCGTGGTGCCACCACCGGGCCACGTGCGGCTGTGCCAGCCACCGGCTCAGCAGCGGAAAGTCCTTCTCGCTCACCCGACGCCAGTCGAACACCGCGCCTCCTCCGACCGTCCGTCCACGACCCTAGCCGGGAGCCGGTACGGCCGTCCCCGTCGGCGAGGACGAGCGCCGACCGGCGGCGCGTGGTGAGGCGCCGCCGGAAGGGCCGGCGCCGGGGCCGTGCGGCTCACCCGGGCTGCTTGGCGCGGGTGCCGGACTGCTTGGCCGTGACGAGGTCGGCGAACTCCGCGGCCAGCGGGCTGAGCGCGTTCCACTGGCGTACGGCCCAGCCCACGGTGATGGGGGTGAGGGCGGGGATCGGCACCGCGCGCACCTTGCTGGAGGCCGACAGGTCGAGCCGCGGCAGGTTCGGCAGCACGGCGTGGCCGATGCCCAGCTCGGCCAGGAGGACGGCGGTGTCCCAGTCGGCGGTCCCCACGGTCTGCGCGGGGCTGCGGCCGAGCCGCACGAAGTCCTCCTCCAGCCGATGGCGGGAGGCGGAGTTGGCGGGGTGGGCGATGTAGCGCAGGCCGGGCAGATCGTCGGGTTCGATGACCTCGCGTTCGGCGAGCGGGTCGTCGGCGTTGACCACGAGCATCCACGGCAGGTCGACGACGGGCCGCTGCTGAATGCCGGGTACGGGGCGGCCGAGCGTGATCCAGGCGAGGTCCACCCGCCCGTTCTGCACCAGTTCGATGCACCGGCGGGCCGAGGAGGCGGACTGGAACTCCAGCGTCGCCTCCGGATGCAGGTCGCGGAAGGCGAGGATCGCCTCGGGCATGAAGTGCCGTACGGTCACCCCGCCCGTGGTGATGCGCACGGTGCCGCCGTCGCCGTCCCGGATCTCCGCGAGCCGGCGCAGGGCGGCGTCGAGGGAGGCGATGCCGTCCAGCGCGGCCTGGTAGAGGATCAGGCCCGCCTGGGTGGGCGCGACCCCTCGCGGCCGGCGCTCGATCAACGTCAGGCCCGTCTCCCGCTCCAGGCGGCGGACGTGCTGGCTGACCGCCGACTGGGTGCGGGACATGGCGCGGGCGACCACGCTGAGATTGCGCGCCTCACAGACGGCGAGGAAGACCCGGAGGTCGTCGAGTGTCACGCGATCCAAGCTAAAGCTTGGATCACTGGAATGAAACCCCGGAATTGACTTGGATATCCGGGGCTTCCAGGCTATGGGGAAACGGAACCGCGCGGGTTCCATCATGCGGCGGCAACCCGTCCGCCGCGCCGGGCAACGCCACGCCGTACCTCCCGGGACGTCGGCGTGATACGCCGCCCTGACCGGCGGACGGGTGTCGACCGTCCGCTACCTGCTGCGGCCCTCCAGCCCGGCGACGGCCACGGTGCCCGATGAAGCACGCAGCCCGAAGCCGTAGCGGAACCCCTGCCGCGCCTCGGAGGTGGCCAGCACATCACCGATCACCGCGCTGCGCAGCGGACGCCACACACCGTCCCGCTCGGCGTAGGAGGTGATGGTGTCGCCCGACAGCAGCAGCGCGAACCGCTCGCCCGGCCGCAGCTCCAGCTGCGCGTCCCCGGGCGTGTCGAGGAACGAGCCGTTCACCCGGACGTTGATCCCCGACTGCTTGCGGGTGTTGTTGTACCAGGCGGTCACGTAGTTGTCGGCGTCCTTGACCCAGCCCACGAAGACGCTGTCCTCGGGCTGCCCGCTGCCGGTGAACGACCCCGCGGTCAGCACGCTGACCGCCTGCCCCGACGACGGCATCGCGGGACCGGCGATCATGCCGAAGTACGGCGCGTCGCCCGCCCCGGCGAACCTCCCGCCGCCCACCGTGACCTCGGGCGCGGCCTCGCCGGAGAACGGCCGGTACACCGTGTAGTCGCGCGAGGTGTCGGTCTCGAACCGGTCGACGTGATCGGTGCGGGGGAACGCGTCCGGGTCGAGCGGCACGTCCACCATGGTGTACGCGCTGGAGGCGTGGCGCGGCCCGGGCGGCGTGCCGTAGTCGGCGAACGCGCGCAGCGGATACCGCTCCGGCCGCACGAACCCCGGCGGCGGCGTCACCGTCCAGCGGGTGACCAGCTCACCGCCCGGCCGTACCGCCGGCGCGTCCGTCGGCCCGGCGGGCTCGGCCGACCAGCCCGGCGGCACCGCCAGCCGCACCTTGACGTGTGTCGCCGCCCGGGAGCCGGTGTTGGCGAAGGCGACCTTCACCTCCGCGGGCGAGCCCGGCTTCACCTGCTCGGGGGCCGCCACGGTCAGGCGGGCGTCTCGCGCGGACGCCGACCACGCCTGCAGCTCGGTCACCCCCACGTAGGCGCCCTCGGGGTTGGTGAACACCAGCCGAATCGCCGTGGTGGTGACGGGCGGGAACGTCACCCGGTTCAGCGCGTTCCCGACCGGCCGCTCAGGGACGCGCCGCTGGCCGGGCACCTCGCGCCAGACGTCGCCGTCCCGGTACTCCAGCCGGTACCCCGCCGGGGTCTGCACGCCGCCGCCGTCGTCGTAGACGTGGAAGCGCACGTCGCTCACTGGCGTGGGGACGCCGAAGTCCACCCCCACGTGGTCCTCGGCGTTGGGCGAGCGGTAGTTGGTCCACCGGCTGTGCGGGATGTCGTCGTAGAAGATCCGGCCGTCCACGGCCTGCCAGGGGCTGTCCCCGCCGTTGGCGTAGGAGGCGAACGCCCGCGGATAGCCGCTCCCCTCCGGGTTGGCGGCGTCGTTGACCATCCGTTCCCGGTCGTCCCCGGGGCGCGTGGGCACGGGCGCGGTCAGCTCGCCCAGGTCGGCGCGGGCGGCGACCCGCACGCCGTCCACGAACACGCTCAGCCCGGCGCCCTGGCCGTACCGCGTGCCGTCCCGGTCCCACAGCACCGTGACGTTGCGGCCGTGATAGGGGACGTTCTCCAGCGCGAAGTAGTCCCACTCCTTCGGCGCCAGCGGGTTCACCGTCACCTTCTGGTCCGCCCGCGGCCGGAGCCCGATGAGACCGCTGATCACCAGGTCGTTGAAGGTGGAGTGGTTGTAGTGCTCGCTGTGCCCGCGGCTGTCGTAGATCCAGCGCGGCTCGTCCGGGTGGTGCGCCTCCGCCACGTACGGCCGGCCGTCCTTGTACTGGGTGAGCGCGTATCCGCGCAGCAGCCGGTAGTAGTCTTCGGCGTCCACCACGTCCTGGTCGCGCTCGTTGAGCAGGTTCGCCATCGCGGTGAGCGTCTGCGAGGTCGAGTACGGCCAGCTCGGGCCGTTCCAGCGGCAGCAGCCGCGCAGCGCGTCGCGCATGAACCACTCGCTGCGCCGCTCGGCCGTGGTCGGACCGTACGGCGCGGCGAACCCCTGCGGATCGAGGAGCTGGGCCCAGGCCTTCTCCGTGCCCGCGTCGGCCATGCCGAACATCCACGGGATGTAGCCGATCTGCTCGCGGACCGAAACCAGCCGCTCGTCCGGGTCCAGTGCGGCGTGCGCCTTGTGGTAGAAGAACTCCCGCTTCGGATCCCACAGGTGACGGTGGAGCGCGGTCCGCAGGTCCTTCGCGCGCTGCTCGAACTTCTCGGCGGTCTTCCGGTCTCCGGCCCAGCGGGCGATCTCGGCGATGGCCCGGGCGTCGCCGTACTGGTAGGCGTTGAGGGTGGGCCGGTAGCCGCGCCCGCCGTGGTAGGGGTCGTCCGGGTCGGTCTCGTAGGCGGAGGCGGTGTACTCCATGGCGTCCCACACCGGCACCGACCAGTACAGGCCCAGCCGTTCGTCGTACTGGTGGCCCCACTTGTCGTACTGCCGGATCAGGTCGGGCAGCAGGTCCTGGACGAACCGCCGGTCGCCGGTCACGAGCGCGCGCCGGTAGGCCGCGTCGGCCGCCCAGAAGGAGTACTGGTGGGCCCAGTCGTCGGTGTCCTCGTTGAGGTAGTCGGTCTTGGGCTTCTCACTCGCCCCGGGGCCGCGCAGCCAGTAGGTGAGGTAGTCGTCGAGCACGCGGGTGTCGCGCAGCCAGCGGCCCTCGTAGATGTGGTGGCCCGCGGCGGCGACGATCCCGCCGAGCGGGGCGGCGTATCCGGGCGCGTGGTGGAACTCGGTGATGAGGTAGCCGTTCGCGGGGTCGGTGTAGCGGATGTGCCGCTTGTAGGTGCTCCAGCGGTAGTAGTACACGTCCTGGAGCTCCCGGTCGGGGACCTCCAGGAATGGGATGTTCGCCTTGTACCACTCGGGTTCGGGGTATCCGGCCAGCAGCGCGTCGTGGTCGAGCACGGCGGTGCCGCGCCCGACCTCGGGGTAGACCGGGACGTCCGGCGGACCGGCCGTCCTCACCGCCGTCCGGGTCTCCCCTCGGTCCACCGCCGCGCCGGCCTGCGCCGGGGACGCGGACAGGAGCAGTGCCGCGATCGTCACGACGGCCATGGCCTTGCGTGTCATGGTCACCTCACACGTCGGGGGGTGCGTGGGCACCGAGGCATATCGATCACACACGATCGTCAATATTCGATCGATTCTGATCGACCTTGTATAACTATTGATCAGATTGCGGTGAAACGCAAGGTATGCGGGTGAATGGTGTGCAGAAAGCGCCCGCCGTACCGAGGAGCGGCGGGTTCCCCGCACGGCGGACGCCTGTGCGCAGCCGGGACGCCCGTGCCCGAGGAGCCGTGAGCATCGGCCGGAAGGCGTACGGGCACGGCACGAAGGAGACGCCGACCGCAGGCCGCGAGGGGCAAACGAAGACGGCACGGCGCGCAGAGAGGGCGGGCGGCCGGAAGGCGTACGGGCACGACGCGAGGAGAAGGCGGGCCGCGCCCCGAGGAGCCGGCGCCGCCCGATCGGGGACGCCGAAGCCCCTCCTCCCGCACGGCCCTTCCATGCGGTCCGCATACCCTTCAGGGGTAGCGTAAATACCATAGGGGGGTATAGTTTGTATGGCGACGGTCCGCACCACCGCCCGGACGTCGCGCCCCTACCGACAGGCTGGAGGAGAGATCGATATGAGCACGGCCACGTTCACCGTGAAGGGCATGACCTGCGGCCACTGCGTCAGCTCGGTCAAGGAAGAGGTGAGCGAGGTGCCCGGAGTCAAGAACGTCGAGGTGGACCTCGCCACCGGCCTGCTGACCGTGGACAGCGACGGCCCCATCGACCCCGCCCTGATCACCGCCGCCGTGCAGGAGGCCGGCTATCAGGTGGCGGACGGGTCGTGACCCCCGCCGTCCACGGCCGTTGAGCGAAAGGAGCGAAGGCGTTGTCCTCCCTGACCGACGAACGACGGAACACGGTGGAACTGTCGATCGGCGGGATGACCTGCGCCTCGTGCGCGAACCGGATCGAGCGCAAGCTGAACAAGCTCGACGGCGTCACGGCCACGGTCAACTTCGCCACCGAGAAGGCCACCGTCTCCTTCCCCGACGACATCGACCCGCAGCGGCTGATCGCCGAGGTGGAGAAGGCCGGGTACACCGCCGAACTGCCCGCCCCGCCCGTCGAGGAGACGCAGGCGGACGAGCAGGAGCCGGAGGACGAGCTGCGCCCGCTGCGCCAGCGGCTGATCACCGCCGTGGCGCTGAGCGTGCCGGTGATCGCGATGGCGATGATCCCGGCGTTGCAGTTCACCTACTGGCAGTGGCTGTCGTTGACGCTGGCCGCCCCCGTGGTGGTGTACGCCGGATGGCCCTTCCACAAGGCGGCCTGGACCAACCTGCGCCACGGCACGGCCACCATGGACACGCTGGTCTCGCTGGGCACGCTGGCGGCGTTCGGCTGGTCGCTGTGGGCGCTGTTCTTCGGCACCGCCGGCATGCCCGGCATGACCCACCCGTTCGAGCTGCTCACCGTCGAACGCGCCGACGGCGCGGGAACCATCTACCTGGAGACCGCCGCCGGGGTGACCGCGTTCATCCTGGCCGGGCGCTACTTCGAAGCCCGCGCCAAGCGACGGGCCGGCGCCGCGCTCCGCGCCCTGCTGGAGCTGGGCGCCAAGGACGTCACGGTCCTGCGCGGCGGGACCGAGGTGCGCATCCCGATCGATCGGCTCGCGGTCGGCGACCGGTTCGTGGTACGGCCCGGCGAGAAGATCGCCACCGACGGCGTGGTCGAAGAGGGCGGCTCCGCCGTGGACGCCTCGATGCTCACCGGCGAATCGGTGCCGGTGGAGGTGCGCCCGGGGGACGCGGTGACCGGCGCCACGGTCAACACCAGCGGCAGGCTGGTGGTGCGCGCCACCCGGGTGGGCGCCGACACCCAGCTCGCGCAGATGGCCCGCCTGGTGGAGCAGGCCCAGACCGGCAAGGCACAGGTCCAGCGCCTGGCCGACCGCGTCTCGGCCGTGTTCGTCCCCATCGTGATCGCACTCGCGGTCGCCACCCTGGGCTTCTGGCTCAGCAGCGGGGCCGGGCCGACGGCGGCGTTCACCGCCGCGGTCGCGGTGCTCATCATCGCCTGCCCGTGCGCGCTGGGCCTGGCCACCCCCACCGCGCTGCTGGTGGGCACCGGGCGCGGCGCCCAGCTCGGCATCCTGATCAAGGGACCGGAGGTACTGGAGTCCACCCGGAAGATCGACACCGTGGTGCTGGACAAGACCGGCACCGTCACCGAGGGCAGGATGTCCCTCGTCGGCGTGCACGTCGCCGACGGTGAGGACGAGAACGAGGTCCTGCGCCTGGCCGGTGCACTGGAACACGCCTCCGAACACCCCATCGCACGCGCCATCGCCGTCGGCGCCGCCGAGAAGGTCGGCGAGCTGCCCGCGGTCGCCGACTTCACCAACGTCGAAGGGCTGGGCGTGCAGGGTGTCGTGGACGGGCACGCGGTGCTGGCCGGCCGTCCTCAGCTGCTCACCGAGTGGTCCCAGCACCTGCCGCCGGAGCTGGAGCGTGCCCTAACCGAGGCCCGGGCGGCCGGCCGTACCGCGGTCGCGGTCGGCTGGGACGGCCGGGCCCGCGCGATCATCACCGTCGCCGACCGGATCAAGCCCACCAGCGCCGAGGCCGTCCGGCGCCTGCGCGAACTGGGCCTGCGTCCCGTGCTGCTGACCGGCGACGGTCAGACCGTCGCCGAAACCGTGGCGGCCGAGGTCGGCATCGACGAGGTGATCGCCGAGGTGCTGCCCGCCGACAAGGTGGACGTGATCAAGAGACTGCAGGCCGAAGGCCGGGTCGTGGCCATGGTCGGCGACGGCGTCAACGACGCCGCCGCCCTCGCCCAGGCCGACCTGGGACTGGCCATGGGCACCGGCACCGACGCCGCCATCCAGGCGTCCGACCTCACCCTGGTCCGCGGCGACCTGCGGGTGGCCGCCGACGCCATCCGGCTGGCGCGCAGGACGCTGGCCACCATCAAGGGCAACCTGTTCTGGGCCTTCGCCTACAACGTCGCCGCCCTGCCCCTGGCCGCCGCCGGCCTGCTCAACCCGATGATCGCCGGGGCGGCGATGGCTTTCTCCAGCGTCTTCGTCGTCACCAACAGCCTGCGGCTGCGCCGCTTCCGCTGATCCGCCTCCGACGCGCCCCGGAGCCCGCCCGGCCCGGGGCGCGTTCACGCTCCGCGCAGGCGGTCTCGGTCCGTCCTCGTAACCGGGGCCTTAATACCGGCGAAGCGCAAAGGGTTGGTAGCGTGAGAGAAAGGCCCCGGAAAGCCTGGTCGGCCGGTACATCGCCGACCATGAAGGATCATCATGCGCGCTCGCGATCTGCTTACTCCCCTGCCCACCGTCACCCTCGACACGCCGATCCCGCAGGCGGTGCGTTTACTGGCCGAGCAGAACCTCCCCGGCCTCCTCGTGGTGGACGGTGACGGCATGCCTTCGGCAGTGCTGCCCGGCACGCACATCCTGCGCATGGCCGTACCGCACTACTGCCAAGACGACTCCGCCCTGGCCCGGGTCATCGACGAAGCGCACGCCGACACGTTCCTCGGCAAGATGACCGGGCTCACCGTGCGGGAATGCCTGCCCGCCGACGCCGGTGAGCTGCCCGTCGCCGACCCCGACGCCACGGTGCTGGAACTCGCCGCGCTGATGGCACGCACCTGCCGGCCGCTGGTGGCCGTCGTGGCTCAAGGACAGGTGGTCGGCACGGTCACGCTGAACGCCCTGCTGGCGAAGACCCTGAGCACGGCGTCCTGAGCACAACGTGAGGTGGGGCCGGTCACCGGCCGACCGCCCTCCTCGCCGCCCGGATCGTGACCACGAGTCTCTCCCTCCAGACGTGATCACGCATCGCCGTCCGCACCTTGCCGACCGTTCCCCTCCGGCCACGGTCGGCCTCAGCCCCGCATCACCGGCGAACCCGCCGAACAGCGGCTGAGCCCGGATCCCGTCGGCAGGATCGACGTCCCCCCTCGAACGGGCCGGCCATCCCGGAAAGTCCCCTGAGGATCAGCGCCCTTCGGCGATGCGGCTCACCGCCCTGAACCCCGGCGCGAGCGGCTTCCCGGCATGCTCGGACGCGGTCCTCCGGGCAGCGGCGCGGTTGTCCGACCACCCGGCAGGGTGCGCCGGACGCCCGCGCGTCGGCGTCTCCGACCGCCACCGCCGTCGATCTTCCGGAAGCTAGGATCCGCCGCCGGTGTCGACGAGGCCGTTGAGAGCGGCGGCGATGGTGCTCTCGACCACGCGATCGGGCGGGGCACCGGCGTCCATGGCGGTGACGGCGGCGTTGATCAGCCCCTGGAGGAGGGTGGCGGCGAGCTCCGGATCGGGATGGCCGAGTTCGGTGAACAGGGGGGCGGCGCTGGGGACCAGTTCGCGGTGGAGGGTCATGATGCGGTGCCGGGTTTCGGCCGAGAGAGGGGCGTTGGCCAAGGCGTGGGCGAGGCGGTAGCGGCGCCGGCGGGCGGCACGCAGCTGGGCGCGGGCATAGGCGGCGATGCGGTCGCGGGGGGTGGCGGCCCGGCGCAAGGCCTTTTCGATGTCGGCGCCGACCAGCGGCAACTCGGCTTCACACAGCGCGATGACCACCTCGTCCTTCGTACGGAAATACGAATAGACGGTCGGACGGGCGAGGCCGGTGCGCTTGGCCAGGGCGTCGAAGGTCAACGCGGGATAGCCGCCGTCGAACAACAGATCCCGGGCGGCGGCGAGCAGCGCGTCCTGCTGCCGGGCACGGTGCTCCGCCACGGTCGCCGCGTTGATCTTCGGCATAGTGCCATGCTATTCCGGTCTCACCCGGTTTCCTGGACCGCGGTCACGATGCGGTCTGCTCGTCCTCGGCGACACCCCGCGCAGCGGGGACCGTGGCACCGGCCCGGTGATGCAGCAGCAGGGCGGCGACGACGCACAGACCGACCCCCAGGTAGAACGGCAGGCCGAGGTGGACGTCGAAGGCGGCCCCGGCGGCGATCGGACCGGTCGCGCGAGCCGCGGCCGAGGCGGACTGCCCCACCCCGAAGGTGCCGCCGAGCGCCGAGCCGCCCAGCTCGGCGATGAGCGCGGCCGTGGTCGTGGTCACCAATCCCTGCCCGGCGGCCAGCACGACCAGCCCGGCGTAGTTCAGCCACGCCACCCCCAGCGGCAGGACCGCCAGGCCGACGCACATCAGCAAGGTGCCCGCCACGGCGACGCGACGGTCACCGTACCGGGCGGACAACCGGCCCACCAGCCCGCCCTGCACCACCGCCATCACCACGCCGACCCCGGTGAAGACCATGCCGAGCCCGGCCGGACCGAGTCCGTACAGGCGCTCGCCGAGCAGCGCGTACGTCGCCTCCATCCCGACGAAAGCGAACGTCACCGCGAAGATCGCGACGAGCACGGGCCGCAGGGCGGACACACGCAACGCCGACACCAGCAGCGCCGGCGAACCGCCCGGCGTCACCCGCTCGCCGCCCGGCTCGGGCGTCGCGTCCTGCTGCTCGCCCGGGCGCTCGTCGGAGCCCGCAGACACCCGATCCGCCGGGGCCGGGGCCGCGGACCTGGGCAGAAGCATCCAACCGGCGATGAAGTTCGCCAACGCGATGCCTCCGGCGACGAAGCTCACCCCGGCGAACCCCAGACCGGACAGCACCGCCCCGAGGGCGGGCCCGAAGACGAAGCCCATGCCGATCGAGGCGCCGACCAGGCCGAGCGCCCGAGTGCGTTCCTGGGGTTCGGTGAGGTCGACGACATACGCCTGCGCCACCGGTATCGCCCCGCCGAACAGCCCCGCCACCAACCTGGCGGCGAACAGCGTGATCAGGGAACCGGCGATTCCGGTCAACGCGAGGGAGACCGCCGACCCGGCGAGGGCGGCCAGCAGCACCGGCCGCCGCCCGAACCGGTCGGACAGCGCCCCCAGCACCGGCGCGGCGATGAACTGGGCCGCGGCGTACGCGGTGAGCACACCGCCCACCCACAGCCCGGAGCCGCCGAGCTGCTCGGCGTGGAACGGCAGCAGCGGCAGGATGATGCCGAACCCGAGCATGTCGACGAAGACCGCCAGACAGATCACGAGCAATGCTCTTCGCCGCACAGGTGATCGCCCTCTTTTCCATGGTGCCGGGGATGGGAGTCGCCATCATATCGACAAAGTGTCGATAAAACGGACGCGCGGTCCACGGTACCCACGTCTCCACCAGGTCCGACATGTGGGTCCCGCGCCCGCCGTTCGGCCTCGCGCCCTTCCAAGCGATCTCGCGTCCCCGCCGGTCGTCCCATGTCTCGGCGATCGCTTCCGCACCCGCCGGATGCTCCCCCGACCACGACCGGCTCGATCCGGGCCACCGCGGTGATCGGACCACCCGGCACGTAGCCGGACACCGGCTGACCATCGGGAGACTTCCCGCCTGCCGTACGACGTCGAGGAGGGATACGGCGGCCGGGCGGCACCCGTCTACCGCGAGCGTCTCCGAGGCGACGCGATGGTCGCCGACCCGCTCTTCGGCGGATGATCGTCGTCACGCCGCCCCTGGCCTAGGTCCCGGGCGGCTGGCTGTGACGGCCCAGCCCTCCGGAACGCTAGGCATCGCAAGCGTTCTTCCAGATGTGCGGGTGGGACGGTCCGCGATGGAGGAACGCAGGACGACGCTGACTCGACCCG
>k87-663300_pt1 | contig 13625 bp, 15 predicted proteins | sample MGYA00084031_6733416 | MGnify analysis MGYA00084031
ACTTGACACATGCCACATATCCCCATTCCTTTATCTCTCTGTGAAGCTGTGTTAAGGTAATAGTATTGAAGCCTATACAGACTGAAATGGGGAGCATGTCGGTGGGTAATGTGTTGGTAGGCGTGACCGGTTGGGGCGATCACGATGTGTTGTATCCTGCCGGCACCCGTCCCGGTGACAAGTTGAGCCTCTATGCTGGGCACTTTCCCACAGTAGAAGTGGATGCCACTTTTTACGCGATTCAGCCGAAGAAGAATGTAGAGGCGTGGATGGACCAAACACCTGAACACTTCCGCTTTGTGGTGAAGGCTCACCAGTCCATGACAGGTCACAAGCGGCAAGGACAGGGAGAACGTTCGACTGCTCACGTGTTTAAAGCTTTCCGAGAATCGATCCAACCCCTCGTGGAGACCAATAAGCTCGGGATGGTGCTGTTTCAATTTCCGCCTTGGGTCGACTTTCAGGAAAAATACACCACTTACATACGGAAGTGCCGACAGTTCTTCGGCGAATGGCCGCTTGCGGTCGAATTTCGGCACAAGAGCTGGTTTGCTTCCGAGAATCGGCAGGTGACCCTCGACTTTTTGCAGCGAGAAGGCATCATCCATGTCGTGTGTGACGAACCGCAAATGGGGGACGGGTGTGTTCCGATCGTACCGGTTGTCACGGTACGAGACAAATCCCTCGTCCGGTTCCACGGACGCAACCGGGTAGGATGGCAAAACACGGGTCAACCGAACTGGAGAAAGGTTCGTTACCACTACCGTTACAGTCGGGAAGAGCTTAACGAGTGGGCTTTGCGCATTCAGGACATCGCGTCACAAGCGGAAGAAGTGATCGTGCTGTTTAATAACAACTCCCAGGGTGACGCTGTCCCGAACGCCCGTGAGTTGATCGACATCATGGGACTCCGTTACGATCGTTTGGCACCGCGCCAAATGGAATGGTTCTAGAGGAGAAAAGCGATGGAGTGGGATTGGGCATTACTGTTTGTGACCGGCCTGTTGGCAGGAGTGCTCGGCAGTGTCGCCGGACTGGGGGGCGGCATCGTCGTGGTGCCGGCACTGTTGTTTTTTTCTCAAAGATTCCCTTCTTTTACGCACATTACGCCGGCAGTGGCATCCGGCACAGCTCTCTTCATTGTCATGTTGACTGGGATGTCGTCGACGTTCTCTTACGCCAGACAGAGGCGGGTCGATTACAAAAGCGGCTTGCTCTTTGCACTCGGAAGCAGTCCGGGGGCTTTGGCGGGAGCTCACTTCAGCCGGTATTTGAGTGCAGACGTTTTCTACATGTTGTTCGGTACCCTTGTCATCACCATGGCCCTGCTGTTGAGAAAGAGAGACGAGCGGGGGAATCGAGAGATCCAGTGGAAAGTTCGGCGGCAGTATACGGATGCGCACGGTGAGCGTTACGAGTACGGTTACAATCCGTTTCTCGCTATCTCCATTGCATTCGGAATTGGTGTTTTAGCCGGGCTTTTTGGTATTGGAGGCGGTTTGCTGTTCGTTCCGCTCATGTTGCTGCTATTTCGGTTTCCCCCCCATTTGGCGACGGCGACGTCCATGTTTGTCATCTTTCTCTCTTCGATTACGGGCAGCATGACGCACATTGTCTTGGGACACGTTGACTGGTGGGCAGTGGTTTGGCTCGCCCCTGGTGCGTGGATCGGCGCGATGATAGGGGCAATGGTGTCGCGCAAAATGAGCGGCCCGCTGTTAATCACGTTGTTACAAGTCATTTTTGCATGTCTGGGGCTGCGCATGATTTGGATCGGGTTGACGGGATAACTGTGTAGGGGTTTCATGAAAGATAGGCCGAAACAGAGTGGAGGAAGGCGTTCAAGTTGAGAAAGCGACACATACGCATACTGCACACGAACGACATCCACAGTCACTTGGATCGGACACCTCAAATCACGAGCGTGATCCAATCCATGCGCCAACAGTTCCAAAAGCGCGGAGATGTCGTCGTCACGGTCGATGTCGGGGACCATATGGATCGCAGGCGTGTCGAAACGGAAGGGACAAACGGCCAAGTGAACGTCGCGATCATGAATGAGACGGGGTACGATTACGTCACGTTGGGAAACAACGAAGGGTTGACGTTTCCGCACCACGTGTTAGAGAAGATGTACGACAAGGCTTCTTTTCAAGTGATTCTCAGTAACTGGCTCGATTTGCAGACGAAAAAAAGGCCGGAGTGGATGGTTCCCTGGGTTGTCAGAGAGTGGTTCGGATGTCGGGTCGCCTTTACGGCAGTGACGGCCCCGTTTAATGATTTTTACCGCTTGCTGGGTTGGGTAGTGACGGATCCAGTCGAAGTCCTGCAACGAGTCGTCTCTAAACTGCGATACGACAGCCGTGCCGACATTGTGGTCCTTTTGTCTCACTTAGGCCTTCAATACGATCGCGTACTCGCGGAAAAAGTACCGGGAATCGATGTGATCCTCGGCGGACACACCCACCATTTGTTGGAGACGGTCGTCCAACATCACGGCACGTTTTTGGCAGCGACGGGAAAATTCGGGGAGTATGTGGGCGAAGTTTCGTTGACAGTCGATGCGGAGACAGGGCGGTTGCTGGATGTCAGCGGAACATGTCATGCTGTCGAAGAAGCGGCGCCAGCGGAAAACATTGTGCAACTGCTGAAAGATTACAGCCAACAGGCGGATCGTCAGTTAGCACAGGCCGTCATTCGGCTGAAAAAAGATTTGCCCCTTGACTGGCGTGGCGAATCTCCTTTTGGGAACCTGTTGGCCGACAGTCTGCTCAATAAAGTGGAGGCGGATGTAGCGGTCGTCAATACCGGGCAGCTGTTGGAAGGGTTGTCGTCTGGCGTTGTGACGCGTAAAGACTTACATCGCATTTGCCCGTCGCCGATCAACCCGTGCCGCATCCTGTTAAGGGGCAAACATTTGCGTCGGGCGCTGGAAGAGTCGTTACTCGATGAATTTCAGGAGCTTCCGATACAAGGTTTCGGGTTTCGCGGCAAACAGTTGGGGAACTTGGCCGTTGCCGGCATGCATGTCGTCTACCGACCAGACGCGCCGCCGTACGAGAAGATCGTCGACATCCGCATTGGGGACCATTCTGTTGAAGACCGTAAACGTTACCGTGTGAGTACGATTGATATGTTTACATTCGGCATCGGGTACGCGTCGTTGAAAGAAGGGGACGACGTTGAATTTTTTCTCCCCGATTTTTTGCGCGATTTATTGGCCAAGCAGCTACAGCGTGCCGAACATATTGAAGCCGCCTTTCGCAAACGGTGGTACCGTTTAGACGAATTAGCGGAACGGAAAGCCGTCTCGGCCAAATCGACGTAGCAAAAAGTGTAGCAACGGGAGGCCCAGACCGTAGCAAATGACGAGCTGTCCCAGCCCGACATAAGCGATGGCAGGGAGCAGTCCCACTTCTTCTGGAGCAGCTAGTCCCCAAATCGAGCCAATGATGACGGCGTTCACGATGACCGGCGGCAGAGGAGCCAACCACTTGTTTGGCATTTTGTACGTTAAATAAGCAGCCAACAGGGACGCTAGGCTGCCAAACACGACGTCGACAACCCCGAGCAGGCTCCACCAATTGGAGAGAAAAGCACCGATAAACAACCCGGGAATGGCGAGTGGCGTCAGGTAGGGGAGAATCGTCATCACTTCCGAAACGCGGAACTGAATGAAACCGTAGGAAATGGGAGCGAACGCGATCGTCATGACGACGTAAACAGCAGCGATGGCCGCAGTTATTGCTATCTTTCGAGCCATGTGCATCACCCTCTGAGTAAGCGTATGATGTCAACATGTCCTATCTTAACACGTAGAGGCGAGAATCGAAAATTTACTTGTTGAACGGAAGGGGTCGCACCATGCGCTTTGTGGACGATTTATACGCCTTGTACAAAGATCGGCTCACCGGGGACGAAAACGAAGCAATCGCCCTCGTCTTCGACATATTGAGCGAGCAGAAAAAGGAAGACTTAATCAAGCTGATTCATCAGATGAGTGAAGACGAAATCAAACAGATGCTCAGCTTGTACATGGTCGAACTCTTGAAGGCACGGATGGAAAAAGACGGTTTATTGGAACAACGTGATCACACGCAAAACACGCCATACCACTAAGTGCTGTATAGGACCGTAAGGCAACACCGTACACACGGGTGTTCGCGCTAATACTTAAATTATACAGGTTTCTGTGAGAGAGGCACTGGTGCACGTTTCCAAACATATGCTGTACTAAACATCTGACAGAGCTGGAGGGAAGATGGATGGTACAGCTGAAACCGATGAAGTTCGACAATGAATTAGTCATGGGCATAGAGGTCCAACTGCCGAAAACGAATTTGCTGATTGTTGCAACTGATATCGGGTACATTATGTGTGGTGCACTCGATATCGACTTGTTGAACACGCGGTTAGCAGATCGCGACATTGTGGCCGGCCGGGCGGTCGGTGTGAAAACAATGGAAGAACTCTTGGAAGCCCCATTAGAGTCCGTGACTCATTCGGCAGAAAAGCACGGCATCCAGCCCGGCATGACAGGACGACAAGCTGTGCAGAAAATGTTAGACAGAGCTACCGCCTGACGCGGTAGTTTTTTTTTGAGTGGGGCCCCTTCGAACGTCGGGCCGGCAAAGAAAAGAGCGGATGGTCGCGTTCAGTTACGAGTTGGGAAAAAGGCCTTGGGCAGGTCTCACGACGACATTTGGAAAATGTTCATCCTGAAACGGAAGACAGGACTGAAAAGCCAGGGCGACCACGGGTGCGGAAACATACGGAATACGGTTGAATGTTGCCCGGTAGCGTAGTGATTTACTCCGTTATGGCCGGCGAATCCAAGAGCCGTCGACGTGAATGGCGTGAGACGATGGCATCTTAGCCGAACTTAACGACAAATGAGAAGACCAAGTCGTTGTCGACGTCAACGGGAATTTCCCATGCGTCTGGTTGTTCGCGTATTGTATAATGGAGAAGAAGCCATCAAAATGCCCATTATCATTTCCACTACCTTTGTGGATACTAGAGAGACACTGGGGACGGTTGGCGCTTTTCCCGGGAAATAACGGGTTTGGTGTCGAATAAATAGAAGAGACATTTGTCGACAACCTCTTGAGAGGAAGTGAATAGAGTGAAGTTGCGCAACAAGCGCGTGTTAATCAGCGGCGGCAGTAAAGGTGTCGGTGTGTACATAGCGAAAGCCTTTAGTAGCGCTGGTGCGAAGGTAGCTCTTCTGGCCCGCAGTGAATCCAAAATGCACAATGTTTCGTCCAGCCTTCCACACGAGTCTCTCGTGTGTCCAGCGGATCTCTCGAAACCTGCCACACTCAAAAAGGCTGTCCAGCGAGTCGCACACGCGTGGGGCGGGATTGATGTCCTTGTGAACAATGCCGTTTACTACTGCGAACAAGACTTCCTGGAGGTGACGCAAGAAGAGTGGGATGAACGGGTCAGTGTCAGTTTGCGCGGCCCCTATTTTTTGACGCAGGCGGTGATCCCGCACATGTTGGCGCAAGGAGGTGGAGATGTCATCTCCATAGGAGCGGCTGTCGTGCAAAAACCGGTGGCGAAAGGACACTTGACGGAATACGCGGCGTCAAAAGGCGGTCTCACCGGTTTTGTGCGCGCTTTGCGGGATGCTTACGAACCGAAGGGCATCCGTTTTTCTCTCGTGAATCCGGGCTGGATTTATAAAGGTGAGGAAACAGAACGCCATGCAAAACAAGTCCACGCCGAGGAGGTGGCGCGAACCGTACTGTTTTTGGCTTCCCTTTCTCCCGGCCACGTCATAAGAGAAATCACGTTAGAGACGCCGTGACGATATGGACATGAGAAGTTTTGGCGTGTCATCCCTTCGAATGCTACGTCCAGGTTTTCACCAAATATTCACGAAAAAGCTTGCGCCTTCGGTTGCTCTCCCGGTATAACTTCACTATGCTTTATACTAAAAGGGACAATTATCATCGTTTAGGGGAGAGCAACGGGATGGCAGGGAAACGACAATCCGACTATACACACCACTCCGTGAAACAGAGAAACTACAGACCGCTCATCTGGATGACCACTTTAGCCGTATATGTTCTCGTGGCAGTGCTGTCCGGTCTGCCTGCCTACGAGGGTGACGTCGGCTTCGATATTAACGTATTACCGCTGGCAAACGCCATTTTAAACAGCTTGACGTTCTTGTTTTTAATCGGTGCCCTTTTAGCGGTCAAGCGGCAGAACATTTCCTTGCATCGCCGATTGATTTATGCCGCCTTTACGACGACGACTTTCTTCATGTTGTCGTACGTGACGTATCACTATTTGGCAGAATCAACGCCGTACGGCGGAGAAGGGCCGTTGAAATATGTGTACTACTTTATTCTCATCACCCATATTGTGTTAGCCGCTGTGATCGTTCCCTTGGCTCTCACGACATTAGGGCGAGGTCTCAACATGGAAGTGGAGCAGCACCGGAAAATTGCCCGCTGGACGATGCCAATCTGGCTGTACGTCAGCCTGACAGGTGTTCTCGTGTATGTTTTGATCTCACCTTATTACGGATAGATGGGCGCAACGTGACGTGCTGACGCGCTTAAGAACTTTAAGCGCGTCTTTTTTTGGACGCTTATTCCTTTACAGAATAATTGGCACGTCAGCGATCATAATACAAGCATCACGTCATTGCGGAGTGGCCACGATGAAACAAGCAGTCGCTATCGCTTTTCTCATTTGTTCGCTCTGTTACACAAATCCAGTGTTCGGCGCACATTCACAGCAGGAGGAAGTGACGATTTCCGTCCAATCGTCCCCAAGCGCGTCGTATGTGACGTCTGTTACGATCCAATCACGCCCGTTCGTCAAAGGAATCGCCGACGCCCGACAGTCGGATGGGAAAGGTGTCGGGACCTGGGCGGCGGACGTGACGTTAACGCTAAAACGGGGTGACCACACGCTTTCATGGATCGTCGACGAAGACGGCACTCTCCTGGACCTTGAGAAGCAAAAAAGGTTACACCCCTCTCCTCCCGTGCAACGCAAACTGCAGGTCATCGCCGACCAACTGCGGATCAAACATTACGGGGACTTAACGGCTTGGCCAGAGGTGGACACAGTACTGCCGAAAAAAGCGCGCTTTCAGATTGTCGACTTGGAGACAGGTTTGACGTTTCGAGTCCAGAGAAGGGCAGGGGACCAACACGCCGACGTGCAGCCCCTTACGCGGGAAGACACCAAAACGTTTAAAAAAATTTACAACGGGAAGTGGAGCTGGAATCGGCGGGCAGTTCTGGTAAAAACAGACGACCGTGTCATCGCGGCTTCCATGAACGGCATGCCCCACGGGAGAGGGTCGCTCAGAAATGGATTTCCGGGGCATTTTTGTGTTCACTTTTATGGCAGTACGACACACAGATCGCAACACGTTGATCTGCTCCACCATTTGATGATTTACAAGGCGGCGGGGAGGTTGGACGACTATTTTCGACAATTGTCTCCGTTCGACCTGATCGACGTTTTCATCGCGACATTCAACCTGCACGATCGGCATACGCTAAATATGACACTAGCCGAATTCGGAAGAAGCCACAACCGAGTGGTGGACACGTTAGACGGCATCGTCTCCATCACCAGACATGCGCCATTTGCACAAGGCCATGTCTCCGCTCAGTTTGCTGCGGACATTCCGGTGACGGTCCGCCTCTACCGCCCGGGCGGTGATGAAAGGGCCGTCTTCCGCTTTCTCGTCACCCGCGATGTGTTGGAACAGCGCTGGGAGATTAGCGACGTTCAGCGAGATCAATAGCCGATGTCTCTCCCTGATACAATATGGGATCAATTGTGATAACATAGAAAGGGGGGATCTTATGGATAAGCGCAAGGAAAAAAATCTGTTGGAGCGCATGATGAATCCTTTGTACCTTCCGCTGTACACAGCTGTTCCTGTTGCCGTGGTGCGACTTGTCCACACGCACTACTACGGCCCACTCCACACGGTAGATTTTGTGACGTTCTGGTTGGCCCTTTTAGCTCTCTTTGCCACAGGGGTCCTCGGGGTAACGGCCCATGAGAAAGGCTGGAAACTGTTTGGCGGGTTGTATTTGTTTTGTGGCGTTGCCTTTTCGGTTTGTGGGATTGGGCTGATTGAACGGTAGGAGACGGTGTCCGACAGCATTTATACCCCATTGTGGTGAGCATTGGAACCGTTTGCTTTTGTAAGCATTGCGCAGTTTGGCGTACGGCAACTACATTAGATGAGGAGAGGTTGTCAATGGAAGGGAAACCACCATTTCGCCCGGGGTTGGAAGGGATCGTTGCGGCTGAAACGACCATTTCTTACCTTGATGTGGAGGCGGAGGAAATCGTCGTCCGCGGGTACGACTTAATTGAGTTGGCGAGAAAGAAAAGTTATCTCGACGTCGTCGCGCTGCTTTTAGACGGGCGTCTCCCGACGCCGGAAAGGAGACTGGCACTTCAAGCGCAGCTTCGCGAAGACAGCGACCTACCGGAAAACGTCGTATCGATCTTGAAACGGTTGCCGCCAGAAACACACGCGATGGACGCGTTGCGCACGGGAATTTCCGCCCTCGCCGGCCATGATCCTGATCTGGAAGACCGCACGGCTGAAGGCAACCGTCGTAAGGCCGTGCGCCTTTTGGCGAAAATCCCGACCATCGTCGCCAACAGTTTCCGTTTGAAAAAGGGAGAGACACCCGTTTCCCCGCGCCGGGACTTGTCGTACAGCGCCAATTTCCTGTACATGCTTACCGGTCAAGAGCCGAGTGAAGGAGAAGTGAAGGCGTTTGACCAGTCGTTAATCGTCTACAGTGAACACGAGATGCCGAATTCGACCTTTGCCGCGCGCGTCATTGCGTCGACCCAGTCAGACTTGTACGGTGCGGTCACGGGGGCGGTCGCTTCGCTGAAGGGAACGTTGCACGGTGGAGCGAACGAAGCGGTGATGTACATGCTGTTAGAAGCGGGGTCGAAAGACAACTTGGAGCGGATCATGTTGGATAAATTGGCGCGAAAAGAACGGATCATGGGCTTTGGACATCGCGTGTACATGAAAAAAATGGACCCGCGGGCGTTGCTGATGAAGGAAGCGTTGGCCGAACTCGCCGAGGAAAAAGGTGAACGGATGCTGTACGAGATGTGCGAGACCGGGGAACAGGTGATGCAGCGGGAGAAAGGGCTGTTTCCGAACCTTGATTATTACGCTGCTCCCGTCTACTATTTACTCGGGATTCCCATCGAAGTGTACACGCCGATTTTCCTCGCCGCACGGACGGCGGGACTGGGAGCTCACGTCATCGAACAGCATGCGAATAACCGCCTGTTCAGGCCGCGCGTTCGCTATCTGGGGCCGCGCGGTCTGACCCCTTGAATGGTCAAGGCAGCGCTTCGGTCCCGTCATCCTGAACGCAACGCTGTTTTGTCCCCGGCCTGTGATCTGATTTAGAGGGAACCGCTTTACCTACATCCATCTGCGCTGACCGGCAATTTCCCAGCGAACAGCAGGACGTGGGGTGTCGTGCTACGCCGCTCTGCTGGGTCAGCAATGGCAGGAAATATTCTCTTGGGTCGCGACATGAATCAATCGCCATCAATGTGGCAGTGTGTCATTTCAGGATCAGCTACAAAACGTGTTAAAGGAGAGATGAACAACATGGTCAAAGGGACCGTGAACCGCCCAGAACCAGACGATCTCCTCGTCACGATCGCGGACTACGCCGTGGATGCCGTCATTGACAGTGACGAGGCGTACGATACAGCCAGGTATGACCTGATGGATACACTCGCTTCCGGTTTCCTCGCCCTGCGCTACCCGGAGTGCACCAAACATCTCGGACCGATCGTGCCGGGAACGGTCGTGCCGAACGGGGCCCGCGTACCTGGAACGTCATTCGAGTTGGACCCGGTCCACGCCGCTTTCAACATCGGTTGTCTCATTCGCTGGCTCGATTACAACGACACGTGGCTGGCAGCCGAGTGGGGGCACCCTTCGGACAACCTCGGCGGCATTCTGGCCACTGCCGACTATTTAAGCCGCCAGCGGGTTTCCCTGGGAAAAGAACCGCTCACAGTGCGCGATGTGTTGACGGCGATGATTAAAGCGCACGAAATTCAAGGGGTATTGGCGCTGGACAACAGTTTAAACCGGGTCGGGATCGACCATGTGCTGTTCGTGAAAGTGGCGTCAACGGCTGTTGTCACGGCCATGTTGGGCGGAACGAAGGAAGAGGTCGTCAACGCCCTGTCCAACGCGTGGATCGACAATGCCAGTTTGCGGACGTATCGACACTTCCCGAACACCGGCTCGCGAAAGTCGTGGGCGGCGGGAGACGCGACGAGCCGCGCCGTGCGTTTAGCCCTCATGGCGGTAAAGGGGGAAATGGGGTACCCGACGGCGTTATCAGCTGAAACGTGGGGATTTCAGGACGTGTTGTTTAACGGGAAACCGCTGACGTTGGTCCGTCCCCTCGCCTCTTACGTCATGGAGAACGTGCTGTTCAAAATCTCGTTCCCGGCTGAATTCCACGGACAGACGGCTGTGGAGTGTGCGATCCAGTTACACGATGACGTGAAGGACCGCCTCGACGAGATTGAGAAAATCACCCTGACGACTCACGAATCGGCCATTCGCATCATTGACAAGAAGGGACCGCTCCACAATCCGGCCGACCGGGACCACTGTTTGCAGTACATGGTCGCCATCGGCCTCATTTACGGCGAATTGACGGCGGATCACTACGAAGACGAAACTGCACAAGATCCGCGCATTGACCGTTTGCGGGAGAAAATGGTGGTCATGGAAGACAAACAGTACAGCGCCGATTACCTCGATCCGGATAAACGCTCCATCGCTAACGCTGTACAGGTGCACTTTAGAGATGGAACTGCGACGGAGAAAGTGGCCATAGAATATCCCCTCGGCCACCGGGCCCGGCGGAAGGAAGCGATTCCCAAACTGGTCGAGAAGTTTGAGAACAGTCTGGCCACGCGCTTTCCGGAAAAACAGTCAAAAGCCATTCTCGATTTGTTTTTGGACCGGGAGAAGCTGGAAAAAACGCCCGTTCATGAGATGATGGAGCTGATGGTGATTTAAGGCTTGTTGTATATCCGCTACGTGTGAATTTACGTCAGGAGGGATCGTCATTTGTCTTGGCTAGTTGAAAAGGAACGCTCGCAACAAGACTTAGCTGAGCAGTTTCGCCACTTCATGACGGCGCCGGACATTTTGAAATTACCCGGCGCCCACGACGGGATGGCGGCGAGAATCGCAAAACGTGTCGGATTCGAGGCGCTGTACCTTTCCGGGGCGGCGTATACGGCCAGTCGCGGTTTGCCCGATCTCGGCATCGTGCATTCAGAGGAGGTGGCCCAACGGGCGCGGGACATCGTTCGGGCGACGGATCTTCCCCTATTAGTCGATGTTGACACCGGCTTCGGCGGCATTTTAAATGTGGCCCGTACGGCGAAAGAAATGGTGGAGGCGAAAGTCGCCGCCATCCAGATCGAGGACCAGGAACTGCCGAAAAAGTGCGGTCACTTAAGCGGCAAAAAGCTCGTCACCGTCGACGAAATGGTACAAAAAATCCGCATGGTAAAAGAAGTTGCGCCGACCTTGATCGTCGTGGCGCGAACAGACGCAAAAGGAGTGGACGGCATTGAAGCGGCCATTGAGCGGGCCAAGCAGTACGCCGCTGCCGGGGCGGACGCCATATTTCCCGAGGCTTTGACGGATGAAGCAGAGTTCCGGCAAGTGGGGGAAGCCGTCCACGTACCACTGTTGGCGAATATGACGGAATTTGGGAAAACGCCTTACTACACCGCCGAACAGTTCGCCGAGTGGGGGTACAGCATGGTCATTTACCCCGTCACGTCATTGCGCGTCGCGGCAAAAGCGTACGAGCGGGTGTTCTCGCAAATTGCGGAGAAAGGGACCCAAGCAGGTTCCCTCGACGATATGCAGACGCGTGAAGAACTGTACGAAACGATTCGCTACTTTGATTACGAAGAGCTGGACGGCAAAATCGCCAAATCGGTTTTGCCGAAGATCGGGGAAGAGTAGACGCGCTCAAGCCGCTGGGGTGCGGCACAGGCGAAAAGATGAAAAATGATAGTGAGCACCGAGTGACAGGGCACTGGAGGTCCAGGAAAGTGGCCACTGTTCATTCCGCTAACCGGGTGTACCCCGGGTTTTTTTGTGTTGACAGCAGGGCGATTGCCCCGATATAGTTATCATGTTGAATTGTTCAACTGTTGAACTACTTGGCGAATATGGCGTTCCGCATGCAAGTTTTACGGAGTGAGGGTATGGACAAGAGAGAGTTGCAAGATTTGATCGATCGCTTCGACGAGTTTGCGTTTACTGTTGCGAGAAAAATTGTCGCCGTCACGAAAGAACAGATTGGCGGCGGTTTGACGTCTGATCAGCATTTGACGATGCGCTACATCAAAAAATACGGCCCGTGTACGTCATCCCAGTTGGCAGACGTGTTTTATGTGAACAAAAGTGCCATCACGGCGATTATCAACCGCCTCAGCGACAAAGGGTATATTGAGCGCGTTCCGGACACGCGAGACCGGCGCGTCATTCATTTACAACTGACGGATCGGGGACGGGAAGTGGTGACTGAAGGAGAAGAAAGGGTGAGGAAGGTCGTCGGCCTGTACTTAAGTCGATTAGAAGAAAATGAGATCGCCACCTTCCTCCGCACGTTCGAAAAACTGGCGAACATCGTCAAACACAGTTAACCGGAACATCGACATTGTCGGCGGAGGAACGGCAGCGGAAGGGGCGAACGCCGACATTGCAGCTTGTGTCGACCATCAAGGATGACCTAAAGCAAACGGCATACTTCGAGGACGAACGTAGGCGAATGCGTTGCCGATGTCAAGATGAACCGAGTCGTAAGGGAGTGGGGAAAAGGCGAAATGCGCTTCGTGTTGAAAAATAGATGGGCGTTGATGGCGGTATGGGTTGTAGGGATTGTACTACTCGTGTGGACGGCGCCGAATTTGGGAGAACTGGTGCGGGAAAAAGGCCAGATCAGCGTGCCGGACGGGTACCCTTCCACTGTGGCCGAGGACATTCTCGCGGAAGCAGATCCGGACGGAAAAGGGTCGGCGTCACAGGTCGCCCTCGTCTTTCACGACCCTGACGGACTCGATGATGCGGAGATGGCCGCCATCGAAAAAGCAGTCGAACAACTGGAAAGGAACAAGGAATCACTCGGGATTGACTCCGTCACGACACACTTCGATGAAAAAGAGTTGGAGGACCAGCTTGTCTCCAAAGACGGGAAGACGGTGTTAACTGCACTGGATGTGACGGTGGGGGACCGCGACCCGCAAGAAGTGCGCGAGTCCCTATCCGCGGAAATGGAAGGCACACCCGTTGCCCACTACTTGACGAGCAGTTGGATGATTGCAGAAGATGTGGTCAAAAGTTCAGAAGAGGGGCTGAAACGGACGGAAGCGATCACAGTCGTCTTTATTTTGCTCGTGTTAATTGTCGTATTCCGGTCGCTGATTGCGCCGTTTATTCCACTGGTGGCCGTCGGCGTGAGCTACATCACGTCCCAGTCGATCGTCGCCTTTCTCGTCGAATGGGTCAACTTTCCCCTGTCGACGTTTACTCAAAT
>k87-415964_pt1 | contig 13621 bp, 8 predicted proteins | sample MGYA00084031_6733416 | MGnify analysis MGYA00084031
AACATCGACGACGCCATGTCAGCCAAACTGCTGATGACGGTCAAATGGTCAATATTGACATCCGTCCCGGCAATATCCCCTGTAATTTGTCCAAATGCGATGTTCGCCCCGATGTTCAACGTCACCATGGCGAGCGCCCCGCGAATGACCATTGGGTTGATGACAAACTTTTGTAAGGCGAACTTCTCTCCCTGAGGAGCAACAGACTGTACATCCCGCCTTCGGAAAAAAGCAATGCCGCTAGAGATGAAAACAGAGAGAGCGATGGCGTACACTAAGTCTTTGGTCACCATATACGTGATAAACGCCACGACGATAGAACTGTACCCGACCCACTTGTTTTTATTCGCCATATCAAGGGACACTTTCGTGAGCATAATGCCCACTCCCGCCATCATGCCGCTCGTAATGACCGGTCCGATAAAGTCAATGATTTTCTCTAAAAGGCCAAACAACCCGATAACCAGCATGATACTGGCGCCGAAAAAGACCATCGACAGACGTTCGCGCATATTTTTTCCCAGTGTGCCCGCCAGTGTAATCGTTTCGGCCTGGAATGATATCGGCGCCACGGAACCGACGGCGGTATTCCCGATGACTCCGGTGATGAAGGCCAAAGCCGTCGGAACAGTCGCAAATCCGAACGACATCGCCAAAATGCCCTGCGGCAATCCGTTCAGCACGCCACTGAGGGCAGCCAGTATGTCCTTGAATACGTCCATGTGCATCTCCTCTTAGATCGTTTGTCGTAGGGTTCGTCGGATGAAACAAAAAATCCGGCCAATCTCCGCGCGCGAGACTGACCAGATGAAAGCTTTAAGCCCGAACGTTTAAGGCTTCAGCCAATCTGTGTTTCCCGCCATAGTTGGGAGATTTACGGTCTCCCTGTAGAAACTCTCAGACCTTATTTCTGAGAATATATGACAGGTGATGTGAGGTTCTGCTCGACCTTGTACACTCACAAGCTTACCACATTAAAAGACGAACGGCAACATTTTTTTATTAAAAAATGTTCGTCTTTTCCGTTGTCCTTCTAACGTTCTAATCCTCTTTTTTCTTCTCAATCTCTTCTTTCTCCTCCTGCCACCATAACGAATCTTCATGTTCATCTAAAACTTCTTGTATTTCGTCTTCACCGGAAACTGCCGGAGGAGATCCCCTGAGTGGCTTTCCGGATATTTCTTTGACAAAATAAGATACGACGAATATGCCGATGACTGACGCAAACACCATGTAATAAGCGGGCACCATCCGGTCCCCCATGACACTTATCAACCAAGATACAACGAATGGTGTTGTACCGCCAAACACGGATGCCGATACGTTATACGTAATGGCTAATGCTCCATTTCTTACATGTGTAAAAAACATAGACGGTAAAAGTGATGGCATTGTTCCTTGAAAAGATGCTGAGAAAATGGCGACAATCATTAATCCCAAAAACACAAGCCACGTGTTCCCGCTTTTGATAAGCAAAAACGCCGGAATCGAAAATAAAATCAATCCGATTAAACCGCCTTGGATAATGCGTTTCGCACCTATACGATCGCTAAAATACCCCATTGTCAAAACAATGGGAATCATAATGACCATGACAATCACGATTAACAGGAGCCCTCCTGTTTCCCCGTAACCGAGCACTGCTGTTAGATGCGAGGGCATGTACGACAAGATCGTGTAGTTGACGACATTATAAAAGAACACAAGGATCATGCCAATAAGTAACGGCTTTCTGTGATACAACAAAATGTCTGTTACAGAAGCTTCATCTACATCCTGATCTTGACTTTTCATAGCTTCAAACGCCGGTGTTTCCCCTAAGCGACGACGCAAATAAAATCCGATAAAACCAACTGGAGCCGCTCCAATGAACGGAATCCGCCATCCCCACTCCACCATGTTATCGGGGCCTAAAGTATAAGTAAGAAGCGTCACAAGACTGGCTGCGGCGATATAGCCAACTAATGTCCCCACTTCTAGTCCGCTCGACATGACTCCCCGCCTTTTGTCGGGGGTCGATTCCGCGATAAACGTCATTGCACCAGCATATTCGCCACCTGTCGAAAATCCTTGGAACAATCGGGCAACAAGCAATAAAACGGTTGCGGTTCCCCCAATCGATGCATAACTGGGAATCAATCCAATACTTAACGTGGCAAGTGCCATCATGATTAACGTAATGGCTAAAACCTTTTTGCGTCCGATCCGGTCACCCAACATACCAAAAAACACACCCCCGATGGGGCGAACTAGAAATGCGACAGCAAAAGTAGCAAACGAATACACTAACTGCATCGTTCCAGTTAAATCCGGAAAAAAAACCTTACCAATCGTTGGCGCAAGATACGAATAAATTCCAAAATCAAACCATTCCATCGCATTGCCAATCCCTGTTGTCACCACAGCTCGTTTTGCTTTTTCCAGATCTATAACCGTAATGTCGTCCTCCTTTAACTTTCGTTTTGATCTCTTTTTGAACGTAAATCGCTTCTTCTTATCAACCAAACAGAATCCCTCCGCTTCAAACTGTAACCACTTGTACCTCTAATATGCGCAAGGGATTTAAGATTAAACATATTGAGCGATCATTGAATAGTTTGCCTGAAAACAGGCAATTAGGCGAATGACCTTAAGTCGCTTCATTTACTTTGCATAATGTCTGGACTGCTTGAATTCGGATAACCAAGAAAACAGTGCATGATCCTGACACCAGTCAGGAAGATTGTTATCAATCAGATCAGGATAGGCATAAATCGACATGACCAAGGAGAGACAAAAAGGAACTCATGGATTCACTGACTTTAAGGTTTTACTTTCATCGAGGACAGGAAATCAGTAAACTGTGTGTAAGAAGCAGGAAAACTCAATGTCTGCTTAAGAAACAAGCGAAAAACTTGACAAAACATTCCTGTATGGAAATAGGGATCAGCACATTTTTAGAGACGACACCCGATCCGCGGACAGGAAAGGTCATCAGTCATGGTGAACGTTTGCGCCATGCGGTTGAAAGAATTGTGCTGGCCTACGAAGTCGGCCCGGATGTGTACGGCGTCGGAGCATCACCGGGCGGATTACACCAGTTCCGCACCTGCTATCGTCCTGGCAGCTGCCGCTATCCAGACCAAGCGTCTCAGCCTGACAAGCGCCGTTTCCGTGTTCTCATCTGACGATCCAATGCGCGCCTATCAAGATTTTGCCACGTTGGACGCTCTTTTTGGCCGGGTGGTTCGTTTACAGGGAATCTTTTCCGCTGTTTAGTTATAGTCTCGACGATTGTGCTGACGAGTAAGAAGGGCTCAATGTATGTCAAACGATGCGGGGTGGAATCATGAGCAAAATTTTAATCGTTGAAGATGATAAAACAATCGCTTTAGGGATTGAATATTCCTTAAAGCAGGAAGGATTCCAAACAGAGGTTGCCCACGACAAGTCCTCTGCTGAGAAAATCCTTCAAACGTCCGAATTTAATCTCGTTTTACTCGATGTGTCTCTTCCCGATGGAAACGGTTTTGACCTGTGCCGTACGATCAGGGAACAGGGAGATACGCCGGTCATTTTTTTAACGGTTCGGGATGAAGAGGTGAACGTCGTCATGGGCTTGGACATCGGTGCCGATGATTATGTGACCAAGCCCTTCAGAGTGCGGGAACTGATCTCCCGGATTAAAAGTGTGTTGCGCCGCTACGAACAACAGCCGCCCCAAAAAACGGAAATCCGCCTGGGAGAGGTGCTCATCGATACTGCCCAAGCCCGGGTGTTCAAACAAAGAAAGGAGATTATACTCACCGCTCTGGAGTACCGTTTGTTATTAACTCTGGCCAACCATGCGGGACAAGTACTGTCCCGAAAACAAATCTTGGAACATATTTGGGATGTCGCCGGAGACTTTGTCAATGACAATACGCTCACGGTCTACATCAAGCGTCTGCGTGAAAAAATTGAAGATGATCCGCATCGGCCCAAGTTGATTCAAACGGTACGGGGGCTGGGCTACAAGGCAGGTGTCGGATTTGAGACGGACTAAACACCCGCAATGGGGCAGACGATTGGTCGTGCTGGCCATCCTCTTCGTCCTTTCAGGGACTTTGGCCCTCGGATTTTCCTCGTTCAGCAGGCAAGTTCTGCAAGAATCGATCACCGCCCAACAGGCGGCATTGATCGGGGCGGTGATCGACGAATATCCCCACGCCGAACAGCATATCATTCGCCAGGTGAAACAGGCTGACGAGACAACGATAGCCAAAGGAGAGGCTGTATTATCCCAATACGGCTTGAGCGGCCCAGACCTGATCTTTGTTCCGGATCGCCTAGAGACGAGCTTTCAACTGCAGACGGCGCTTTTCGTGTCTCTGGCTGTTCTCATTTTTGTGGTCCTTACGGGGATCTTTTTTCTTTTTGTACACCGCCAAAACAAAGAAATCGGCGCCATCAACAATTATTTGAGCCGGCTTGAGGCCGGGGAAAACACCCTGGACATCCGGGACAACACTGAAGGGGAACTGAGTATATTAAAAAATGAACTGTATAAAATGACGACGATGTTGAAAGAACAGACCGAAAACCTTAAACAGGATAAAATCCATCTGGCTGACTCCCTGGCCGACATTTCCCATCAGTTGAAAACCCCTTTAACTTCATTGATCGTTATAAGAGACCTGTTGGCAGATCAACCCTCCGAAGAGGTCAAGGCGGAATTTCTGGAACGCATGAAGGCCCAGCTGAAGCGGATGGAATGGCTGACCACCTCTTTGTTAAAACTGTCCCGCTTAGAGACCGGTACCGTCACCTTGAAAAAGGAAAAGTTCCATGTGCAGGCACTCATCGACCGGGCCGTACAGTCTTTAAGCATCCCCGTGGACATTAAACAGCACCGCATCCGTATTGCGGGGGATGAATCGGTCATGTTGACAGGCGATATAGACTGGATGGCCGAAGCACTGATCAATATATTGAAAAACCATATTGAGCATACCCCAGAGCAAGGCATCATCCGCATTGAATATGAAGACAATCCAATTTTCACCAAAATAACGACAGCCGATAACGGTCAGGGGATCCATCAAAAGGATCTGCCCTATATTTTCAACCGTTTTTACCGGGGGAAAAATGCAAGTGAAGAAAGTGTCGGCATCGGATTGGCCATGGCCTATGAAATCGTCAAACAACAGGGAGGAGACATTACCGTCAAAAGTGAATCGGGAGAAGGAACCGAATTTACGCTCACTTTTTACAAACAGCATATTTAAATCATCCATCTTCAAGATCACAAGAGAAAGATGACAAAATTGTCACCTGCCATGTCACCGCAGTGTCATTTCGGACCGTTAAGCTAACTGGTAAAGACGCTTAAAGGAGTTTTGAATGATGGACATATTGAAAGTAGAAGATCTGACAAAAATTTACGGGAAAGACGAGACGCAGGTGACCGCCGTGGACCAGGTCACTTTTTCGGTTAAAAAAGGAGAGTTTGTGGCCATTGTCGGTCCGTCCGGTTCAGGGAAGTCGACGCTTTTGCACATTCTGGGGGGCGTGGACCGGCCGACCAGAGGCAAAGTGTTTATTGAAGAGACCGACGTCTATTCGCTCAATGAAACCCAGCTGGCCATTTTCAGACGCCGGCAAATCGGCTTGATTTACCAGTTTTACAATCTGATCCCCATCTTAAATGTTGAAGAAAATTTGACACTGCCCTTACTGCTGGATCACCGCCGGGTGGATCAACAAAGACTGCGCGAATTAATAGAGACGTTGGGCCTGGCAGAGCGCATGAATCATTTGCCCAATGAACTGTCCGGCGGACAGCAGCAACGCGTTTCCATCGGCCGGGCGCTGATCAATCAACCCGCCCTGGTCTTGGCTGATGAGCCCACCGGCAATCTGGACAGCAAAAACTCAAAGGACATTATGGACCTGCTGAAATTATCCAATAAATTGTACCAGCAAACGCTGATTGTGATCACCCACGACCAGAACATCGCCTTGCAAGCTGACCGGATGATCACCATGGAAGACGGAAAGATCATCAAGGATGAGGTGATCCGCTCGTGAATGTGTTAAGAAAGCTGACCGGGCAAAATTTAAAGCTGAACCGGAAACGGACGATCGTTACGATCATCGGGATTATCCTTTCGGCAGCAATGGTGACCGGGGTGGCCACCCTAGTGGCCAGTTTTCAAGATTTGTTTATCCAATCGGCCAAAATGACAGACGGCAGTCACCATGCTTCTTTTTACGGAGTACCCTACGAGAACAGCAAATACATTCAAGATCATGCCTATACCCAGACAGCCATGCTGAGCAAAGATTTGGGTTTTGCACGGCTGGAAAGTTCCGAAAGTGTCGCCAAACCTTACTGGATGATCAAAAGTTACGACGCGGAAAGCTTCGAACATCTGCCCGTGACCTTGAAGGAGGGGCGTTTCCCGGAGCGGGAAGGTGAAATCGTCATCTCGGAAGGCGTTTTGTATGATACCGGGATGGAATACAAGATCGGCGAGTCATTCTCTGTCGATATTGGTGAACGGGTCGATCAAGGAGAGTTCTTAACCCAACAAGAGCCACTCTCGGAAACGGAGGAACTGGAGACATTCACCACCGAGACGTATACCGTGACCGGCATCATCACCCGACCCCGCTTCGAAGCATATGATGCACCGGGTTACACGGCCATCGCCTATCTGGATGAAAGCCGACTCTCGGCGGAAGACAAAGTCAATATTTCCATCGTTGCCGTGGACCCTGAACGTATATTCGATCAGGCTCCGGAACTGGCTGAGGTGGCGGAAGCGGAAGAGATCAGTTATAACAATGAACTGTTAAAATGGATGGGCATTACCCAAAACGAGGGCACCCTCAAGGCGATGAGATCCGTCGGTCTGATCATTCTTCTCCTCGTTGTCACCGGTTCTGTGACCGTGATCTATAATGCCTTCGCCATCTCGGTCAATGAGCGCAAAAAACAGTTCGGCATGCTGGCCAGTGTGGGCGCCACCAAAAAACAGATCCGTAAGATGGTTTTCTGGGAAGGATTTCTGCTCGGTCTGATTGCCATTCCCATCGGAGTGTCAGCGGGTGTGGCGGGCATTGGCATTACCTTGAAAGTGGTTAATCAATTGATGCGAGGTTCGGTTTTCAATACCGGGGCCAGCTTAAGATTGATCATCTCGTACGAAACGATAGCCGTATCCGTCTTGTTTATCGCCCTGACCATCTTCTTGTCCGTCTACCTTCCGGCCAGACGCGCCGCAAAAGTATCACCCATTGAAGCCATCAGACAGACACAAGACATCCACGTGAAACAAAAAACATTAAAAACCTCCCGACTGACCCGGCTGCTGTTTGGTATAGAAGGGGAATTGGCCCTCAAAAACTTAAAGCGAAACAAAAGACGATACCGAGCCACCCTGTTTTCCCTGTTGATCAGCATTGTCCTGTATATTTCTTTTTCCTCGTTCATGACCTACGGTTTTATAAGCAGTGACATCTACTATCAGGATGTGGCCCATGATTTTGAAATCGAAAAACAGGACGTGTCGACGGAAGAGGCTGTCGAATTTTACAACCAGGTGGCCAGGCTGGATGAAGTAGAACGTTACTCTCTTGTGCGCAACATATTTAGTGAAGCCGTAGAACTCGAGCGGAAACAGCTTGGGGATTATTTGCGGGGCTATCTGGACAAAGAGGAAGGGGAAGTTTTGCGGACAGCGGATGGCGGTTATCGGCTTGGTTTTTCCCTCATTGCCGTCGGTGAAGAGGAATTTGCCGCCTACGCCCGCGAGCTGGGACTTGAGGTTGCTGATTACACCAATTCGGAACAGATTAGAGGAATCTTAATCAATCGCAATGTGATTCCAGGAACTGCCGACTACACACCATTAAATATGAAAGCGGGGGAAAAGGTGACGCTGACGGATCCAGCCGCTCAAGGGAACGAAACACCTTTTGAATATACGCTGGAAATTGGCGCAGTGACAGAACAGCTTCCGTTTGGTGTTCAATATGCTCAATTTTTGGAGTCTGTCAACGTCATCGTCTCGGAAACTGTGTTTGACGATCTGTGCGCCCAATTGAGCGCGCCGTCTCAAGAAACGGCACAACATATACGAATGTTCGCCGGGCTGCAAGAAGATGTCGACCGGCAACAATTTAAAGAACACGTTAAAGCGATCGACGCCAGATTACATTCGGGCGGACACCTGATGATGTTTGACATCGAGGAATTCGTAAATGAGATCAAAAATACCAAAACGATGATCTCCATTTTCCTGTACGGTTTTGTGGCATTGATCACACTGATCGGCGTGACAAATATTTTTAACACGATCAGCACTAACGTCGCTTTACGCCGCAGGGAATTTGCCATGTTGAAATCCGTCGGATTAACCCCGGCCGGCTTCAACAAGATGATCAACTACGAAAGCATCTTTTACGGACTGAAAGCATTGCTCTACGGTCTCCCGCTCGGTATCTTGGTCAATGTCTTGATGTATCGTTCGGTGAATCATGCATTTGATTTTGCCTTTGCCATCCCCTGGAAGAAAATGATTATCTGTATTATCGGCGTGTTCGTCATTGTTTTCATCACCATGCTTCACGCCAGCTCCAGGCTGAAAAAAGAAAATATCGGCGACGCCCTGAGGGAAGAAAACTTGTGATCAACTGTATGTCTTCCGGACAAGCTTTTGCAATTCATCACTGGAAATGGAACAAAAATGCGGGGAGAAAAAAGCTCTCCCCCATCCATCTGAACATTTAGTTCATGTTATGTTTACGACCTTTTGAACTGTACCCTACGTTCATAAGCACGAATAACATTTGCAGGGCGTGGTAACGTTGGCGAACGCGGCAACAACGGTTAAAGCAGCCGTCTGTGCGTTTTTCTGTCGTCCCGGCTAAACAGAACGCGACGACCTTCGATCACTGTTTCCAAATGGACGGTCCGACCCCACAACTTGTAAACGTAGGGCAGTGTTTTTTCCAGGTGTTTGATGTCCAGTTCCAATCCTTCATAGTGATGTTTCAAATACAGTTCGCCGTTTTGCAAATAGTCGCCGTCCTGGACGGTAATGTACGGGAATCCGCCGTTCACTCTCGCCGCGACAAGTTGATCCCGCACATTTTCCCACTGTTTGTCCGCCACCACCCAGTCGTTTCCTTGCTTGTGGAACAGGTACAGGTCCAAATCTTCCACTAACTCTTTCGTCAAGTAGTTGCGAATGAACGACATATCCCGCTCCACTTCTCGCACTTCGAACAGCTTTTCCCGCCCTTTTCCCGGCTTTCGGCCGAACTCTTTCCGCTCTTGCTCCGTCGGTTCGTTCCACCGCCGTTCGATGTCTTCCAACATTTTAAACCCGAGGTAGTACGGATTTATGCCGGTGCTGGACGGCTGGATGACGCCAGCGTGCAGTTTGGCGAACTCGACCGTTTCTTCCTCAGTCAAGTCCATCTCCCGCAAGATGCGCACGTGCCAGTAAGTGGCCCACCCCTCGTTCATCACTTTCGTCTCTAGCTGGGGCCAAAAGTACAGCATTTCCTCTCGTAAAATGGTCAAAATGTCGCGCTGCCACGCGTCCAAAACCGGGCTGTGCTCCTCAAGGAAGAGGAGGAGGTCTTTTTCCGGCTCCGGCGGGACTTTCCGCCTTTTCGCCGGTTGTTGTGCCATGCTCGGGTCTTCTTCTTTTCCGTCCAACTTCCACAGGTCGTCGTACGGTGTCGCCTTTTTCAGTTGTTCCTGTATTTGATCTTCCCCATTTCCGTAGCTGTCGCCTTCGTCACGGCCCCGTCGCTTCCCGCGCACGAGACTGGGGTCGATGTGTTCGTTGATGGAGAGCACCGCATCGAGGAACGCTTCCACTTTGTCTTTCCCGTAGCGCATTTCGTAAGCACGGATACGTTCCGCACTCGCCGCCATGCTCTCCACCATGTCTCGTTTCGTGTTGGCGAAGTGGACGTTGTTTTTAAAAAAGTCGCAGTGGGCGAGCACGTGAGCCACAATTAACTTGTTCTGGATCAGACTGTTCCCTTCCAGCAAAAAAGCGTAACACGGGTCCGAGTTGATGACCAGTTCGTAGATGCGGCTCAAATTGAAATCGTACTGCAGTTTCATCCGATGAAACGCTTTTCCAAAACTCCAGTGGCTAAACCGCGTCGGCATGCCGTAAGCGCCGAACGTGTATATGATGTCAGCGGGACATATTTCAAACCGCATCGGGTAAAAATCCAGCCCAAACCCGCGGGCGATGTCCATAATTTCCTCGATGGCGCGCTCCAGCTGGCGCTCCTCGTCCGTCACCACCATCCCTCCTTGTCTGTGTCCAGAGTCGTTAACTCGCTTGATGCTCCCTCTTGCCGAAAAACGTTTGCAGCGCTTTGTACACTTCCCGCTTGTCTTTAATAATGCAATGCATGAAGGACGGGTCTTCAATGCGGCGAAATACCGACATCAGACTGGAACGGCGCTGGTACTGATTCACTTCGGCGTAGCCGAACATGTTGCATTTCTCCATCAGTTCCTTGACGTAGCGGACACACCGCTCGTTGTCCGACGTCAAGTTGTCGCCGTCGGAAAAGTGGAACGGATATATGTTGTAACGGCTCGGCGGGTAACGGTCGTCAATCACTTCTAACGCTTTCTTGTAAGCGGACGAACAAATCGTTCCGCCACTCTCCCCCCGGGAAAAGAACGCCTCTTCCGACACTTCTTTCGCTTCGGTATGGTGGGCGATAAACACGATGTCCACTTTCTCGTAGCGGGTGCGCAAAAAGCGGACCATCCAGAAGAAAAAGCTGCGGGCCATGTACTTCTCAAACACACCCATCGACCCGCTCGTATCCATCATGGCGATGACAACGGCGTTGGAGTGGGGAAGTTCTATGTCTTCCCACGTTTTATAGCGCAAGTCATCGACAGAAATGCTGTGCAGCCCGGGTTTTCCCTTTAACGCGTTGCGGCGCATCGCCTCGAGGATCGTCCGCTTCTTGTCGATGTTGGCCGACAACCCCTTTTTGCGCACGTCGTTGAAGCGAATATCGTGGGTGACGATGTTCTCTTCCGCTTTTGGCTTCAAGTCGGGGAGTTCCAGCTCTGCAAACAAAATCTCTTCCAGTTCTTCCACTGACACTTCCGCTTCGTAGTAATCGGTCCCCGGCTGGTCGCCGGCGCCTTGCCCTTGTCCGGCTCCAGCCTGACCTCTGTCCCCGTCGCGGGCGATAACATCGCCCACCTGGCTGTCGCCGTCCCCTTGACCCGTATGTTGCATCTTGTCGTAGTTGTAGCGGAATTTATACTCTTCCATGGATCGGATCGGGATTTTGATCACATCGCGCCCGTTGGACATGACGATGCTTTCCTCACTGACGAGATCCGGCAAGTTGTCGCGGATCGCTTCCCGCACTTTTTCCTTGTGACGCAGTTGATCTAAGTGGCCTTTGCGGTGCAGGGACCAGTCTTCGCGCGATAAAATAAAACTCGACGTCGTCATCGCCGATCCCTCCTCGTCAACGGTTTAGCAAACTTCCTACGTAACGCAGCAGTTCGTTGGCACAGACGGGGCAGTAACCGTGCTCGTCAATCAGCCGCCGCGTCACTTCGTTGATTTTTTTCAACTGGTTTTCGTCCGGCGTTTTGGTAGACGTGGTGATTTTGACGACATCTTTCAAATCGGCGAACAGTTTTTTCTGAATCGCTTCCCTCAGCCGCTCATGACTGTTGTAGTCGAACCGTTTGCCTTTACGAGCGTACGCCGAAATGCGGATCAGTATTTCTTCGCGAAAGGCTTTTTTCGCGTTTTCGGAGATCCCGATCTGTTCCTCAATGGACCGCATCAGTTTTTCGTCCGGGTCCAGCTCTTCGCCGGTGATCGGATCCCGGATCTTCTGGCGATTGCAGTATGCTTCCACATTATCTAAATAGTTGTCCAACAGCGTCTTCGCCGATTCTTCATACGAGTAGACAAACGCCTTCTGCACTTCTTTTTTCGCTGTTTCGTCATATTCTTTGCGCGCCACGGAGATAAAATTGAGGTAGCGTTCGCGCTGTTCCTTCGTAATGGACGGGTGTTGATCCAGTCCGTCTTTCAGGGCGCGCAAAATGTCGAGGGCGTTGATGCACGTCGTGTCTTGCCGGACAAACGCACTGGAGATGCGGTTTATGACGTAACGGGGATCGATGCCGTCCATGCCTTCATCGAGGTATTCGTTTTGCAGTTCTTCCACGTCGGAGTCTTTAAACCCTTCCACTGCCTCACCGTCGTACAGCCGCATTTTTTTCACGAGGTCCATGCCTTGTTTTTTGGACTCTCGCAGTCTTGACAAAATGCTGAACGTTGCGGCAGCCCTCAACGCGTGGGGCGCGATGTGGATGTGGGCCATGTCGCTCTCTTTAATGAGTTTGTCGTAAATCTTTTCTTCATCTGACACTTTCAGGTTGTACGGGATCGGCATGACGATGATGCGTGACTGGAGGGCTTCGTTTTTCTTGTTGCTGATAAACGCTTTGTACTCCGCTTCGTTCGTGTGGGCGATGATGAGCTGATCCGCGGAAATGAGGGCGAAACGCCCTGCCTTGAAGTTTCCTTCCTGAGTCAACGAGAGTAAATTCCAGAGAAACTTCTCGTCGCACTTCAACATTTCCTGAAATTCCATCAAACCGCGGTTTGCTTTGTTCAACTCACCGTCAAAGCGGTAAGCCCGCGGGTCCGATTCGGAACCGTACTCGGCGATGGTGGAAAAGTCGATGCTCCCCGTAAGGTCCGCAATGTCCTGCGACTTAGGGTCGGACGGGCTGAACGTCCCGATCCCCACCCTCTCGTCTTCAGAGAGCAGTACCCGCTCAACCGGCACGTCTTCCACCCGGTTGCCGTATTCGTGTTTAAGCTTAAACTGACATGACGGGCACAATTTGCCTTCAATCTTCACCCCGAGTTCCTCTTCCAGTTCCGGGCGCAAGTCGACAGGCACGAGGTGCAGCGGCTCCTCCTGCATCGGGCACCCTTTGATGGCGTACAGAGCGCCGGCGTCCGTCCGGGAATAGCGTTCCAACCCTTCTTTCAGCAAATTGACGATCGTCGACTTTCCACCGCTGACGGGTCCCATGAGCAGCAAGATGCGTTTGCGCACGTCGAGCCGCCTGGCCGCGGAGTGAAAGTATTCTTCCACTAACCGTTCAATGGCTTGCTCCAATCCGAATATTTCGCGACTAAAAAAGGAGTAGGACTTGCCCCCCTCCGTCTCTTCAACTCCGGCGTCTTTAATCATATTGTAAATGCGGGAGTGCGCTGTTTGGGCCACATGCGGACGCTCGCGCACGATGTCTAAGTAATCGGCAAATGTGCCTTCCCACGCCAACCGCTCTTCTTCTCTTCGGTGTTCATCAATGCGTTTTAAGATATCCACCTGCGCTCTCTCCTTCCGGATCGTCCCCCGGTCATAAGGCCGTGATGATGACGGGTCATAGTACAGAGGGTGATCAACTCGATAGTGAGGTGAACCGGGGAATCATGGATCTGAGGGGTACTATCATTGTATGCGCAGGTTTAAGGAAGTTGCGCCAAGATTCGATTAAGCGCAAGCAATTGTCGTAAGATGATAGAATGACAGAGTGTCTCAATAGATTGCTATA
>k87-690660_pt1 | contig 13595 bp, 13 predicted proteins | sample MGYA00084031_6733416 | MGnify analysis MGYA00084031
CTCATACGGAAGAGGATATCGAGCGGACAATCGACGCCAGCTACAAAGCGATGAAAAGGCTGTAAATAACAAAGAAAGTCCCCGGTTGGGGACTTTTTTGTTTATGTTCGGGATTGGACGGGGCAAACAAGCTCTTTGGCTTTTTCAGGTCTTTTCATCATCTGCCGCAGCGTATCAGCGTTGATGAAAACAATCCCCAAAATTGTCGTAGCGGCCCCTGCGGCCATCGGCCAGGATACAGCTTCCCGGTACAGGATCGCCCCCAGGGCCATGGCGATGATCGGTGAAATGTAGAGCCAGGTGGAGGGAAACACCGGATTGGTTTTGGCGACCAGCCAGTAAAAAATCGTATGTCCGACCATCGAGCCGAACACGATCAAATACAAGAGCGAACCGATGGCGCTTGGGGCAAGCATTGTCTCGGGGTGAATCTTCTCCGTAAAAAGCGAAAGTACAAGCAGAGCGGTACCGCCGTAAATCATTTGGGCTGCATTCAGGGCGATCGGCGATGCGTCTGCAAAACGCTGGATGACGCGTTTCGAATACAGGGCGCCACTGGAATAAAACAGCTCTCCGATCAAAATAGCGACACACCCGAGCAGCCAGAACAGACTGACCGTGATCGAAACCTGCGGGAAGACGAGGAGTACGACACCGGCAAAGCCAAGCAGGCAGCCAAGCAGCGCTTTGCCCGTTACCCGCTCTCGCAGGACAGTCGCCTGAAGCAGCAATATCATGATCGGACCGGTCGCGGAAAGAATCGCTGCCGCTCCTGACGTGACATGCTGCTCCGCCCAATACAGCGTGGAAAACGTTCCGAATGTCAGACAAAGGCCGGTAATCCACATTTCCTTGTGCAAAAGCAAAGAAAAACGGGCTTGCTTTTTCCAGACCATCCAAATGAAAAGCAGGAGACCTGCGGCCAAAAAACGCAGGCCAGCCGAGAAAAAGGGAGGTGCTCCCGCATCGATCCCGATTTTGATCGCCAAAAACGTTGTTCCAAACACCAAGCACATCACGACATAATTGATGATGACCATAGTAACGCCTCCTTGGTATCATCATAAAAAGAGGTGAATAGAACAGTTTTCAAACAACAGAACAGATTCTGAAATGGTTGTATAAGATAAACATAAGGGCAAAGGAGGCAGGCAAGCATGGACGTCCGTTTTTCTTCAAGAGCAAGTACCCAAACGCTGTTTGCACAAGTGTATGAATACATCTGGACGCGAATCCAGCGCGGAGAGTGGAAGGAGCATGAAAAGCTCCCGTCCGTCCGCCTGCTGGCAGCCGAGCTGAACGTCCACCGCCTGACCGTATTCAAGGCGTATCAGTTGCTCAAGGAAGAAAAGAAAGTCTATGTCAAAGACAAGTCGGGCTACTATGTGCATCCCGGCGGTGCGATGCCATTGGACAATCTGGATTCGCCGATTGTCTCCTCCTATGTTCAAAAAAGCCATTTATCCGAAATTCACAAAGTGCCGGTCACTTATCAGTTTTCCTATGCGCTGATCGACCCCAACCTGTTGCCGAACCGGTTTTTTTCCGAATACGTAAAAGAGATTTTTGACTTGTATCCAAAGGTGCTCAGCTCCTATTCCACTGTGCAAGGAGATGAGGAGCTGCGGGAGGCGCTTTGCCGATACTTCATGCACAAGCACCGGTTTCACCTGTCGCCAGAGGACATCATGATTACGTCCGGCTCCCAGCAAGCCATAGACTTGCTCGCGCGGATGCTTGTCCAGCCGAGGGACGCTGTGTTGATTGAGCGTCCGACATACAGTGCGGCTATTGATATTTTCAGGCAGCTTGGCGCCCAGCTTATCCCCGTCGAGATTCATCCGAACGGCTATGACCTGGATCAGGTTGAAGCTTATATGAAGCGGTACAAGCCGCGTCTGTTTTACCTGAACCCGACCTATCACAACCCGACGGGCTACACCGTACCGGCCGAGCAGAGAAAGCAGCTTGTAGAGCTTGCCGAGCGGTATCGCTGTTTTGTGATCGAAGACGACCCGTTCCGTGACATGTATTTTGAGAGCGAACCGCCCCCGCCTCTCTTTTCTTACAGCGTGGAAGGCTACGTCGTGTATATCCGCAGCTTCAGCAAATACGTGGCGCCCGGATTGAGGATTGCCGCTGTTTGCCTTCATCCTTCGCTGGTGAGCCATTTCTTTACGGTCAAGTCGCTGGCGGATAATGGGAGCCCGCTGCTCAATCAGAAAATCTTCCTCCATTACTTTTCCTCCAGCCGCATGCAGCAGCATATTGAAAAGCTGCGAACCGCCCTGAATGTGCGAAAAACAATTATGGAAGAGGAGCTCTCCGCTACTGCCTGGAGATGGAACAGTCCTGCCGGCGGTCTGAACCTTTGGGTCAAGCTGCCGGAATCCCTTTCCATGGAGGCGCTGCTTGCCAAAAGCATCGAGCAGTCGATCTCGTTTGTACCGGGCTCTATATGCGATCCATTAAAGGAGACAAAGTCGTGGCTTCGTCTTAGCTACTCGTATATCAGTGAAAAGCAGCTTCGCGAGGGAACGAAGCTGCTTATCTCCATGGCCAGCGAGCTCGCCGGAACAGTCGAATGAAAGCACGAAAACTCCGCCAAGTCGACGGCGGAGTTTTTACTGCCCGCGGCTAAAAGAGTTTTCGCTGCTCTCTGAAACTATTCTTTTGAACTACTCTTTTAATACACTCCAATACTCATAGGAATGAATTGCGACTCCAGCAAAAGAAGGATGGCTTGCCAACAGTTCACTCAGCTTGCTTAGCTCGTCTTCCATCCGAGCGGTTCCCTCCTCATAAAAGCTGACAAAATTGCCTTCATTGCTCTCCTTTGTCTCTACAGCGACGATTACTTTTTTACCAAGTCGGTCCGCCATCTCCAGCTCTTGCGTGACGAGGGCCGAAATGCTGTTTGGGCCTTCCGCCCGATCGCGGTATGCCATGACTGTAACATGATCGTGCCTGGAGATGAGCCACTCGCTAATCGAGACAACAGGCTGATCGGGCAAGGCCGTCTTGTCCAGCCAAAAAGGAATGTCACAGCCAACCTGGAGGGACGGGTCCAGCTCTTTTGCCTTCGTCACGTAAGCATTCACATTGCCCATCCACTGCCGGATCACTTCATTTTGATCGCTTTTCCACTCGGGGAGTGTATACGGCTCGATATCGAGATGGATACCGGTTATGGCTGCATCCGTCTCCACCGTCTGGTTGTAGCGGCCTACCCAGTCTACGAGCGACAAAATTTCCGGGCGGTTTCGCTCCAGTCCCCAGCCGGATTTGCCGCCAAGTGCGTGTACTTCCATTCCGTTGGCGCGGGCTTTCTGGATAAAAGTGTGGTAATAGGAAGGTCTCAGCGAAGTGTCGATCTTCAGATACAGCAGGTTTACCCCTTTTGCCGCTGCAAACGCAACGATCTGATCAGGGGCTGACGCAGTCTGGTATGTTTGCCACAGCCAAGTGGCTTTTACCGGTTTTTCTCCCGACGAAAAGCCGGTCAGAAATAAAGCGGGGAACATGAGAAAGAAAAGTGCCGTACGCGAAAACTGCTTCATCGTGTATCCTCCTGATGTCATTGAGCACTGCCCTCAATAACGATATTCCTTACTCATATCGGTAGGGCTGGAAGAGTTGATAATAGCGAAGAAGGTTTCCAGGCAAAAAGGGGTCGAATTGACCAGGACCGTGAATGGGGCGGGGGACAGATCTGGGTAAAAGGAAAGGGAGACGCCCTGCAGGCATCGAGATAGAAGTTTAATGATAGTTTGTTCCAAAAAGAGGATGTCATGCAGATAAAAATAGCTGCCTTTCATGCTAAGATAGCAAAAAGGGAAATGCCAGCCAAATTGATAGAAAAGGAGCTGTGTGCGATGCAGGGAGCGATCGTTCAATTGCCGGAAATGTGGATGGTAGGCGCAAGCTTTACCGGTCCCTTTCAAAGCTTGGGAGTGGAAATGCCGAAGCTGTGGGACGTTTTTTCGCAGAGGGTGAACGAAATTGGCAATCTGAAATACCCGCTATGCTTTTACGGTGTCAGTGATGAACGCAAAGTCGGTTCCTATCAATTGTTCACGGAGTACATTTCCGTTGAAGTAGCAAAATTTGACCGCGTCCCGGAAGGAATGGTCGGATTTACGATTCCGGCAAGAAGCTACGCCCTGTTCACTCATCAGGGCCCCATGGACCAAGTTCAGTCAACGTATCATCGCGCTTTTGACTGGATAAAGCGCCAGGGGCTTGCGGTAGAGGAAAAGGCGCTTCGCCTTGAGCGCTACGATGAGCGATATCTCCCGCCCCGTCATGCTGCAGAGCGGGAAGAAAACGCCTATGACATCCTGATCCCGCTCGCTTAGCGGGAATTGTCCGAGCGAAGCGTGTCCGACGTAAAACGGCTGATGCCGGAGAAAACTTGCTGCAGTGTCTCCAAAGACACTGTCGTATCAAAAGGAATCTCCAGTGAATGATCGGCGTTCGGCACGATGTCCAACTCGATGTTGGCGTGTTTGTCGCGAATCTGTTCGATCGTCTCGCTGTGGTAATAATGGTCCGCCGTGCCGGTCACCAGATACATGTTCTGCTTGCAGGCCAGCAAGCTCTCTGCAAATCCTTCCTGATTCAATAGCGGCGTGAGCAGGATAGCGGAGGCCTCGGAGGGAAGCATGGACTCGCCAAATCCGCTGACAATGGGGAGCGTGCCGATCGATTTACCGATAAACAGAATTTCCTTGCGGGGCTGATCCGCCAGCACATGCCGGACGACGGCCTGTACGTCCTGGAGCATCAACGTCCCTCTTTTGCGGGGAGGCAGGCTCCAGAATTCTACCTGTATTGTAAACCTGGTTGGGAAAAAACGTTGGAAAAAATGGCGAGACTATAGAAAAAGGAGGAGAAGTAGATGAAAAAAGCGGTATTGCAAAATGGAGTCGAACTGGCTTACGAAGACAGGGGGACGGGAGACGCCGTCTGTCTCGTGCACGGCTTTTGCGGAAGCTCGGCATATTGGAAAAAGCTCATCCCGAGACTGGAGAAATCAAGCAGGGTGCTTGCTCCCGACTTGCGCGGCCACGGAGGCAGTTCGGTTCCGGATGAAACGTACACCGTGGAGAAAATGGCAGAGGATCTTGCCTTTTTCATGGATGAGACCGGGATTGAAAAGATGACGCTCCTCGGACATTCCTTGGGCGGTTATGTCGCCTTGGCTTTTGCCGAGCGCTACCCCGACAGGCTGAGTGCGATGGGGCTGATCCATTCTACCGCGTTTCCCGATGATGAGCAGGCAAAGGAAAACCGGACCAAAGGAATGGAGAGCATCCGTCAAAACGGGATAGAGCCCTTTATCAAGGCGCTGGTTCCCAAGCTGTTCGCCCCTGGCGCTTTATCCCGTTATCCGGAAGAATGGGAGCGGGTCAAACAGGTCGGCCTGCAAACACCGCCAGACGGCGCGATCCGGACATTGGAAGCGATGCGGGAAAGAGCAGACCGGCAGCATGTCCTCAGAAAGCTTGCTTGTCCCGTCCTGCTTATCGCAGGGGAACAAGACCAGATCATTCCGGCAGACAAAACCTTTACAGCAGATGGGGCGAATGTCACTCGGGTACTGCTTGCGGAGGCTGGTCACATGGGAATGCTGGAAACCCCCGAGAAAATGGCTGATGCGATCAAGCAATTCCTGTCCAATATCTAGCAGGAAGCTGAACATCTATCCAGAAATATTTGCTATAATCAGAGATGTCCTATTTTTTATTTTTTACATAACGGGAGGAGAAGCGCGAATGAAAAAAGCACGTCGCATTACCCTGGCCGCTCTGGCAGCTGCCATCTGTTCGTCCCTGATGGCCGGATCGGTCCTGGCAGCACCGCTGCATCCGGTTCAGCACGTAGACTGGATGGTAAAGAAATCCATCGTATCTCCGGGAGCAAACGGTGATCTTGCCCTTGAGCGCAATGTGACTTTGGCGGAAGCAGTTGTCGTTTTTGCCAAACTGGGCGGAAGCAAAATTTCTGCTCCTGACAAAGGGGCGCATTGGTCTGCGCCTTACCTCGCTTGGGCAAAAACCAAGGGAGCAATTATGCAGGATGACTTCAAAAACCCGACACAAGTTCTTTCTTCGGCAAAATTGACAGAGGTCGCCAAAAAGCTGGGCTACACCATTGAAATGGAAAACAAGGCGCAAGTGACCCGCGGCGATTTCTTCCAGGCGCTCGGGGATGCGGCTACTACACACATTACGATCGCGCATACCAATGATACGCACGGACATATTACAGAAGATAAAAACTTGAAGGAATTCGGTTACGCCAAGATCGCCACGCTGCTGAAGGACTGGCGTGAGGAGAACGACAACTTCCTCCTGCTTGATGCGGGTGATACCTTCCAGGGCACCGTCTACGTCAACCAATTCCAAGGGGAGTCTGTCGTACCGATCCTCAATTACTTGGGCTACAACGTAATGGCGGCAGGGAACCACGAGTTTGATTTTGGCTATGAACAGCTGCTGAAGCTGCGCGACATGCTGAAGCACCCGGTTATTTCCGCAAACGTGTTCAAAGCGGATGGAAAAGAACTGCTCGTACCTACCTTCAAGGCGGAAATCGGCGGCAAAAAGTTTGCCTTCGTCGGTTTTGTAGCGGAGGATACACCGATCCTCACCCACCCGAACAACGTGAAAGGCCTTACCTTCAAAAACCCTGTAGAAGTGGCGAAGACCGTCGTGCCACAGCTGAAAAAAGAGGTTGACCATGTAATCGTCGTTTCCCACGTCGGCGTGGATGTTGACCGTGAGATCGCGAAAAACGTACCGGGCATCGATCTGATCGTCGGCGGACATTCCCATACGCCGCTGGAAAAGCCGGAGCTGGTGAACGGCACGTACATCGTACAGGACTGGGAGTACGGCAAGTCTCTCGGACGCGCAGACCTGTACTACCTCGGCAAGGAGCTGGTTGCGTTCAGCGGCGGTTTGAAAGCGTATGACGAAACCGTTCAAGCTGATCCTGAGGTAGAGAAAATGGTTCAAGAGATCGTCAAGAAAATCGACGAAGTCATGGACGTGGTCATCGCCAAGTCTGAGGTAGACCTTGATGGCGACAGAGCGCTGGTTCGCAAAAAGGAGACAAACGTAGGAAACCTGATCGCCGACATCATGCTGGAGCGCACGAAATCCATCCCGGGGCATGAAGCAGACGTTGCGCTGACCAACGCAGGCGGTATCCGTACACAGCTAAAGGCGGGCGACATCACGAAGAAAAATCTGTACACCCTGCTGCCATTCCCGAATACCCTGGTCGTGATCGAGGTGACCGGCGAAGAGCTGCGTCAAGCGCTGGAAAGCGGTGTAAGCAAGGTGGAGACGGGAGAGGGACGCTTCCCGCAAATCAGCGGCATGTCTTTTACCTACAATCCAAGCAAGCCTGCGGGTCAGCGCGTTGTCGAGGTAAAGGTAGGCGGTCAGCCGCTCGACCTGAAGAAGACGTACAAGGTCGCAACCAATGACTTCCTGGCAACAGGCGGAGACGGATATGAGAGCTTTAACAAACCTGCGTTCAATACAGGTCTGACTTTCTACAGCATTGTGGAAGAAGAGCTGATCAAACGCAAGACGGTTAATCCGAAAGTAGAAGGTCGCATCGTCGAAGTAAACGAATAGGATTTGATCATTGCATTCCGGCATATAAGGAAAGCGGATCATTCGGGCCCTGTTCCCTTTGAGGGAAGAGGGCCCTTTTTGCACAATTTTTACCCGTGTGCATTTATCTATTTTTATAAAGTACCTTGCATTGTATAATAGTGCTCTGGTAAGATCTAACATGGTGATGCTAAGTGAACGTTCAATTTAAAAAAGGCGTACTGGAACTTTGCGTACTGGTGCTTGTTGCCCAAAAAGACAGATATGGGTACGAACTGGTGGCCAGCATCTCAGAGAAATTTCACATCGCAGAAGGAACCGTTTATCCCCTGCTTCGCAGGTTGACCACGGAAGGCTTTTTTATTACTTACTTGGCCGAATCGCAGGAAGGCCCGCCGCGCAAGTACTATCAGCTCACCGATAAAGGGCGCAGATATATGAACGACCTCGTGCTGGAATGGAAAATATTTACGCGCGGGGTCAACCAGATTATCGAGGAGGGAATCGGTTTATGACGAGACGCGAATTTATGGATGAGCTTGACAGGCTTCTCCGCGAATTGCCCGACAAGGATCGCCTGGACATATTGGCAGACTATACCGAACATTTCTTGATCGGAGTGGACAGGGGGAAAAGCGAACAGGAGATTGCCGACAGTCTGGGCAGTCCAAAGGTTCTTGCCCGCGAGATATTAGCCGGATACCGCATTCATCAGGCACAATCGAACGCATCCATCAGTAATATGACGAGAGCTGTTTTGGCGACCGTCAGTTTGGGCTTTTTTAACCTTGTTTTCGTATTGGGCCCATTTGTCGGACTGATTGCTGTCCTTATCGGTTTGTTTGCCGTCGCTCTGGCATTGCTGCTTACACCGATTGGCTTGTTTTTGAAGTACGGAATTCCGGGAAACGCAGATGAGCAATATCTGGTTCTCTTCTCGGGGATGGCATCATTTGGTTTGGGCGGAATGCTTGCGATCGGGTTGGCCCGCTTGAGCCGATGGCTGTATCGGCAATTTTTGCGTTATCTGAACTTTAATGTCCGCATGATTAGGGGGAAATAGCATGAGAAGAATGATAAATGTCTTGTTCGTCTTTTTCTGTCTGTTGTTTCTCGTTGGAGCGATCGGATTTGTCTGGCAGTTCAAACTGAACCCCGACTTTAAGGGAGACACGGAGACAGTCAGTGAACTGCGTACAATCGACCAGCCTATCAAGGGTGTCGAAGTGGAAACGGACATCGCTGACGTCGTGTTGACTACGAGCAATTTGTCCAGTGCGACTGCAAGAATGGTCGGGGAGGTTGATAGAAAGCGATTGGACAAAATCAAGTTTACGACGGAAGTCACCCCTGACGGAATTCTGCAGGTAAGGATAAAGGAACCAACTGAAATGCAGTTCGGCTTTTTCTTTCATCAACGGGTAGACCTGGAGCTCCAGGTGATGATTCCGGAAGCGGTCTACGAAAAAATAGCCGTGAACAGCGGCACGGGAGACTTCCGTATCAATGCGATCAAAGCAAAGGAAGGAACGCTGAAAACGAGCACGGGCGATATCGAGTTGGCGGGGTTTGAAGGAGAAACACTCACCCTGAGAACAGATACAGGCGACATGGACATATCCTCCGTCAGTGCAAAAGTGGATGCCTTCAGCAGTACAGGTGATATCGATTCGCTGCAACTGAAAGACATGAAGCACGACGTAAATGTCCGAACGGATACAGGAGACATCACGGTATCCTTGTTAAAACTGCCCGAAGCAGTAAAGATGGAACTGGCTACGGATACGGGAGATATAAAAGCCGATTGGCCGGAAATGTCTTACTCGGAAAAAGGGGAGCAGAGAGTAGCGGGATCGGTAGGCACGGAAGGTCCGGCGCTGACTGTCAGCAGCTCAACAGGGGATATTCGTATTCGTCACTGAGCTTTTGGGAAACAATGGTACCAGGAGAACAGCGGTTGAAACGATAACGATTTTGACACAATCAATGCATTTTTTGTCGATTGCCGAGTGGTATCATAAGGATAAGGAATATTACCGTGTAAAGCGAGGTTTATTCATGACTGCAAAACCGTTTAACGATACGTTTTTAAAAGCTTGTCGCCAGGAACCGACAGATCATGTGCCGGTATGGTACATGCGCCAGGCGGGGCGTTATCAACCCGAATACCGGGCTATCCGTGCCAAGCACACATTTTTTGAAATGAACTATATACCCGAAGTTTGCGCGGAAGTAACCCGTCTGCCGGTTGAGCAGCTCGGGGTGGATGCTGCGATTCTTTTTGCTGACATTATGACTCCACTCAAGCCGATCGGGGTCGATGTAAACATTGAATCGGGGATCGGACCTGTCATTGCCAACCCGATTGGATCGCTCGAAGATGTCCATCGCCTGGGCGAGCTCGACCCGGATACGCACGTGCCATACATCATGGAAGCGATCAAAATTTTGCGCCAGCAGCTCTCTGTACCGCTGATCGGTTTTGCAGGAGCTCCGTTTACCCTTGCCAGCTACATGATCGAGGGAGGTCCTTCCAAGCATTATCACAAAACCAAATCGTTCATGTACACGCAGCCGGCAGCTTGGGAAAAGCTGATGGAGAAGCTGGGCACGTTGACCATTACATATCTGAAAGCGCAAATTGCCGCAGGCGCGCAAGCTGTCCAAGTATTTGACTCCTGGGTAGGCGCCCTGAACGATGAAGACTACCGGACATTTATCGCTCCGGTCATGAACCGCATCTTGCTGTCGCTGCGGGAGACGGGCGTGCCGACAATCTATTTCGGCGTAGGCTGTGGTCACCTGCTTGAGGAGTGGAACAAGCTGCCGGTCGATGTGGTCGGCCTCGACTGGCGGACTTCGATCACAAAAGCGCGTGAGCTGGGCGTCACCAAAACCTTGCAAGGAAATCTGGATCCTACACTGCTTTTGGCTCCTTGGGAAAAATTGGAGGCGAAAGCAAAGGAAATACTTGACGAGGGCACGCAGCAGCCCGGCTATATCTTTAACCTGGGTCATGGAGTGTTCCCAGACGCCAAAGTAGAAACCTTGCAAAAGCTGACCAGCTTCATTCACAGTTATCGCCGGAACGCGTAATACGGAGGTGCTACTTATGTCCAAGCAAAAGATCGGATTACTCCTGATGGCGTACGGAACACCGCGCAAGAAGGAAGAGATTGAACCCTATTACACGCATATTCGCCGGGGCCGCAAGCCTTCGCAGGAATTGCTGGACGATCTGACAGCCCGCTATGAAGCGGTGGGTGGCGTCAATCGCTTTGCCGAAATTACGGACGAGCAGGTACGCCAGCTTGAACAGGAGATGAACCGCCGTTTTCCGGATAAGGAATTTGTCGGCTATCTTGGTCTAAAGCACATCGCTCCTTTCGTGGAGGATGCAGTCGAGGCAATGCATCGCGATGGCATCGAAAAGGCGATCAGCTTGGTGCTGGCTCCCCACTATTCCAGCTACAGTGTAAAAGAATACAATGGCAGGGCAAAGGAACACGCAGCGAGCATCGGCGGCCCTGAAATCCATTCAGTGGAGAGCTGGTATACGGAGCCCGGGTTTATTTCCTATTGGAGCGATGCGATCAAGGATACGTTCGCATCGATGCCGGAAGCGCAACGAGACAAAGCCGTGGTGATTTTCTCTGCCCACAGTCTCCCGGAAAAAATCCTCCAATCGGGTGATCCGTATCCCCATCAGCTGGAGGAAACGGCTGCATTGATCGCAAAAGAAGCGGGCATTTCGCACTACGCTATCGGCTGGCAGAGTGCAGGCAATACACCCGAGCCATGGCTCGGACCGGACGTGCAGGATTTGACCCGCGACCTGCACAACGCTCATGGATACCAAACCTTCGTGTACTGCCCGGTCGGCTTCGTCGCAGAGCATCTGGAAGTGCTCTACGACAATGACATCGAATGCAAAGCGGTAACCGATGAACTCGGAGCCAATTACTACCGGCCCCCGATGCCGAATGCCAGACCTGCTTTTATCTCCTGTCTGGCTGATGTAATCGGGAAAAAGCTGCCGGCAATGGGGAAATAGCAAATGAGCGAAAAACAGCTGCATGTCACGATCGTAGGCGGCGGTATGACTGGACTTACGGCTGCCTACTACCTGCAGAAATGGACGCGGGAACAAGGATTGCCAGTCCGGTTCACATTGCTGGAAGCAAGCGACAGGACCGGCGGGAAGGTTCAGACCTGGAAGCACGAGGGATTTACCATTGAGCTGGGAGCAGACTCCTTTTTGGAACGAAAAACGAGCGCAACCGAGCTCATCAAAGATGTCGGCCTGGGTGATCGGCTGGTAAACAACAACGCGGGTCAGGCGTATATTCTGCATAAAAACGGTTTGTACACGATTCCGGAGGGAGCCGTGATGGGTGTACCGACCAAGCTGATGCCTTTTGCCATGACACCGCTTATCTCTCCGTTGGGCAAGCTCAGAGCGGCGGCAGATTTGATATTGCCGGGGGCGCAAACTGGCGAAGACGAGTCCGTTGGGAATTTTTTCCGTCGCCGGCTTGGAGATGAAGTCATCGAGAATGTAATCGAGCCTTTGATCTCCGGCGTTTACGGTGGCGATATCGACAAATTGAGTCTTCTCTCCACCTTTCCGCAATACGCCCAGATGGAACAGAAGCACCGCAGCCTCATTATGGCGATGAGGAATTCTCGCCCTAAGCAGAGCAAACAGTCCGAGGGACAGCCAAAGTCAAAGGGAATGTTCGTGAGCTTGACCAGCGGCTTGCAATCACTCGCTGATCGATTGGAAGAACTGCTGCCTGCTGACTCGGTCCGGAAAAGCACGGCTGTCAAGCGCTTGGAAAAGCGCCAGGACGGATATAGCGTCGAACTGGCTCATGGTGAGGTTTTTGATACCGACGCTGTTATTTTAGCGATCCCTCATCATTTGGCCAGGGAAGTTGTCAAGGAGCATGTCGATATACCGCCGATCAGCGGCGCCAAGCCTACGATTATGGCGACAGTCGCTCTCGCCTATCCCGAGCAAGGCGTAAGGATCGATAAAGAAGGGACAGGCTTTGTCGTCCCTCGCAAGGAAAAGTTTACGATCACGGCGTGCACGTGGACTCAGCGAAAGTGGCCGCATACGACGCCGAAAGGCAAGGCGCTTGTACGCTGCTACGTGGGCAAGCCGGGCGCCGAAGAGATTGTAGACCGTTCTGATGAAGAAATCGTCGACGTGGTCGTCCGCGATCTCCAGAAAGTCATGCAGATCGATGACCATCCCGAATTTTACAAGGTTACCCGTTGGAACAGGGGCTTGCCGTACTTGGTTGGCCACAAGCAATGGCTCAAAGGGGCCACCGCCAAGATGAAGGAGCATCTGCCCGGTGTATGGCTGACCGGCGGTTCCTACGGAGGTGTCGGGGTGCCGGACTGTATTGACCAGGCAAAACAGACTGTACAGGAATTATTGGAATATTGGACGCAAAAACCAGGGAGCTGATACCCTGGTTTTTTTACGTTGTACGATTCCCTCGGATTGGTTCTGATAAGTGCTGCCCTTGCTCCTTATGACGAAGAATCGAGATTTTCTTCCGCCGCAGCTTTTCTATTTTAGCGGTTGGACAGGCTTTGGTGGAGGAGATGAAAAAGGAGAAAACGGCTACAGGTTCGGTGGGACACTGCTGGGGGCTGTACTGTCCGGCTCCATTCCAAAAGCAAAACCGCGTCCAAAAGCAGTCTGCTCAAGGCAGCGTCTCAGAGTTGGACGCTGAAAACGTGTTTTGCTTCTTCCATTCCGCCTGGGTAGTGTCCCAAAGACCTTCGCCGTTTTCTCCTTTTTCATCTCTACAGCTACTGATAAAGGCTGCGAAAAACTACAGACAACCTGAACCCTCCCACATGCTTTGTAAAGCTCGCAGAAGCAGATCAGATCGCCAGAGAAGCCTGTTTCCAGTCGGAGCGACTAGCGAAGTCCCACCCAGC
>k87-208623_pt1 | contig 13587 bp, 14 predicted proteins | sample MGYA00084031_6733416 | MGnify analysis MGYA00084031
CTTTGACTTCAAGAAAGAAATTGCTAGGCTTGTGATTTACTCACTTATATAAAAACGCTTCGCTGTTCAGTTTTCAAAGAGCATTTCTAAATTCCGGTCGCTCAGAGGCGACTTTCTAATCATATCACATCGCCTATCGATTAGGCAAGAGTTTTTTTATTCAAGTTTTCCCGAATTCACTCTCGCTCGCGGCGACAAGATTTAATATAACATAATCACCAGCAAACAATCAAGAGGTTTTTTCAAAAAAACTTTAATGTCATTTAACAATAGCTGATTTACCTGAAGAGTTTTTAACTATACCGAAATTACAAGCAGGAGTCAATCACAACTGCGAAAACAACGAATACGCATTCGCCGTTAACTTCACACTAAGCATACTGAATGGAAAGGTCGTGATAACATGTCACCAAAACCAAAACCAACCTATAAGGAATACGACAACAAACCGTACAGCGAGCTCTCTACCGTCGAATCACAGCGTAACGAAATTTTGCAGGAGGAGTTTCCGGAAGGACCTTACGGCGCGGCTACAAATGAAGCTCGCTTGGGGAAGGCTACCGGTTGGGAAGCCGGGCAGCATTCGACAAGCACCCGCTTCACCTATGAAACCCGGCAAATGCATGAAGAACTGCCTCGACAATTCCCCGATGCCCATCCTGTCCACGACAATCCGGAAGCTACAGAAGAAGAAAGATAGTCCTAACCGTTTACTCTCAATAAAAAGCTCACCTGCCCGCAAAGGAGAGGTGAGCTTACTATTTGAAGCCAGGTCATACATACACATTATGATTCAGCGATGACATGAGTAGCGAGGGTACCGATACCCTCGATCGTAACGGAAATCTCATCACCAGGATGAAGCTCCCCTACTCCAACGGGGGTTCCCGTTAGAATTACATCTCCCGGCAAAAGAGTCATAACCGCCGATACTGCCTCAATCAAACGGGGGACAGGAAAAATCATCTGCCGCGTGGAAGCATCCTGCCGTACCTCTCCATTTACCCGAGTGACGATGCGTGCGTCCCGATGATCCAATTTGGCGGCAATCGCAGGTCCAAGCGGACAAAATGTATCAAAGCTTTTCGATCTCGTCCACTGGCCGTCCTTATGCTGGAGGTCTCTTGCGGTTACATCGATGGCGCAGGTATATCCGAGAATAAAATCCTCCGCTTCCTCTGCTTTTACACGATGGGCCCGCTTTTTGATCACGACAGCCAATTCCGCTTCATAATGAAGCTGATTCGTTAACCGGGGATAAATAATCGGTTCGCCCGGCCCTACAACCGTCGTCGACGGTTTTAGAAACATCAACGGCTCTTCGGGTGTTTCCATTCCCATCTCTTCAGCGTGATCGAAATAATTTACCCCAATGCAAACGACCTTGCTCGGCGTACAAGGGGCCAGCAGGGTTACCTCACTTAGCGGCAGCTCCAAACCGGTCATAATGGGCTTGGCTGACTGGACTTTGTAAATATCGCCCTCGATCACCCTTACCTTTTGCTCCTCTTCCACCATCCAGCCGTGCTTAACCTTGCCATTGCGTTCATACCGGACAATCATCGTTCTCCCCCCGATTTTCGTCTCCACATATTTAATGAAACCCGCTTACGCAAAAAACTAAAACAAATCGTTGATCACTTCGCGAGGTTTGGATGTAATCTCTTCAACCACCGTGCGCTTGACTGCGTCTTCGACCATCGCATCCACGTCCAATTTTTCTTCGAAGCGCTCTGCCATATACGGTTTTGGTCTCGTGACAGGTTTTTTCGGTGTAAAGATCGTGCAGCAGTCCTCAAAAGGCAGAATGGAGAGCTCATACGTATCGATCCTTCTGGAAATGTCCATGATCTCCGATTTATCCATGGCAATCAGAGGACGCAGAATCGGAATGGATACGACATCGTTGATCGTATTCATGCTCTCGAGTGTTTGGGATGCAACCTGCCCCAGGCTTTCCCCTGTTGCCAAGGCCAAAGCGTTGTTGTCATCCGCGATTCGCTCGGAAATCCTCATCATAAAGCGGCGCATAATCGTAATCATGTAGTCTTCAGGGCAGTTTTGCCGGATTGCCGTCTGAATATCGGTAAAAGGAACCACATGCAGCCGAACAGTTCCGCCCCATCTGGTCAGCTTATGGGCCAGATCCCGCACCTTTTCCAGCGAGCGTTCACTGGTAAACGGCGGGCTGTGGAAATGGATCGCCTCCAGCGTAACTCCCCGCTTCATCATCATCCAGCCTGCGACCGGACTGTCGATCCCGCCAGACAGAAGCAGCAGCACTTTGCCGCCGGACCCTACTGGCAAGCCGCCTGGTCCCGGGATGGTTTGGCAGCTAATGTACGTCCCCTCAGCCCGGATTTCGATATTGACGACTGCCTCCGGTTGATGAACGTCTACTTTAATGGCAGGGAGATTGCGCAAGATATGCGTGCCCACCATCCGGCTGACCTCCATCGAAGTTTTCGGAAACCGCTTGTCGGCACGCCGCGTTTCCACGCGAAAGGTCCTTGGCTCCGGCTGGATTTGCCGGATCATCTCCAGCGACTTTTCCTTAATCAGCTCTTCATCCGGCTCTACCTGAACCGTCGGACTGAAGGAAGAGATTCCAAATACCCGCTTCAGGCGTTCCATGACAGCCTGGGAGTCTTCTCCGTGAAGCTCCACATACATACGGCCGTAATTGCGGCGAACCTTAATCTTGTAAAAGGAACGCAATACACTTTTCACGCTGCGCACCAGCGCCTCTTCAAACAAATCGCGATTTTTGCCTTTCAGGGCCAATTCGCCGTATCGAATTAAAATAACATCGTAATTCATTGTCCGCTCCTTTGCATCGTTACACTTTTTCTTTCATATATGAGCGCATGCTGCCGACTTCCCTCACGGCAGCAATGAACTTTTCGACTTCTTCCGCCGTATTCTCTCTTCCCAGGCTTATCCGGATCGCTGATAAAGCCTGCTCTCTGTCCATTCCGGTCGCTGTCAGCACCCTGCTCGGTTCATCTGCTTTGGACGAACAGGCTGATTTCGTAGAGACGAGAAAACCGCGTTCCTCCAGGGCATGGAGTACAACCTCTGCCTTCATTCCGGGAAACGAGACATTGACGATATGCGGGGCACTTCCCTCTGCGGGAGTGTTGATCACGCAGCCAGATATGCTTGAAAGGCCTTCCCGCAAATATCGCGTTAACTCGCTCAATCGATCAGCATCGCGCTTTCCTTCCTCCGCCAACATGCGGATCGCTTTGGCCATGCCGGCAACCGCCGGAAGATTTTCGGTTCCCGACCGGAAACCGCCCTCTTGTCCCCCGCCCATCAGCAGCGGCTGGATGATCAGACCCTCGCGTTTAAAGAGAATCCCTGTCCCACGGGGACCATGAAATTTGTGAGCCGAAATGCTCGCAAGGTCAATGCCCCACTCTTTGACACGGAGCGGAAGCTTTCCAAAGCTTTGCACAGCGTCTACATGAAACAAGGTTTTCGGGAATTGTTTGAGCCATTCTCCAATTTCGGCGATTGGCTGAATCGTCCCGAGCTCATTGTTTACATGCATGACAGACACGAGTATCGTATCGTCTCGAACTGCTTTTTTGACGTCTTCGACGGACACCCGTCCATCGCGATCGACAGGCAGGAAAGTGACGGAAAAACCGAAGCTCTCAAGCTGCTTGCATACATCGTACACTGCAGGATGCTCGATGCTAGTCGTCACAATATGCTTGCCCCTGCCCTGATATTGAAACGCCACTCCTTTGATTGCGGCGTTGTTGCTTTCCGTTCCACCAGAAGTGAACAGGATCTCCGACGGTTTGCAACCGAGGTACTGAGCGGCTACCAGACGGGCCTGCTTCAGCACGTTTTCTGCCTCCAACCCTTTTTGATGCAGCGAAGAGGGATTACCAAAGTAAGTTTCCATCGCTCGTTTGACCACCTCAATCACTTGAGGATGCGGTCGGGTCGTGGCGCTGTTATCAAAATAAATCACCAGTCCACACCTTCCTGTTTGGCGATTGCCCAAAGTCTACCTTTCATCATAACACGACTTGTTTCTTTCCACATAGAGAGAAGCTCGCTACTTCTTTACTTTCCCCAGTTTTGGGGGCGGTCAGTACCTGTTTTCGGAAGCTAGCGAGAGGCTGTTAGGGAAAGCATTCATGACTTATGGCAAGATGGACGGCCTGCCTGTTACGATCAATTATTTTTTAATCGTCAAGAAACCGTCACAGTTACAAGCGCTTACATTCCCAAAGTGCTCTTTACAGGCGGCTGCCCCTTCGTTAAAATAGTCAGTAAATTTAGATAAAAGACAACGAAGAGGAGAGAAATCATCATGACTGCACAAGCAATGCAAGAGAAAATCCGCAAAATGGAAGCCGAATTGAAAAGACTTCAAGCGGAGCTGACAAAAATGAACCATGCGAAGATCGACAAAGCAGAAACAGCCTATCTAAACGAGGTGTACAACGGGTGACAATCCGTATCGTTGATTTCCGTTAGCGTGAAAGGACGCACTGTCTGTGCCGACTTTCACGCATTTTTTGTTTTCACGATCTGGGTACGTTTGCCAATCGGGGAAGCATTTATCCAATGCAAGAAGCTGTTTCCTCCATATACACTGTTGTTACACTATTTTCACAACAAGAGCTCAACATCAAGGAGGAAAGACACCATGTTCAGCACAGCTTGGAAACGCATGACCATCAGCTCGCTCCTGGCGCTCTCACTTCTTCCTGCCGCCAGCGCTTCCGCTCAGACGATCACAGTCAAAGCCGGGGATACCTTGGGGAATATCGCAGCAAGGTACGGTGTTACCGTTGCCCGGGTCAAACAGGTCAATCAACTACAGTCGGACATGCTCTTCGTGGGCCAATCTCTTTACATACCGCCAGTTTCCCCGGTATACACGGTTCAATCCGGCGATGTCCTGTGGAAAATTGCCGGAAAATTCAGTACAACCATTTCCGCTATTGTCGAGGCCAACAAACTGCAAAGCACAGACCTTCTCGTCGGACAAAGGCTTTTGATCCCTGTATCCGGGAATCCATCTGCTCCCCAAACCGGTTCTGTCTACACGGTCGTAAAGGGGGACATGCTGTGGAAGATTGCTGATCGTTTTCAAGTATCCATTCAAGCCATCGTGGATGCCAATCAGTTGAAGACGACCGAGTTGTGGATTGGGCAAAAGCTGGTCATTCCACAGAAACATACTGATACGCCCCCCTCTTCGGCGGGCAGCGAGAGTACATCGGCCACACCCGCCGATAAGACACCTGGTGCAGAGTCGCCTGCCGCCGAGGACAAGCCTTGGGTAACCACGACTTCCTACACGGTTGTCAAAGGGGATACACCGTGGACGGTCTCGATTGCGTACGGGATTCCCCGGGACGAGTTTTTGCGGGTGAACAATCTGTCGGAAAACGATTTCCTGCAAGTCGGGCAAGTCGTAAAAATCCCCGTTCACCATATCCCGGTCACTTCTGCTCCGAGCGCATCCTACGGCGAATATCTGGACTGGTTTGAAGCCGCACAATACCTGTTTCCGATCAATGCTGTCGCCACAGTAACCGATTTTTACACCGGCAAAAGCTTTCAGGTGAAGCGGACCATCGGCGCATTCCACTCGGATACCGAGCCGCTGACGGCAAAAGACGCGGCGATCATCAAAGAGGTATGGGGCGGGACCTATTCCTGGAGCGTCCGTCCGGTACTCGTCGAAGTAAAGGGAAGGAAGCTGGCCGCCTCCATGACTTCTATGCCGCATAGCATCGAATACATAGCGGACAATGATTTCGACGGTCATTTTGACATCCACTTCCCAAACAGCCTTCGCCATAAAGACAATCAGGTCGACCCGGATCATCAGGCAGCGGTAAAAGTAGCGGCGGGTCGGAGCAGGTAGGACTTTGATGCGGAACTGACAAGTCGTCCCAGCATCGTTCCAGCAGAAAAGTCGTACGTACCAACAGGTTCTTCCATTCAAAATCCCGCCCTCGGCTTTTCGCTGAAGGCGGGATTCTTTACTTGGCATGTATCATGTCATTCGCAAATTATTCTGCGCTTCCCACCATCGGAAGCGGTTCTCCATACACACCTTGATACACTTCCGTAGCAGGGCCGGTCATATAGACGCGATTATCGCTCTCCCGCCACTCGATCAGCAAATCTCCGCCAGCCAAGTGAACGGTTACCGTCCGGTCTGTTTTTCCGCTGAGACTCGCGGCAACAGCAGCGGCACATGCCCCGGTCCCGCATGCAAGCGTCACGCCGGAACCGCGTTCCCACACGCGAAACAACAGCTCCTGCCGATTCAGTACCTGAATAAACTCGACATTGGTCCGCTCCGGAAACCACTCATGCCGCTCAATATGCGGCCCATATGCGGTTACATCCTCTTCCTTGAGCTCTTCTACAAACAGGATGGCATGGGGATTGCCCATCGAAACGGCAGTCATGGGAAACGTCCGTCCCTCTACCGTGAGCGGATACTCCACCACCTGTTCATCCGGATTCCCCGTCATCGGAATCGCGGAACGGGCAAAGCGCGGCTCTCCCATATCAATCGTGACCAGCTCCACCCTGCCGTTTGCACCAAGCCGGACACGCGGAGTGACGATGCCCCCCAGTGTCTCCACGGTAAACGACTCCTTGTTGGTCAAACCGTGGTCTACGACGTATTTGCTGACACAGCGCAACCCGTTGCCGCAGTTTTTGGCTTCACTGCCATCATTGTTGAACACTCTCATGCGAAAGTCCGCCACATCGGAAGGCATAATCAAAATCAATCCGTCCCCGCCGATGCCGAAATTTCGATCACTTACCCTCCGGGCCAATTCCGGCAAATCGACTTGCTGGAGGGGCTCCTCAAAACAATTGACATAGACGTAGTCATTTCCCAGCCCATGCATCTTGGTAAATTTCATCGCAGGTTCCTCTCTCGTTTCGTCGTTCTTCTCCCCTCATGTTATCACAGAACATCCTTTCGTGGGACATGGTATACTACCCGTAACCGATACATGTGGAGGGTAGTTCAAATGGATTTTTCCGCACTGAAATACGCTTTGGGCACGAAAAACGAAGCGAAGGTAAAGGCGGTTCGGATGGCTACCGGCTCTGAACCGGTGTGCCTATCCGTTTCATCCGGCATATCCGGACAGCCTCTATCCGAGGAAGAAACGATCAAAGGCGCCATCAATCGGGCAAAAGCGGCCCGGCTCGAAGCAGGTGAAGGATTTGTCGGATTGGGATTAGAAGGAGGCCTTACGTTTGACAGTGTCCATACCAACCAATGGTATTTGATCTCCGTATGTGCCGCCTGGAACGGAGAACAGCTTTCGATCGGAAAGGGCCTTGCTTTTCCCATCCCAAGTGCAGCCGTGGATCGTATAAAACGGGAAGGAATCGAACTGTCTGCGGTGATCGACGAGTGGAGCGGCACTGCCGGAAGCAACCACCGTGGGGGCGCTTACGGTTTGCTTACCGAAGGCCGCATTCAAAGAGCCGAGGTTTTTCGTGACGCCGTACTCGCGGCTCTGACTCCATTTTTATCATCCTTCTATAAATAATTCCGTTCATACTGGGAGCGTACATTGCACCCCTGTAAAAAAGAAACACCCCTCCCAAGGGAGAGGCGGTCAAACAGGACTACCGGGCGACGTAATAGGGGTACACGATCAAAGCGCCAAGAACAGCTACAACCCCGATAATCATCGCCCACGTCCCGAGAGTACGGGCATCTCGGCGATAAGCAAGGTAACCCAGGACAAAGCCGACTGGCGCGATCAGGTACGGAAGCAAAAAGAGTGACAGGATGGATAGCCCAAGCCCCGTCATTCCAAGTCCGCTCGCGCCGTTTTCAGGGTCTGCCTTGGTTTCGGCAGATCGGCGGGTTCCACGGATCGGCTCCGCAATTTCGGCCGCCGTTTCAGTCTGGTAATCCTTTGCCGAACGCTCGACTGTATAATGGGGGTGTTCAGTTTCCTCCCTCGCTTGGGTCAGGTCGCCATCGAGGTTGGCATTCTGCTGTTCCCCATTGTACCGCTCGGTGCGTGTCAGCGGGTCGTAATCGATGTTCCGCTTGGCATTGTTGCTGTCAGGGTTAAACACAGCACCCATCCAGCTGTCCACAGCAAACTCCGTGTCCCGCTGATCCACCATTTCGGCGGGCCCGTTGTCTGCTTCCTTCCGCTCAGCATTCATACGCTCGTTTTCGTCGTACGCCATGTTAAGCTCAGCCCCTTTTTACAAGGATTGTGGTGAAGGAAGTAGCCTTATTCTCTGCCTTGGGTGTACAATTTAAACTGGAGGCGAGAGGATGAAACCAGAGAGAACCCTAACAATTGGCATTGATATTGATGGAACGGTCACGGAACCTAGCAGTATCGTGCCTATGATGAACGAGAGCTTTGGCAAACATTTGCGGTACGAAGACTGTTTTGTCTACAACCTGGCCGAGGTCTACGGCATTAGTGATGAAGCGTTTGCCGACTGGCTGGACAAGCATGGTGAACGTTTGTACGATGAAGCCCCTGTGCATGGAACGGCTGATCTGATCTTGCGTAGCTGGTTCAACCGCCATCGCCTGATCTACATCAGTGCCCGGGAGGCGCGCCACCGGGAAGTCACGCTCAATTGGTTCTCCCGGTACCGAATTCCTTTTCATGAGCTGGATTTGATCGGTTCTCACGACAAGCTTGCCGCTGCCCAAAGATGGAACGTGGACTTGTTCCTTGAGGACCGTTTGGAAAATGCTCTCCAGTTGTCCGAAGCGCTGGAGATTCCTATCCTGTTGTTTGATACCCCGTACAATCAGGGAACTCTGCCTGAGCTTGTCCACCGCGTTCATTCCTGGGAGCAGGTCGATGCCTTGGTGGAGTCGCTGCCGATCAAACGCCTCCTCGGCTCGCAATCATAGCTAAGCTGAAAGTAGACGTCTGAGCCGCCCCCTTGCCCGAGGGCGACAGGCAAAGGAATAGGAAAAGACGTATCACCAGCCGTGGGATACGTCTTTTTCCTTGCTACGATGGATTTACTTCTTTGCTGTTTTTTTCGGTTTGAAGGTGTGACAACAGGTTTGGGAAGAAGTATCTGCCTTGTCCTTGTGCTCGCTGTCATGGCCGTACTCGCCTGCAAACTCTTCTTTAAAGTTCGCATCCGCGTGCGCGTCGATTTCCACCATGATCATGTCGGCATTACAGTTGTTGCCCTCGCTCCAATACTCACAGTTGGCTACACTGCACTTTACTACTGGCATGTATATTCACCCCCTAGGGGCTATCCTTCACCACATGCCAACCACTTATACTTTCCATATATAGATTGACCTGTTTGCTAAAAAGAACCATCGAAGGGTGAGTATTCATGGATAAACGGCAAGTTGTCGTCATCACCGGCGCTACGGGAGGACTGGGCGGGGCGCTGGCTCGTCTGCATCTCGAACAAGGCGATCAGGTCATTGCCACCGGGCGATCGGAGGCAGGACTGACAGCCCTGCGCGAACAGTTGGGGAACCCGGACAACCTCCGCTGCTATTTGCTCGATGTCACCGACGCCGACGGTTGTGCCAAGCTCGCCGACTGGATCAAACAAAACTACGGAACGTGCGATCTTTTGTACAACAATGCCGGCACAGCCTTGTTTGCACCTTTTGCAGATATGGACCTGCAGCAAATCAAACAGATTGTAGACACCAATATATCGGGCCTGCTTTACATGACCCACGCCCTCTTGCCTCTGATGCTGGCGGCAAACTCCGGACACATCGTCAATATCGGCTCATTGGCGGGACAAGTCGCAACAGCCAAAGCGGCTGTTTACGCCGGCAGCAAGGCAGCCGTCAATCGGTTTAGCGAAGGGCTTCGCCACGAGCTGGCTGACACCGGTATATTCGTCACCAGCGTCCTGCCCGGCCCAATCGACACTCCATTTTTAAATCGGGCCGATCAGTCAGGCGCTTATCGGGGAAAGGTCGCCCGTTATCTGCTCACTCCGGAGGAAACGGCGAAGCTTATTCTCCGCGCTGTCAAACGCAAGCGGGATGAAGCAGCCATGCCCCGCCGCCTACACCTGCTCTCCCTTTTTTATCTCCTCCTGCCGAGCGGGCTGAAGCGTTTGGCCGCTCCCCTCCTGAACCGCAAGTAGCCCGGAAGAATCAAGCCCTCGCAGAAGCGGGAAGGCGAAAAGTCCAATTACGATACAAGCAGCAGACGCAGCTCCGAGAAGCCCCTGCAATCCGAGCAGCGGAATCAGCACACCGGAGATGCCGGCCCCCGCCGGCATCCCCGTTCCGGTAATGGTCCTCACACTCGTCAAGACACGACCCAGCATTTCAGAAGGAATGTTTTTTTGCAAATAGCTGCGATACATGATGTTGTAGGGGGTAAAGCTCAGCCCTGCCAACCCCATGGCGATGATGGCCACATCTGTTCGCGAAAAGAAAGCCAGCGGTAGCGTGGTGATTCCCCACAGGACAATGATCGAGGAGAGCGTGACGCCGGTAGAGATCCTCCAGGTGACCGCTGAGAACAGGACGGAACCGAGCAGCGCTCCTCCTGCCAGCGCCGACCACAGCAGACCGAGCGAAAGCGATCCTCCCTTCAGAAGCTGATCGGCATAAAGCGGCAGGGCAACCTCGACAGGGCCGTACGCCATGTTGAAGAAAAACGTAAACAGAATGAGCCAAACGAGCTGTGACCGTTTAAAAAGAAAGCGGTACCCGGTCAAAATATCGGCTGCAAGCGAGCGAAAAAATTCCCCCGGCTTGCCCGCAGCGCTTTGCTGAGAAGCATCATCCAGCGACTCAGCAGAAATGCGGTAAAAACAAAACGCGCATAGGAACATGGCACATGCATCTACCAAAAGGACCATGCTCTCTCCGATCAAGGCGATCAACATTCCTGCCAGGGCCGGTCCGAACAAACCGGTCATCTGCCACTGGCTTTCCATCAAGCCGTTCGCTCTTACCAACAGATTTTTGTCCGGAACCAGTCGGGGCAGAAGCGCCTGTGCTCCCGAGCTGCTGAGCGGCGAGAGCAGCCCCGCCATGATAATCAAGGCATAAACTGTCCACAGCGGCAGCGAATCCGACTGAAGCACCAGGACAAGCGCTATGTAAATCAAGCCGCGCAAAATGTTGTCCCAAATAATGAGTCTGCGCCGGTTAAAGCGATCCAGCAGCACCCCGACGACGAGACCTGCCGCGACCGATGAAAGCATGAACGCAAGAACGACGCCCCCCATCGCCACAGGCGAGCCCGTCTTTTTCATCACAAACCAGGAGAGGGCCATCCAGCCAAACGAATTTCCCAGCGAGGACAAAAACAATCCCGTCCAGTACCAGCGAAAACCGGAATGATTCCAAAGTTCCTTCACATGCATCTCCTCTTTTTTCCACTTTTTCAACCATTTTAATTTATAATACATACATTTTCAACTAGTATGTTTATTAAAATATATAAATTGATTAATTGAGAACAAAAAACACCTCTTTTGCGCCGATCATGCAAAAAAGGTGTTCCTGATAGGAGAATGTGCAACTGCTATACTGCTTCTTTTTTCTGTTCTTTAAGGCTCCGCGCTGCCAGAAGCCAAATCAGCCCGGCGATCACTCCAAAAATGGCCAAACCTGTGGAAACGAGCGAGCTCCCTGCTTTTTCCGCGCCGTAGCCTACGATCAGACATCCCACCGCAAAGCTCCCCATCGTGAGCATCTCCCTGATCGAAAAGACCCTGGCCAGAAATTCCGCATCCGTCAAGCGCTGCAGACGAGTCACCGCCATGATCGAAGAGCTGAAGGAAGCAAAAGCGCAAAACAGGGTGGCCACCGCAAGCACCAGGATAGGCCCTGAATGGAACATCCCGTAGACGGAAAGGCTCATGGCTACCAAGGCCCAGCCAAGCGCAGTATTGACTCCCTTTTCTCCGGCCCGGTCTGCCCACCTGCTCACGACAACACCGGCCAATACTCCCCCCAGTCCCAGCGGTATATCAAGCAGACCAAAGACGTACAAGCCTTCTTTGCGCTCCTGTAAGATATGGAACATCAGCATGATGTAATACGCGCCGAGCATTCGTTCCGCCATTTGATACAGCAGCACAGACTTGATTTTCGGAACCGTGCGGATATAGTCAATTCCTTCCCGCAGTCTCGTGAAAAAGCCGATGCTCGTTATCATCTCCGTGCCGCTGAGAGACGGCAGCTTTAACAGGATCAACAGCGAGACGAAATAACAGGCGGCGTCGAGGAGAAAATTAAATCGGTAGGAAAAATAATAGACCAAAAACGCAGCTACTCCCTGACAGACAATAATCAGAAAGGACGTCGTTCCTTGCAACAGCGAATTGGCTTGCAGTCTGTCCTCCTGCTTTACCGACTGGACGATGGCTACCTGCATGGCCGGTTGAAAAAAGGCGCTGCAGACGTTGACCAGAATTAACAGCAAAAAAACGGCCCATAGGTACGCGGGTGTCGTGATCCAGAAAAAGAGGCTGACCAGGACCCCCCGCAAAAAATTCACGATGATCATCACTCTTCGCTTGTCCCAGTTTTCCAGCAGTGCCCCTGAAAACAAGCTCGTGATTACATAGGGCAGCATCCGAAAAACCGTACCGGCCGCAAACGACAGGCCAGAGCCGCTGAGATCCTGCAGCAGACCCACAACCGCGATAAAGGTGAATTCATTTCCGACGATGTGAATGATGTGTGCCGCGTATAGACGGCGAAAGACGGGGTGTTTAAGAATCGATGACATGCTCTACTCTTGTCCTTTCACCGTATCTTTCCGTATTGTAACACTATTTGTGAAAAAAAGCAGAATCCTCTTGCGCTACCAGTCATTCTGTTGTTACAATACGTTCAATAAAATTTGAACGTTTGAAAAATAACATACGTTCACTTCACATTGAAAGGTGGATTACGTTTGAAACGTTACATGGTCATCGAAAACCCGGAGCAACTGAAAGCAATCAGCGACGCCCTTCGGATGGAGATCATCAACCTGCTGGTCCGGGAAGAACAGACCGGCAAGCAACTGGCTACCCAGCTTTCCCTCTCTCCCTCCAAGGTGCACTATCATCTGAAAGAGCTGGAGCATCACGGCTTCATCGAAGTCGTTCGAACGGAAGAAAAAAACGGGATCGTGCAAAAGTTTTATCGCTCCAAAGCATACGACTTCAAAGTAAGCGACGCCCTCTTGCCGTCCCTCAAAAACGATACCGTGCTGATGCAGGAAACGATGCTGAACCATCTTCGCAGCAGCATAACCCGTCTGTACAATGCTCCGGAAGAGAGCTTCCTGTACTTTGCCGAGGAATCCAAACGGCCGCCGCTTTTTGGCTGCAATGGCGAGATAAAAGGCCCGCGGGATGAAATCAACGCATGGCTGGACAAATACCGCGAGCTCCTGAAGGAATTGGGCGATATTGAGGAAAGACACCTGCGCCGGATTGCCGCGGGGGAAATCGAAGATACGAATGAAGTATTTTATTTCGTCCACGTCGGATTCATGACGAATGAACGCGTTTACGTAGCGGAAGACGAGTCGCTGCCGGACGGCTATGAATTTATCAACGATACGACAGTCGGAAAAA
>k87-391066_pt1 | contig 13581 bp, 10 predicted proteins | sample MGYA00084031_6733416 | MGnify analysis MGYA00084031
AGAAGGCCCCGCGGCGTGCACACCGCGGGGCTTTTCCTCCCGATGGCCGACTCCGTCGGCCGCTGGATCAGAGGCCGCCGAGCAGAAGGTGAAGCAGATCCCCGACGATTCCGATCAGACCGGCAACCAGACCCATGTGTTCTCCCTTTCGGTTGAACCTCCGCGGAGGAGGTTTTCGTTGTCGTGCAGAAACGACACTAGAGAGACGCATGTTGCCCGCGGGTCAACCGAAGTGAACCCTGAGTTACGGATATTTTCGGGTTCGCAGCGGGGATTCCCCAGTGGTTCCGGTGCACGGCCCGCCCTACGCGACGGCCTCCACTACGGTGGGTCGTGACACGGTCGTCGTCCCGATCGGCCCAGGTCGTCCACCCCGACCCCACGAAACGGAGCAAGCGTGACAGGTCGCCTCGCCATCGACGACGTACGTCCCTCGATAGACGGAGGGCGCTATCCGACCAAGGCGGTCGTCGGGGAGGTCGTCCCCGTCTCCGCCGTCGTCTGGCGCGAGGGACACGACGCGGTCGCCGCGACCCTCGCCGTCCGCTCCCCCGCCGGCGATCCGGAACACGGCGGGAAGACGGTGCGGATCCCGATGGTGCCCGGCGACGAACCCGACGTCTTCCACGCCACCTTCTGCCCCACCACCTCCGGCACCTGGACGTACCGCATCGAGGCGTGGAGCGACCCGGTCTCGACGTGGCGGCACGCGGTGACCGCGAAGGCCGAGGCCGGACAGGGCCCCGAGGAACTCGCCAACGACCTCGAGATCGGCGCCCGCATGTTCGAGAAGGCCGCGAAGGGCGTGCCCCGCGGCAACCGGCCCACCCTGCTGGCGGTCGCCGCGTCGCTGCGCTCGGAGCGTCCGCTGCCGGAGCGTCTCGCCCCCGCCTTCTCCCCCGACGTCACCGAGATCCTGCGCGCCGACCCGCTGCGCGAACTGATCACCCGCGGAAAGGGTCACACGGTGCTCGTGGACCGCCGCCGCGCGCTGTTCGGGTCGTGGTACGAGTTCTTCCCCCGCTCCACCGGCGGCTGGAACGAGGACGGCACCCCGCGGCACGGCACCTTCGCCACCGCCGCCCGCGAGCTGCCGCGCATCGCCGCGATGGGCTTCGACGTGGTGTACCTGCCCCCGATCCACCCGATCGGCAAGGTCAATCGCAAGGGCCGCAACAACACTCTCGTCGCCGAGCCCGGGGACGTGGGCTCGCCGTGGGCGATCGGTTCCGACGAGGGCGGACACGACGCGATCCATCCCGAGCTCGGCACGGAACAGGACTTCCGCGACTTCGTGGCCCGCGCCCGCGATCTCGACCTCGAGGTCGCCCTGGACCTGGCGTTGCAGTGCGCCCCCGACCATCCCTGGGCGCGGGAGCATCCGGAATGGTTCACGGTGCTGCCGGACGGCACGATCGCCTACGCGGAGAACCCTCCGAAGAAGTACCAGGACATCTATCCCATCAACTTCGACAACGATCCCGAGGGGATCTACGCCGAGGTGCTGCGGGTGGTGCGGCACTGGATCGGCACGGGCGTGAAGATCTTCCGCGTCGACAACCCGCACACCAAGCCGCCGAACTTCTGGGAGCGGCTCATCAACGAGGTCAAGCAGACCGACCCGGACGTGCTGTTCCTGTCGGAGGCGTTCACCCGGCCCGCGCGCATGTACGGGCTCGCGCGCCGCGGGTTCACGCAGTCCTACACGTACTTCACGTGGCGGGTCGCGAAGTGGGAGCTCACCGAGTTCGGCAACGAACTCGCGGCGAAGGCCGACGAGGCCCGCCCCAACCTGTTCGTCAACACCCCGGACATCCTGCACGAGACGTTGCAGCAGGGCGGTCCGGGCATGTTCGCGTTGCGGGCGGCGCTGGCGGCGACGATGGCGCCGAGCTGGGGTGTGTACTCCGGCTACGAGCTGTACGAGCACGTCCCGCTGCGACCGGGCAGCGAGGAGTACCTCGACTCGGAGAAGTACGAGCTGCGGCCGCGCCGCTTCGACGAGGCCCGCCGTCGCGGCGAGTCGCTGGAGCCGTGGCTGACCACCCTCAACCGCATCCGCCGCGCGCACCCGGCGCTGCAGCAGCTGCGCAACATCCACTTCCACCACGTCGACAACGACTCGCTCATCGCCTACTCGAAGTTCGACCCGACCACCGGCGACTGCGTGCTCACCGTGATCAATCTGAACCCGTTCGGGGCGGAGCAGGGCACGGTGTGGCTGGACATGCCGGCGATCGGGCACGACTGGCACGACCGGTTCCCCGTTTACGACGAGGTCAGCGGGGAACAGTACGACTGGGGTCAGGCCAACTACATCCGTCTGGAGCCGTGGCGGGCGGTCGCGCACATCCTGGTGCTGCCCCCGATCGGTATCCCCGCCCGCACCGAGCTCGCGTACAGGAGGCAGTCGTGACCGTGCCCCCGCAGTCGCCGCGCCCGCAACCGCCGCAGTCGCACCACGGGTCGTCGGCGCCGGGCACCGACGTTCCGCGGCGGCGCCACAGCCCGCGACCGGAGGATCTGGCCCTGCTCGCCGCCGGTGAGCACCACGACCCGCACTCGGTGCTCGGGGCGCACCCGCATCCGGAGGGCACGATCATCCGCGCGCTGAAACCGGGCGCCGAGAAGGTCGCCGCGCGCATCAGTGGGCACGACCATCCGCTCGAGCCGGTGGGCGGCGACGTGTTCAGCGCGCTGGTCCCGGTGTTCGACCCGGCGGACTACCGCCTGGTGGTGACCTACCCGTTCGACCACGTCGAGATCGTCGCCGACGGCTACCGGTTCATGCCGACCCTCGGCGAACTCGACCGGCACCTGATCCGGGAGGGCCGCCACGAGCGGCTGTGGGAGGTGCTCGGGGCACATCCGCGCACCTACGAGACCCCGGACGGCCCGGTGACCGGCACATCGTTCGCGGTGTGGGCGCCGGGAGCGCGCGGGGTCACGGTGATCGGCGACTTCGACGGCTGGGGCGGACGCACCGCCCCCATGCGGGTACTCGGGTCGAGCGGAGTGTGGGAGCTGTTCCTGCCCGGCGTCGAACCCGGCGCGCTGTACAAGTACCGGGTGCACGGGCGCGACGGGTCGGTGCGCGACAAGGCCGATCCGATGGCGTTCTCCACCGAGGTGCCACCGGCGACCGCGTCGAGGGTCTTCGAGAGCCGCTACACCTGGACCGACGACGAGTGGCTGGCCGCGCGCGCGAAGGCACAGCCCTGGCAGGAACCGATGTCGGTGTACGAGGTGCACCTCGGTTCGTGGCGGCCCGGTCTGAACTATCTCGAACTGGCCGACGCACTCACCGAGTACGTGCTGGAGACGGGGTTCACCCACGTCGAGCTGCTGCCGGTCGCCGAGCATCCCTTCGGCGGGTCGTGGGGCTACCAGGTCACCTCCTACTACGCGCCCACGGCGCGGTTCGGGGATCCGGACGAGTTCCGGGCGTTCGTCGACCGTCTCCACCGCGCCGGGATCGGCGTGATCATGGACTGGGTGCCGGCCCACTTCCCGAAGGACGAGTGGGCGTTGGCCCGCTTCGACGGCAGCCCCCAGTACGAACATCCCGATCCGAAGCGCGGTGAGCAGCTCGACTGGGGCACCTACGTCTTCGACTACGGCCGCCCCGAGGTACGCAACTTCCTCGTCGCGAACGCCCTGTACTGGATCGAGGAGTTCCACATCGACGGGCTGCGGGTCGATGCCGTCGCGTCGATGCTGTATCTCGACTACTCGCGGCCCGACGGCGGCTGGACCCCGAACATCCACGGCGGCCGCGAGAACCTCGAGGCCGTGTCGTTCCTGCAGGAACTCAACGCCACCGTGCACAAGCACCATCCGGGCATCGTGACGGTCGCCGAGGAATCCACCTCGTGGCCGGGGGTCACCCGCTCGACCAACGTCGGCGGGCTCGGTTTCAGCATGAAGTGGAACATGGGGTGGATGCACGACAGCCTGAACTACCTGTCGCGCGATCCCGTGCACCGCACCTTCCACCACCACGAGATCACCTTTTCGCTCGTCTACGCGTGGAGCGAGAACTTCGTGCTGCCCATCAGCCACGACGAGGTGGTGCACGGCAAGGGCACGCTGTGGACGCGACTGCCGGGGGACGACCGCACCCGCGCGGCGGGCCTGCGGTCGATGCTCGCCTACATGTGGGCGCATCCGGGCAAGCAGCTGCTGTTCATGGGCCAGGAGTTCGGTCAGGTCGCCGAGTGGTCGGAGGAACGCGGGCTGGACTGGTGGCAGCTCGACGAGCCGCTGCATGCCGGCGTCCGCAGGCTGGTGTGCGATCTGAACCGTGTCTACCGGGCACATCCCGCCCTGTACACGCTCGACACCACGCCCGGCGGCTACTCGTGGATCGACGCGAACGACGCGCACAACAACGTGCTGAGCTTCCTGCGGTACGGCAGCGACGGCTCGGTGATCGCCTGCCTGCACAACTTTTCCGGCAGCACGTACGGCGACTATCGTGTCGGATTGCCCGAACCGGGCAGGTGGGAGGAGATCCTCAACACGGATGCCGCCGAGTACCACGGTAACGGGGTCGGCAACTTCGGGGCCGTCCAGGCGGACGAGCATTCGTGGCACGGACGTCCTGCCTCGGCTCGGGTGACCCTGCCTGCGCACGGAGCGATCTGGTTGTCGTTGCGGAGGTGACGCTGCCCGACGACAGGAGCACATCAGCATGGGACGGACGCACCGGTTCGGGCGACTGGTGGTGCCCGCACTGGCCTCGGTCCTGTTGGCAGGATGCGCGCAGAGCATCGCGGGCACGGCGGTGTCCATCTACGACAATCCGTTCGCGGTGGCCGGGCTCCCCGTCACATCGGGTCCGTCCGGACCGCGCAGCGGCGTCCCCGACGCCGAGGTGGTCATCGAGAACACCGACGGCGGCCCGGTCGACACCCTCGCCGGGAACGCCGTCGCCGACATCGAGGCCTTCTGGCGCGAGGAGTTCGGGTCGATCGCCCGCGGCACCTTCCGGCCCGTACAGACGATCGTGTCGTGGGATCCTTCGGAGCGGCGCGGACCGCGTTTCTGCGGGGAGCCGACCTACGACTTCATCAACGCCGCCTACTGCAGCGGACGCGACGAGATCGGCTGGGACCGCGCCTTCCTCATGCCGCAGCTGATCGACGACTTCGGGCCGATGTCCGCGGTGATGGTGCTCGCCCACGAGTACGGGCACGCCGTCCAGTACAACGCGGGGCTCGTCGCCGACGACGATCCCGGCATCGTCTTCGAGCAGCAGGCCGACTGCTTCGCCGGGGCGTTCATGCGGCACGTCGCCGAGGGCGGGGCCGAGCACTTCCAGCTCGACACCTCGGACGGGCTCAACAACGTCCTCGCGTCCATGGTGCTGTTCCGCGACAGCGATCCCACCGATCCGGATTCCGTCCACGGTTCGGCGTTCGAGCGGGTCACCGCGATGCAGATCGGCTTCACCGACGGTGTCGCGGCGTGCGCGCGGATCGATGCGGCCGAGATCGAGTCGCGCCGCGCCGACCTGCCGCAGTACATCGAGGGCGACGACGGCGAACTGCCGGTCACCGAGGAGTCGATCGAGGCGATCTTCGAGTCGTTCCACCAGGTCTTCGACCTGGACGCGCCGCCGGTCCTCGATCTGTCGGGCACCGACTCGGACTGCCCGGATGCCCGGGCCACCTCCCCCGTCTCGTACTGTCCGGCGACCAACACGGTCGGCGTGGACGTCGCGGAACTCGCCGAGCGCGGCACCGCCGCCTCCACCGGCATCGACGAGTTCGACGCCGGGGTGCGCGGCGACTACAGCGCCTACGTGCTCGTCGCCTCCCGGTACACCCTCGCGGTCCAGAAGGAGGCCGGTCAGACCCTGACCGAGCCGCGTACCGCCCTGCGCGCGGCGTGCCTGTCCGGGGCGATCAGCGCGGCGCTGAGCCCGACCGGTTCGGCGTCGTCGACCGTCGATCCGGAGAAGGTCCGGGTGTGGCTGTCCCCCGGCGACCTCGACGAGGCGGTGTCCGGTCTGCTCACCGACGGCCTGGCGGCCAGCGACGTCAACGGCAACACCGTGCCGAGCGGGTTCTCCCGGGTCGACGCGTTCCGCACCGGAGTCCTGGGCGGGGAGGCCGCCTGCAGCGGTCGCTACCGCTGATGCGACGCCGTCGGCCGCCTGTCCGGGGACAGACGGCCGACGAGTCCGACAGGGCTCAGTAGAGCGCCATCGCGAGCTTGCGACGGGACGCGACCACCACCGGGTCGGCCGCGTCGAACAGCTCGAACAGCTCGAGCAGGCGGGTGCGGGCGGCGGTGCGCTCGTCCCCGGCGCTGCGCCGGACGAACTCGATGAGCCGGCCGAAAGCGGCCTCGGGGTTCTGGGCGAGCAGTTCCGCGTCCGCGGCCACGAGCTGCGCCTCGAGGTCGGCCGGGGCGGCGTCGGCGCGGGCGACCGCGTCCTGCGGGGCCTTGCTCGCGCGGGCGAGGAAACGCACCTGACGCAGGGCCGCCTGCGCCTCGGTGTTGTTCGGCTCGGAGTTGAGGATCAGCTGGTAGGCGGCCTCAGCGCCTTCGAAGTCGTCGTTCTCGAGGGCCTGCTCGGCGGCCTCGAAACGCGGATCGGCGGGCTTTTCCTGCGGCTCGGCGCCGGGCGGGCCCGACAGCTTGCCGGCCACCGCGTTCTGGATGGCATCGAGCCACTGCCGCAAGGCAGGCTCGGGCTGGACGCCCTGGAAGTCGGCGAGCGGCTGACCCGCGGCGATCGCGACGACCGTGGGCACCGACTGGACACCGAAGGCCTGGGCGATGCGCGGATTCTGATCGACGTCGACCTTGGCGAGGACCCACGCGCCACCGGCCTCGTTCGCGAGCTTCTCGAGCACTGGCGAGAGCTGCTTGCACGGACCGCACCAGGTGGCCCACAGGTCGACGATGACGGGAACCTGCATCGAACGCTGCAGCACCTCGGCTTCGAAGGTGGCCTCGGTGACGTCCACGATCGGCGCGAGGGCGCCGGGTGCGGCACCGTCGGTGCCGGCCTGCGGCGGAGGCGGCGCCGTGGCCCTCTCCTTGAGCGGCGAGAGATCAACCGCGCCGGACATCGCCGCGGCGACTGCGGCGGAAGGTGCTGGACGGGAACCGGGTCGAGTCACGTTCTCCAGTTTGGCACGACCCCGCCGGGCGGTGTCGACCAGTCGAACCCCCGGCGCGGCGGCACCGGTCAGACGGCGACGGTGGCGGCCTCACGGGTGTGGGCGGCGGACAGTTCCGCCAAGCGGCCGGTGCGGACGGCCCACCACTCGAAGACGAGGGTGCCGAAGGGCGGGACGCTCGACACGAGGGCGAGGAAGGTGGTCGACAGGTTCCACTTCAGCTGGAACGCGGTGATCAGGGAGATGACGACGAAGGGGATGAAGCCGGCGACGCCGTGCACCATTCCGGGGATCGCGATCGCTTCCTCGTGGCCGAGCACCCACTTGAAGAACATGGCGATCAGGAGGGCGAGCCAGGTCACGGCCTCCCATACGGCAACGAGCCGGAAACGCTTGGCGGGTGTGGACAGGTCGAGGATGCTCGTCATGCCCCCATTGTGCAGAAGGTTCTACGACAACCCGTAGTGCAGTGAGAGACATCACGGCCCCGGCGCATACACGCCGGGGCCGTGATGTGCTCTCGGGATCGGGGAAGCCACCGCAGCGATCACGCCCGCGGGGCTACCGCCCCGGAGCTCAGGCCTTGGGCACGCGGACGATCAGTGCGTCGCCCTGACCACCGCCACCGCACAGCGCGGCCGCACCGACACCGCCACCGCGGCGCTGCAACTCGAGGGCCAGGTGCAGCACGATGCGCGCACCCGACATGCCGAGGGGGTGCCCCATCGCGATCGCGCCACCGTTGACGTTGACCTTGGCCGGGTCGATGCCCAGCTCGCGGGCCGAGACGATACCGACCGCGGCGAACGCCTCGTTGATCTCCACCAGATCCAGATCCTTCGGGTCGAGGCCCTCCCGCTCGCAGGCCTTGGCGATGGCCCGCGCCGGCTGCGACTGCAGCGTCGAGTCCGGGCCGGCGACGACACCGTGGCGGCCGATCTCGGCGATCCACGACAGACCCAGCTCCTCGGCCTTGGCCTTGCTCATCACCACCACCGCGGCGGCGCCGTCGGAGATCTGCGAGGCCGAACCGGCGGTGACGGTGCCGTCCTTGGAGAACGCCGGGCGCAGTGCGCCGAGGGACTCGACGGTGGTGTCCGGGCGCACACCCTCGTCGGCGGCGAAGACGATCGGATCGCCCTTGCGCTGCGGGATCGACACCGGCACGACCTCGTTGTCGAACAGGCCGTTCTTCCACGCCGCGGCGGCCTTCTGATGCGAGGCCGCGGCGAAGGCGTCCTGCTCTTCGCGCGAGACGAACTTCTCGCCCGCGTTCGCGGACTCGGTCAGATTGCCCATCGCCTGGTCGGTGAAGATGTCGTGCAGACCGTCGAAGGCCATGTGATCGTGCAGGGTCACATCGCCGTACTTGAAGCCGGCCCGGGACTTGGCGAGCAGGTGCGGCGCCTGGCTCATCGATTCCTGGCCACCGGCGACGACGATGTCGAACTCGCCGGCGCGGATCAGCTGGTCGGCCATGGCGATGGCGTTGATGCCCGACAGGCACACCTTGTTGATGGTCAGGGCCGGCACGTCCATCGGGATCCCCGCGGCCACGGCGGCCTGGCGGGCCGGGATCTGGCCGGCGCCGGCGGTGAGCACCTGCCCCATGATCACGTAGTCGACCTGCTCAGGGGCGACCCCGGCGCGTTCGAGGGCGCCTTTGATCGCGATGCCGCCGAGATCGGATCCGGAGAAATCCTTGAGCGAACCCTGCAGGCGCCCCATGGGCGTACGGGCTCCGGCGACGATGACAGAACTGCTCACGGAACTTCCTCCGGGAAATCGGGGTACTGGGGAATCGACCTACTCGGGAATCTTGCCGAATCCCGCTAGGAGTACCTCCAACGGTACCGCTACCGTCTAGGGCATGACCGAGACCTCACCCACATCCTCTGCGGCGGCGGAAGTCCTCTCCTCGGGGCTCGTCACCGCCATCGACCACGTCGGCATCGCGGTGCCCGATCTCGATACCGCTCTCACCTGGTACGCCGAGAACCTCGGCCTCGTGTCCACGCACGAGGAAGTCAACGAGGAGCAGGGCGTGCGCGAGGCGATGCTCGCCGTGCCGGGCAGCCCCGCCGGTGCCACGATGATCCAGCTGCTCGCCCCGCTCAACGAGCAGTCGACGATCGCGAAGTTCATCGAGCGCAGCGGCCCGGGCCTGCAGCAGCTCGCCTACCGCGTCTCCGACATCGACGCCGTCTCCACGGCGCTGCGCGAGCGCGGCGTGCGCCTGCTGTACGACGCCCCGCGTCGCGGCACCGCCGACTCCCGCATCAACTTCCTGCACCCGAAGGACGCCGGCGGCGTTCTCGTCGAGTTGGTCGAGCCGGCGGCCGATTCGGCTCACTGAGCGGAAGGCGATTTCGGCTCACCGAGCCGGCCCACCGTTCTGCGTGCCCGCCCGCTCGTCGGGCGGGCACGCGACCCGGTCGCGCCAACGCGGACCGGGTAGATTGTCTTCATGGTCTTCGATCGTGATCGCGCACCCAGCCACCTGCCGTTCTCCATCGTGCGGAAGGGATTCGACCGCGACGAGGTGACCAATTACATCGCGCGGTTCGAGGCGGAACTCCGTGTGACCGCCACCGATCGCGACGCGGCCGCCGCGCAGGCCCGGGATCTGGCCCGGCAGCTCGAGAACGCCCGCAACGAGATCGACGATCTCCGCAAGGACGTCGACCGCCTGTCGGTACCGCCCACCACCGCCGAGGGGATGAGCGATCGCATCTCCCGGATGCTGCGTCTCGCCTCCGACGAGGCCTCCGAGTTGCGTGCCCGCGCCGAGGCCGAGGCTGCCGAAATGATCTCCCTCGCCGAGCAGGAGGGCATCCGCCTGCGGGGCGACTACGAGAAGAAGATCGCCGAGCTCGAGGAGACCCGCGTCGCCTTCGCCGAGGAGCACGAGCGGACCATGACCGCCGCCCGCGCCGAGGCCGAGCGGATCATCGCCGCGGCCCGCGCCGAGGCCGACCGGCTCGCCGCCGAGGCCCAGGCCAAGCGCGAGCAGGTCCAGCAGGACTTCGAGATCACGATGGCCGAGCGTCGCACCAAGCTCCTCGGTGCCCTCGACGAGCTCGAGCGCACCAGCAAGGCCGAGGCCGACCGCCGCGTCGAGGAGGCCACCCGCGAGGCCGAGCGACGGCTGGCCCGCGCTACCGAACAGTCCGAGCGCAAGGTCGCCAACGCCCGCGATCTCACCGAGGAACTGCGTGTCCTGCGCGGCCGCATCCTCGGTCAGCTCGACGCGGTCCGCGAACAGCTCGACGACGTGCCGACGATGCTCGCGGCGATCACCCGCGAGGGTGAACTGCTCGACCGCGAGATCTCCCTCGACGAGCCGCGCACGACCGTGCTCGGCACCACCAAGGACGCGAAGAGCGACGAGAAGCCGGCAGACGATGCGTCGGCCGACGACGACGCGAGCACGGCCGACACCGCCGTCATGCCGCAGGTCGACGGCGATTCCGAGTCGGCGGAGGATTCGTCGGCCACGAACGGGCAGACGTCCGGCTCGACCGCGACCCGGCCCCTCGCGACCGGCAACACCGTGCAGGGCCGCTCCCCCGCCGTCGCCAACAAGGTCCGCAGCTAGGTCAGGACCATCGTCGGGTCGGGCGGCGGGTCCCGCGGCTCGACCAGCACCCGTTGTGCCAGTGCCGACGGTCCTCGGCCCCGCCGAGCACGTCCGTCGGCCACGCCACGACATGCGGTGTGCCGGGTGCGATCTCGTGGTCGCAGCCCGGGCACCGGTACGGCTTCGTCGCGCGGGAACCCGGCACGGTCCGCACCGTGAACCGTTCGTCCTCGGCGCCCGCGGGTCCGTTCTCGGTACGCACGGTCGCGCCCCAGAAGGTGCGCGGCTCCTGCTCGCGCGCCCCCTTGGCGCGTCCGGTGCGGGATCGGTTACGACGCGGCACGATCAGAACAATCTGAACTCGGTGCTCTCGATACCGCGCAGGGCCTCGTAGTCCAGCACGAGGCAGCGGATACCGCGATCGGTGGCGAGGGTGCGCGCCTGAGGCTTGATCTGCTGCGCGGCGAACACCCCGCTCACCGGAGCCAGCAGCGGATCCCGGTTGAGCAGTTCGAGATAGCGGGTGAGCTGCTCGACACCGTCGATCTCACCGCGCCGCTTGACCTCGACGGCGACGGTTCCGCCGTCCGCGTCGCGGCACAGCAGGTCGACCGGGCCGATCGCCGTCGGGTACTCGCGCCGGATGAGGGTGTACCCCTCCCCGAGGGTCTCGACGTGCTCGGCGAGCAGTTCCTGCAGGTGCGCCTCGACACCGTCCTTGATCAGACCCGGGTCGACGCCCAGCTCGTGGGTGGAGTCGTGGTCGATCTCCTCGAGCGTGATGCGCAGCTGTTCACCGGCCTTGTTGGTGACCACCCACAGTGCTTCGGCGTCCTCGACGGACTCCTCCTCCATCCAGCAGGGAGGGCTCATCCAGTTCAGGGGTTTGTAGGCACGGTCGTCCGCGTGGATACTCACCGAACCGTCCGCCTTGACGAGCAGCAGACGACGAGCCGTCGGCAGATGTGCCGTCAGGCGTCCGATGTAGTCCACACGGCAACGGGCAATCACGAGACGCACACAGTCACCCTAGAGGATCGGCTCGTCTAGTCTCGAACGACCATGCCCGCACGCAGTTACCGCACCGCCCCGCTCGGTTCGGCGATCCTGGGAGAGCCGGCCGAGCCCCTCCGGCGGCAACGCATCCGTATCCAGACGCTGCTGACCTTCTCTCTGATCGGCACCCACCTCGTCGGTGCGCTGATCGTCGCAGCGCTCATCAACGTCGTCATCCCCGGACCGTCGGTGCTGAGGTCCGAGTTCCTCGTGGTCACCGCGATTCTCGCGCCGGTCTACGTCGTCACCGCCATCGTGGTGGGATCCGTCGTGGGGACCCGCAAGGCCCTGCAACGGTTGCGATGGGCACTCGAGGACCGTCCGCCCACCCCGAAGGAACAGAGGATCGCACTGCGGATGCCCTGGCGCACCACACTTCAGCAGGGTGCCCTGTGGTTCATCGGGCTCGTGTTGTTCACCACGAGTTTCGGGATCATCGATCCGCAGACGATCCCGAAGGTGTCCCTGACGATCACGCTCGCCGGGGTGACGGTCTGCGGATTCGCGTACATGTTCACCGAATTCGCGCTGCGGCCGATCGCTGCGCGGGCTCTCGAGGCGGGGATGCCGCGCCGACCGCGGCTGGCGGGCACCACCGGCAGGGTGATGCTCGCGTGGGCGCTCGGCAGCGCGATCCCCGTGATCGGACTGCTCCTCATCGCGGTGTTCAGCTTCGTCCGGCCCGTCACCCCCACACGCCTGGCGATCACGATCCTCGCGATCGGCGGCCTGGCACTGGTGACGGGCTCGCTGTTGATGTTCCTGACGATCCGCTCGAGCCTGGCTCCCATCGAGTCGGTGCGGGCCGGGATGCAGCGCATCGAATCCGGTGACCTCGACACCGCCGTGATCGTGTACGACGGCACCGAACTCGGCCAGCTCCAGACAGGGTTCAACCGGATGGCCGAGGGACTGCGCGAACGCGAACGGCTGCGTGACGTCTTCGGCAAGCACGTCGGCCGGGAGGTCGCGGCCGCGGCGCTGGCAGATCCCGGAACCCTGGGAGGTCAGGAACGCGACGTCGCGGTCGTCTTCGTCGACATCGTCGGCTCCACGACGCTGGCGGCCACCAGGCCACCCACCGAGGTCGTCGCGATGCTCAACCGGTTCTTCGCGGTCGTCGTCGACGAGGTGCACGATGCCGGCGGGTTCGTGAACAAGTTCGAGGGAGACGCCGCGCTCGCCATCTTCGGTGCCCCTGTGGCACTGGACGACGCGCCGGGCTGTGCGCTGCGGGCAGCCCGGCGTATGGCGCAGCGTCTCGCGGAGGAGGTCCCGGAGTGCCGGGCCGGCATCGGTGTCACCGCGGGACGTGCGGTGGCCGGGAACATCGGTGCCCAGGAGCGGTTCGAATACACGGTGATCGGCGACCCGGTCAACGAGGCGGCACGTCTGTCGGACCTCGCGAAGACCGTGCCGGGAGACGTCGTCGCGTCCTCGACCGCGGTGCAGCTCGCTTCCGAGGAGGAACGGGCCCGCTGGGAGTTCGGTGACGAGGTCGTGCTGCGGGGCCGGACGGAAGCGACGCGACTGGCTCTTCCTCGCTCTTCCTGATCCCCTCGCAGGCAGGGCCGTCTCCGGCGCGTCGACCGGCGAGGAGTTCCTCGTCGCGGAGGGTCGTCTTCTGCGATGCCCTGCCGCTCTCTCCGCCGGGATCCTGCCCGTGGCGGTGACACCGTGACGATCTCGAATGCGGTGGGCCGGCGTACGTTATCCGGCCCACACCACCCCGGAAAACACGGAGACCCCCGACTGATGTCGGGGGTCTCCGGTAACGGGTGTTCGGCGGTGTCCTACTCTCCCACACCC
>k87-1621205_pt1 | contig 13580 bp, 4 predicted proteins | sample MGYA00084031_6733416 | MGnify analysis MGYA00084031
GGCCGTAGTGGTCCTCCTCCAGGACCTGCTCCGCCTCGGCGAGGTCGATCCGGTCCTCGGTCCGGGTGTTCCACGGCAGCTCGCAGATCCAGTCCAGGTAGCTGCGCAGGACCTGGTACTCGGCCGACTGCGGATGCGTCCGCTCGAGGCGGTGGAACTCGCGCTCCACCTCCTTGCGGGCCTCCTCCGGCAGCTCCAGCGCCTCCAGGCGCTGGCGCAGCTCCTCCAGTTCGCTGGCCTGGTCGTCCTCGCCCAGCTCCTTCTGGATCTGCTTCATCTGCTCGCGCAGCACCATCTCGCGCTGCTTCTCGCCGAGCTCCTCCTGCACCCGCTGCTGGATCTCCTCCTGCATCTCCAGCCGGAGCAGCTCGCGCTCGACGGCGACCAGGACCTTGCGCATGCGCTCCTCGATGTCCGTCATCTCGAGGAACACCTGCTTCTGCTGCGCCGGAACATCGAGGTAGAACGCCACCAGGTCTGCGAACGCGCCGGACGACTCCACGCCCTGGACGAGCTGTGCCAGGGCGTCCGGCGGAATCCCGCGGCGCCGACCCAGCTCCGCCGCCCGATCCCGCAGCTCGCGGTCGAGGGCGACGAAGGCCTCGTTCTTGTCATCCAGCGGCTGCTGTTCGACCAGCGGCCGGACCACGGCCTCGAGCATCGCCTGGCCGGCCGGCGCGTACGACAGAGCCAACGCACGAGCCTGACCCTGGATCAGGAGCTGCACGCCGCCGCGCGTCCGCTGGACCTGTACCAGGCGTACGATGGTGCCGACCTGGTGCAGCACGTCCGGCTTCACCTCGTCCACGTTCTCGCGCTGGCAGACCGCGAACATGTCGTGGTTCCCTTCCAGCGCCTTCTGGATGGCCTCGATCGTCCCTGGCCGGCCGGCGCTGATCGGCACCGCCACACCGGGGAAGATCACCGTTTCCCGCAACGGCAGCACGGGAAGGGTCAGTCGCTCGGACATCGCGAACTCCCTTGCATCTCTGAGAAGAAATCAGCGGCGCGCCATCCCGGCGCGTCGCCGAGACGACCCGCCGCCGGGCGTGGCCCTGCGAAGCAGGTTGCTTGCCACGCCCTCTCATAACCTGGAATCCCCTTGTGTTTCAAGGAGTTCCGACATTTTTCAATAGGTGTTGAAATATAGCGAAAGAACCGCCGGAATGGCAGTCTTGCGGAAACGGCTGCCCACCCGGCAGGGCGAACGCGTCCCGGGACCCGGCGGTGGGAGCGGGGCGCACCCGCCCGAGGACCGCCCGGACGTGCCCCCGCGGGCGGGCGGCGGCCAGCTGCTGCTTCCTGCGCTGATGACGGCCGCCGCGTCGTGCCCCCGCGGGCGGGCGGCGGCCAGGTCGAGCCCCCCGGCGACCGGCCCCGGGGCGCGGCCTGGCGGGTGCGCGGCGTGCGGCGGGTAGCCCTCCAGCGGTCACCTCGCCGCGCGTACCGGATGCCGCGGGCGGGCGGGGCGGCGCGGCGTCGCAGCCCCGACAGTCGGGTTCCCGTCGGCAGCCCGGTCCGTGTCGGCCGTGGGGGTCCGCGTCGGCCGTCGGGGTTCGCGTCGGCAGGCCGGCTCGGGTCGGCAGTCCGGTCGGCGTCGGCCGTCGGGCCCGCGCCGGCCGTGGAGCAAGGACGGCGCCACCCACGGGCGGCAGGACCCCGTCCGGGCCCCGGGCGGGAGCCCCACCGGCCCGGCCGCGGCGGGCGAGGGCCCCCGGCCGCGGCCTCCCGCGGCGCCGGTGATCCGCGGTGCCGCGCCTTGACGGCGGGGTACGGGACCGGTATGGTCGAAGACGATTTCTTCGCGGAGAACCCTTCGCGGCTGGGCTCGTCGCTCGTGAGACCCGTACCGAACACCGCGCTGTCCACCACCCCCATCATCCGACCCTGGAGGTGATGGCGGCGAGGCGGGTCGTACGGTGGGTGATCCACGGGGCGAACCCTGACCGCGGCCTCTCGACCGTCGAGTGGCCGCGGTTTTTTCGATATCTACGGGCTGTGCACGTCCGGCGCCCGCGGGCCGTGGGCGTGCGGCCGGCGGAGGCGGTGGGCGGCGCCCGACGAACGCGAGGAGGCAGAGTGGACCTCTCGCGTGCGGTGTACCTGATCCTGGCGGAGGGAGCGTTCAGCCTGCACGGTGCGAAGACGGCGTCGTCGGCGATCCGCTACTTCCCGGAGCGCGTGGTCGCGGTCGTGGATTCGACCCAGGCCGGTCGCACCGTCGGCGAGGTGCTGGGCTTCGGGGGCGACAGCCCGATCGTGGCCTCGCTGAAGGAGGGGCTCGCGGCTGCCGTCCGGCGTCCGACGGCGCTGCTGATCGGCGTCGCGCCGCGGGGTGGCCGTCTCCCGCAGGAGTGGGTGGACGTGGTGGCGCGCGCGGCGGACCTCGGCCTCGACCTCGTGTCCGGGCTCCACGACTTCCTCGCGGACGTCCCCGCCATCCGCGGGGCGGCCGAGCGCGCTGGCGTGGCGATCGTGGACCTCCGCCGCCCGCCCACGGACCTCCCGGTCTCCACGGGTCGCGCGCGGGAGGTGGAGGCGTTCACGGTCCTGACCGTCGGCACGGACTGCAACATCGGGAAGATGACGGCCGCGCTCGAGATCCGGCGGGGGCTCGAGCAGGCGGGCGCTCGGGTCGCGTTCGCGCCGACCGGCCAGACCGGCATCCTGATCGAGGGCTGGGGGATCGCGGTGGACGCCGTCATCGCGGACTTCATCGCGGGCGCCGCCGAGCGGCTCGTCCTGGAGGGCGCGCGGCGCGCGGGGCCGGACGGGATCGTGCTGGTCGAGGGCCAGGGCTCGCTGGTCCGCCCGGCCTACTCCGGCGTGACGCTGGGCCTCCTGCACGGCACGATGCCGGACGCCATGATCCTGTGCCACGAGCCGACGCGTCAACGCATCCGCAGCGACGGCGTCTACGACTTCGTCCGCATGCCCACCCTCGCCGAGGCGGTGAGGATGAACGAAGCGGCGGTCGACCCGCTGCGGCCCGCGCGGGTCATCGGCATCTCCCTCAAGACCAGCGATCTGCCCGAAGACGAGGCGAGGCGTGCCATCCAACGCGCCACCGAGGAGACGGGGCTGCCCGCCACGGACCCCGTGCGCTTCGGCCCCGGGCCGCTGGTGGAGGCGATCCTGGAGGCCGCCCGGCAGAAGCGCCGCGCCGGCGCGCGGGCGACCGTGCCGCAGCAGGCGTGACGGGCGGCGCCGTCACAGCCTCCGCGCCTCGCTGCGAGCCGAGCCCGGACGGGCCGAGTGACGCCCCGCCCGGGATCCCACACTCCAACCGGCCGATCCACCACTCCAATTCGCTCGTCGCCGCCTCTCGCGCACCCCGGCGGCGTTGGCACGGCGACCTTCTCTGCCCCGAGAGCCGCCCTCCTGCCGTGCGGGCTGCTCGGTCCCGCGTCGCACCCGATCCGCGTTGAAAACCCGCAGGGTCCAACGCGCAGCGGCGGGCTGTCCCGGCCGCGGCGGGGCGCCTATACTGCCTGCGGCGGGGCGATCCCGCCCGTGACCCGGCGCTGCACCGGATTCACGGAGACCGTGGGCTCGCGGGCGCGGCACCGCGGTCGCAACGGCGGCCGACGCTCGTGCTCCACGGAGGGGCGGCACGCGGGCGAAGGTGGCGCGGTACCGGCAGCGTCGGCGGGGGCGGCGCGGTCGCGGGACAGGCCGCTCAGAGGAGCGCGCAGAGGAGCCGGCCCCCGCCGCGGAGCCAGACGTTTGTACGCGGAGGCGTGAAGAACACACACGCGTACCCGTGCGCGACGGAGAGACGACCGAGGGCGAAGGGCGACCAACAGAGAGCGACCAACGAGCGACCAGCACGCGTACGATCACGATCCCGGTCACGAGTTCGGGGATCAACACGACCCCACCGACTGGAGGGCGAGCATGGCGATCACCGGTGCCCGTGTGGTGCGCGCGCCGCGCGGCTCGGAGCGCACCTGCAAGGGCTGGGCGCAGGAGGCCGCGCTCCGGATGCTGATGAACAACCTCGACCCCGAGGTCGCGGAGCGGCCGGAGGACCTGGTCGTCTACGGCGGCACGGGGCGCGCGGCGCGGAGCTGGGAGGCGTTCGATGCGATCGTCCGAACGCTGCGCGAGCTGGAGAACGACGAGACGCTGCTCGTGCAGTCCGGCAAGCCCGTGGCCGTGTTCCGCACGCACCCCTGGGCGCCGCGTGTGCTGATCGCCAACTCGAACCTGGTGCCGCGCTGGGCGACGTATGAGGTGTTCCGCGAGCTCGAGCGGCAGGGCCTGATCATGTACGGCCAGATGACCGCGGGGTCGTGGATCTACATCGGCACGCAGGGCATCCTCCAGGGCACCTACGAGACGTTCGGCGCGGTGGCCCGCAAGCACTTCGGCGGCACGCTCAAGGGGCGTTGGGTGCTGACCGGCGGGATGGGCGGCATGGGCGGCGCGCAGCCACTGGCTGCGACGATGAACGAGGGCGCGATCCTCGTCGTGGAAGTGAACCCGCGCCGCATCGAGCGCCGGATCGCGACGGGCTACTGCGACCGCATGACCTACGACCTGGACGAGGCGCTGGAGTGGGTGCTCGGCGCACGGGACAGGGGCGAGGCGCTGTCCGTGGGACTCGTCGGCAACTGCGCGGAAGTGCTGCCGGAGCTGGTGCGCCGCGGGATCACGCCGGACGTGCTCACCGATCAGACCGCAGCGCACGACGCGCTCAACGGCTACTACCCGGCCGGCCTCTCCCTCGAAGAGGCGGATGAGCTACGCGTGCGCGACCCGGACGAGTACCTGCGCCGCTCCATGGAGTCCATGCGCGTGCACTGCGAGGCGATGGTGGAGATGATGCGACGCGGCGCGGTCACGTTCGACTACGGCAACAACCTCCGCGGCCAGGCGAAGGACGCCGGCTTCGCGGACGCGTTCGCGTACCCCGGCTTCGTCCCCGCGTACATCCGTCCGCTGTTCTGCGAGGGCAAGGGCCCGTTCCGCTGGGTCGCGCTGTCCGGAGACCCGAAGGACCTGTACCGCACCGACGAGCTCGTCCTCGAGCTGTTCCCGGATGACGAGCACCTCACCCGCTGGATCCGGTTGGCGCGGGAGCGGGTGCGGTTCCAGGGGCTGCCCGCGCGCATCTGCTGGTTGGGGCAGGGCGAGCGTGCCCGCTTCGGCGTCGCGCTGAACGACCTGGTCGCGAAAGGCGAGGTGTCTGCGCCCATCGTGATCGGCCGTGACCACCTCGACACGGGTTCGGTGGCGTCGCCGTACCGCGAGACGGAGGGCATGAAGGACGGCAGCGACGCGATCGCGGACTGGCCCGTGCTCAACGCGCTGCTCAACACCGCGTCCGGCGCGAGCTGGGTCTCGTTCCACCACGGCGGGGGCGTGGGCATCGGCAACGCGCTGCACGCGGGGCAGGTGGTGGTAGCGGACGGCACGCCCGAGATGCGTGAGCGGATCGAACGCGTGCTGACCAACGACCCGGGGCTCGGCGTCGCGCGCCACGCGGACGCGGGCTACGAGGAGGCGCTGGAGACCGCGAGGAAGCACGGGATCCGGCTGCCGATGCAGGAGGGGTAGGGACGGGCGCAGGGCCCGCCATCCGGGGGCTCGATGCGTTGTCGGGTTTCGTCCGCGCTCCCCGGGGGCGGTGCGCATCGCCGGCACCAGCCTGGCTGCGGCGGGAGGCGCGAGGGCACGGCGGGCATCCTGTTGATCCGCCTCTCGGGAGCGAAGTTCGGCTGCCCGGCGCGGCAAACTTCCCTGCTCGTGAAGCTCGACCCCCTCACGTTGGATCTTCGCCGCGCCCGGCGCGGCGAAGATCCACGACGGGGAGGCGGGCCGCGACGGCCGGGGAACTTTGCCGCGCCCGGCGCGGCCAACTTCCATGGCGCCGCGCCGCGTCGGGGCGAGTATGGGGCTTCGCCGCGAACCCGCGGCGATCCCGCGCGACCTCGGTGACCAAGATGCCCAGCCGCTCCAGCTCGCCGTACGCGAGCGCGACCGTGCCCGGCGCGATGTCCAGCTCATCCGCGAGACGGCGGACCGTCGGCAGCCGGTCGCCCGGGCGGAGTTGCCCCGTCGCCACCGCTTCCTGGATCTGACCGATGATCTGCTCGTAAATCGAGACCGGCGCGGCGTCGTCGATGCGGATGCGGAAGCGCGGCGCCGCGGCATCCTGCGCTGCCTCTTCCCGAACCGCGCGGCGCTTCGCCACCGGCGGCCAGGGCGGCCTTCAGGACATCCGGCGTCGCACCGAACTCGCCCAGCACCTTGGCAGCGAGGCCGCCCGCTGCTGCCACGCCAAGCAGCAGGTGCTCGGGACCCGAGCAGGAGTGCTCGAGCTCGCGCGCTGCGGCCATCGCGGTCTCGATGGCGTTCTTCGCCTCCCGCGTATACGGCGACTCGCCCTGCACCGCCGTCCCCTTTCCCGGAGGCGCGAGCTCCGCCACCCTCCTGCCCACCTGCTGGGGATCGACGTGCAGGTTCGCAAGCACGGTCACGGCCATGCCTCCGCCGTCGCGGATCAGCGCGAGGAGCGCGTGCTCCGCGCCGACGCGGTCGTGCTGGAGGCGGATCGCCTCCTGCCGTGCCATGGCGAGGACCCTGCGGACCCGGTCGGTGAACGGGAACGTGCTGTCTTGCCTGGGCCTTCTTGAGCCGAACGTGTCGTGCTCCCGGGTCTGCGCCCCGAGCCGGTCGGGGCCCGGGGTCGTATCAGCGACATTGAAACGATTACGCGGAGACGATCTCGTATCAATGCGAGTAGTACAAAGCCGCGGGCTCAGGCTGGCACCGGGGCGGCCGCGCGGCCGCCCCGGTGCCAGCCTGAGCCCGCGGCTTTGTACTACTCGCATTGATACGAGATCGTCTCCGCGTAATCGTTTCAATGTCGCTGATACGACCCCGGGCCCCGACCGGCTCGGGGCGCAGACCCGGGAGCACGACACGTTCGGCTCAAGAAGGCCCAGGCAAGACAGCACGTTCCCGTTCACCGACCGGGTCCGCAGGGTCCTCGCCATGGCACGGCAGGAGGCGATCCGCCTCCAGCACGACCGCGTCGGCGCGGAGCACGCGCTCCTCGCGCTGATCCGCGACGGCGGAGGCATGGCCGTGACCGTGCTTGCGAACCTGCACGTCGATCCCCAGCAGGTGGGCAGGAGGGTGGCGGAGCTCGCGCCTCCGGGAAAGGGGACGGCGGTGCAGGGCGAGTCGCCGTATACGCGGGAGGCGAAGAACGCCATCGAGACCGCGATGGCCGCAGCGCGCGAGCTCGAGCACTCCTGCTCGGGTCCCGAGCACCTGCTGCTTGGCGTGGCAGCAGCGGGCGGCCTCGCTGCCAAGGTGCTGGGCGAGTTCGGTGCGACGCCGGATGTCCTGAAGGCCGCCCTGGCCGCCGGTGGCGAAGCGCCGCGCGGTTCGGGAAGAGGCAGCGCAGGATGCCGCGGCGCCGCGCTTCCGCATCCGCATCGACGACGCCGCGCCGGTCTCGATTTACGAGCAGATCATCGGTCAGATCCAGGAAGCGGTGGCGACGGGGCAACTCCGCCCGGGCGACCGGCTGCCGACGGTCCGCCGTCTCGCGGATGAGCTGGACATCGCGCCGGGCACGGTCGCGCTCGCGTACGGCGAGCTGGAGCGGCTGGGCATCTTGGTCACCGAGGTCGCGCGGGATCGCCGCGGGTTCGCGGCGAAGCCCCATACTCGCCCCGACGCGGCGCGGCGCCATGGAAGTTGGCCGCGCCGGGCGCGGCAAAGTTCCCCGGCCGTCGCGGCCCGCCTCCCCGTCGTGGATCTTCGCCGCGCCGGGCGCGGCGAAGATCCAACGTGAGGGGGTCGAGCTTCACGAGCAGGGAAGTTTGCCGCGCCGGGCAGCCGAACTTCGCTCCCGAGAGGCGGATCAACAGGATGCCCGCCGTGCCCTCGCGCCTCCCGCCGCAGCCAGGCTGGTGCCGGCGATGCGCACCGCCCCCGGGGAGCGCGGACGAAACCCGACAACGCATCGAGCCCCCGGATGGCGGGCCCTGCGCCCGTCCCTACCCCTCCTGCATCGGCAGCCGGATCCCGTGCTTCCTCGCGGTCTCCAGCGCCTCCTCGTAGCCCGCGTCCGCGTGGCGCGCGACGCCGAGCCCCGGGTCGTTGGTCAGCACGCGTTCGATCCGCTCACGCATCTCGGGCGTGCCGTCCGCTACCACCACCTGCCCCGCGTGCAGCGCGTTGCCGATGCCCACGCCCCCGCCGTGGTGGAACGAGACCCAGCTCGCGCCGGACGCGGTGTTGAGCAGCGCGTTGAGCACGGGCCAGTCCGCGATCGCGTCGCTGCCGTCCTTCATGCCCTCCGTCTCGCGGTACGGCGACGCCACCGAACCCGTGTCGAGGTGGTCACGGCCGATCACGATGGGCGCAGACACCTCGCCTTTCGCGACCAGGTCGTTCAGCGCGACGCCGAAGCGGGCACGCTCGCCCTGCCCCAACCAGCAGATGCGCGCGGGCAGCCCCTGGAACCGCACCCGCTCCCGCGCCAACCGGATCCAGCGGGTGAGGTGCTCGTCATCCGGGAACAGCTCGAGGACGAGCTCGTCGGTGCGGTACAGGTCCTTCGGGTCTCCGGACAGCGCGACCCAGCGGAACGGGCCCTTGCCCTCGCAGAACAGCGGACGGATGTACGCGGGGACGAAGCCGGGGTACGCGAACGCGTCCGCGAAGCCGGCGTCCTTCGCCTGGCCGCGGAGGTTGTTGCCGTAGTCGAACGTGACCGCGCCGCGTCGCATCATCTCCACCATCGCCTCGCAGTGCACGCGCATGGACTCCATGGAGCGGCGCAGGTACTCGTCCGGGTCGCGCACGCGTAGCTCATCCGCCTCTTCGAGGGAGAGGCCGGCCGGGTAGTAGCCGTTGAGCGCGTCGTGCGCTGCGGTCTGATCGGTGAGCACGTCCGGCGTGATCCCGCGGCGCACCAGCTCCGGCAGCACTTCCGCGCAGTTGCCGACGAGTCCCACGGACAGCGCCTCGCCCCTGTCCCGTGCGCCGAGCACCCACTCCAGCGCCTCGTCCAGGTCGTAGGTCATGCGGTCGCAGTAGCCCGTCGCGATCCGGCGCTCGATGCGGCGCGGGTTCACTTCCACGACGAGGATCGCGCCCTCGTTCATCGTCGCAGCCAGTGGCTGCGCGCCGCCCATGCCGCCCATCCCGCCGGTCAGCACCCAACGCCCCTTGAGCGTGCCGCCGAAGTGCTTGCGGGCCACCGCGCCGAACGTCTCGTAGGTGCCCTGGAGGATGCCCTGCGTGCCGATGTAGATCCACGACCCCGCGGTCATCTGGCCGTACATGATCAGGCCCTGCCGCTCGAGCTCGCGGAACACCTCATACGTCGCCCAGCGCGGCACCAGGTTCGAGTTGGCGATCAGCACACGCGGCGCCCAGGGGTGCGTGCGGAACACGGCCACGGGCTTGCCGGACTGCACGAGCAGCGTCTCGTCGTTCTCCAGCTCGCGCAGCGTTCGGACGATCGCATCGAACGCCTCCCAGCTCCGCGCCGCGCGCCCCGTGCCGCCGTAGACGACCAGGTCCTCCGGCCGCTCCGCGACCTCGGGGTCGAGGTTGTTCATCAGCATCCGGAGCGCGGCCTCCTGCGCCCAGCCCTTGCAGGTGCGCTCCGAGCCGCGCGGCGCGCGCACCACACGGGCACCGGTGATCGCCATGCTCGCCCTCCAGTCGGTGGGGTCGTGTTGATCCCCGAACTCGTGACCGGGATCGTGATCGTACGCGTGCTGGTCGCTCGTTGGTCGCTCTCTGTTGGTCGCCCTTCGCCCTCGGTCGTCTCTCCGTCGCGCACGGGTACGCGTGTGTGTTCTTCACGCCTCCGCGTACAAACGTCTGGCTCCGCGGCGGGGGCCGGCTCCTCTGCGCGCTCCTCTGAGCGGCCTGTCCCGCGACCGCGCCGCCCCCGCCGACGCTGCCGGTACCGCGCCACCTTCGCCCGCGTGCCGCCCCTCCGTGGAGCACGAGCGTCGGCCGCCGTTGCGACCGCGGTGCCGCGCCCGCGAGCCCACGGTCTCCGTGAATCCGGTGCAGCGCCGGGTCACGGGCGGGATCGCCCCGCCGCAGGCAGTATAGGCGCCCCGCCGCGGCCGGGACAGCCCGCCGCTGCGCGTTGGACCCTGCGGGTTTTCAACGCGGATCGGGTGCGACGCGGGACCGAGCAGCCCGCACGGCAGGAGGGCGGCTCTCGGGGCAGAGAAGGTCGCCGTGCCAACGCCGCCGGGGTGCGCGAGAGGCGGCGACGAGCGAATTGGAGTGGTGGATCGGCCGGTTGGAGTGTGGGATCCCGGGCGGGGCGTCACTCGGCCCGTCCGGGCTCGGCTCGCAGCGAGGCGCGGAGGCTGTGACGGCGCCGCCCGTCACGCCTGCTGCGGCACGGTCGCCCGCGCGCCGGCGCGGCGCTTCTGCCGGGCGGCCTCCAGGATCGCCTCCACCAGCGGCCCGGGGCCGAAGCGCACGGGGTCCGTGGCGGGCAGCCCCGTCTCCTCGGTGGCGCGTTGGATGGCACGCCTCGCCTCGTCTTCGGGCAGATCGCTGGTCTTGAGGGAGATGCCGATGACCCGCGCGGGCCGCAGCGGGTCGACCGCCGCTTCGTTCATCCTCACCGCCTCGGCGAGGGTGGGCATGCGGACGAAGTCGTAGACGCCGTCGCTGCGGATGCGTTGACGCGTCGGCTCGTGGCACAGGATCATGGCGTCCGGCATCGTGCCGTGCAGGAGGCCCAGCGTCACGCCGGAGTAGGCCGGGCGGACCAGCGAGCCCTGGCCCTCGACCAGCACGATCCCGTCCGGCCCCGCGCGCCGCGCGCCCTCCAGGACGAGCCGCTCGGCGGCGCCCGCGATGAAGTCCGCGATGACGGCGTCCACCGCGATCCCCCAGCCCTCGATCAGGATGCCGGTCTGGCCGGTCGGCGCGAACGCGACCCGAGCGCCCGCCTGCTCGAGCCCCCGCCGGATCTCGAGCGCGGCCGTCATCTTCCCGATGTTGCAGTCCGTGCCGACGGTCAGGACCGTGAACGCCTCCACCTCCCGCGCGCGACCCGTGGAGACCGGGAGGTCCGTGGGCGGGCGGCGGAGGTCCACGATCGCCACGCCAGCGCGCTCGGCCGCCCCGCGGATGGCGGGGACGTCCGCGAGGAAGTCGTGGAGCCCGGACACGAGGTCGAGGCCGAGGTCCGCCGCGCGCGCCACCACGTCCACCCACTCCTGCGGGAGACGGCCACCCCGCGGCGCGACGCCGATCAGCAGCGCCGTCGGACGCCGGACGGCAGCCGCGAGCCCCTCCTTCAGCGAGGCCACGATCGGGCTGTCGCCCCCGAAGCCCAGCACCTCGCCGACGGTGCGACCGGCCTGGGTCGAATCCACGACCGCGACCACGCGCTCCGGGAAGTAGCGGATCGCCGACGACGCCGTCTTCGCACCGTGCAGGCTGAACGCTCCCTCCGCCAGGATCAGGTACACCGCACGCGAGAGGTCCACTCTGCCTCCTCGCGTTCGTCGGGCGCCGCCCACCGCCTCCGCCGGCCGCACGCCCACGGCCCGCGGGCGCCGGACGTGCACAGCCCGTAGATATCGAAAAAACCGCGGCCACTCGACGGTCGAGAGGCCGCGGTCAGGGTTCGCCCCGTGGATCACCCACCGTACGACCCGCCTCGCCGCCATCACCTCCAGGGTCGGATGATGGGGGTGGTGGACAGCGCGGTGTTCGGTACGGGTCTCACGAGCGACGAGCCCAGCCGCGAAGGGTTCTCCGCGAAGAAATCGTCTTCGACCATACCGGTCCCGTACCCCGCCGTCAAGGCGCGGCACCGCGGATCACCGGCGCCGCGGGAGGCCGCGGCCGGGGGCCCTCGCCCGCCGCGGCCGGGCCGGTGGGGCTCCCGCCCGGGGCCCGGACGGGGTCCTGCCGCCCGTGGGTGGCGCCGTCCTTGCTCCACGGCCGGCGCGGGCCCGACGGCCGACGCCGACCGGACTGCCGACCCGAGCCGGCCTGCCGACGCGAACCCCGACGGCCGACGCGGACCCCCACGGCCGACACGGACCGGGCTGCCGACGGGAACCCGACTGTCGGGGCTGCGACGCCGCGCCGCCCCGCCCGCCCGCGGCATCCGGTACGCGCGGCGAGGTGACCGCTGGAGGGCTACCCGCCGCACGCCGCGCACCCGCCAGGCCGCGCCCCGGGGCCGGTCGCCGGGGGGCTCGACCTGGCCGCCGCCCGCCCGCGGGGGCACGACGCGGCGGCCGTCATCAGCGCAGGAAGCAGCAGCTGGCCGCCGCCCGCCCGCGGGGGCACGTCCGGGCGGTCCTCGGGCGGGTGCGCCCCGCTCCCACCGCCGGGTCCCGGGACGCGTTCGCCCTGCCGGGTGGGCAGCCGTTTCCGCAAGACTGCCATTCCGGCGGTTCTTTCGCTATATTTCAACACCTATTGAAAAATGTCGGAACTCCTTGAAACACAAGGGGATTCCAGGTTATGAGAGGGCGTGGCAAGCAACCTGCTTCGCAGGGCCACGCCCGGCGGCGGGTCGTCTCGGCGACGCGCCGGGATGGCGCGCCGCTGATTTCTTCTCAGAGATGCAAGGGAGTTCGCGATGTCCGAGCGACTGACCCTTCCCGTGCTGCCGTTGCGGGAAACGGTGATCTTCCCCGGTGTGGCGGTGCCGATCAGCGCCGGCCGGCCAGGGACGATCGAGGCCATCCAGAAGGCGCTGGAAGGGAACCACGACATGTTCGCGGTCTGCCAGCGCGAGAACGTGGACGAGGTGAAGCCGGACGTGCTGCACCAGGTCGGCACCATCGTACGCCTGGTACAGGTCCAGCGGACGCGCGGCGGCGTGCAGCTCCTGATCCAGGGTCAGGCTCGTGCGTTGGCTCTGTCGTACGCGCCGGCCGGCCAGGCGATGCTCGAGGCCGTGGTCCGGCCGCTGGTCGAACAGCAGCCGCTGGATGACAAGAACGAGGCCTTCGTCGCCCTCGACCGCGAGCTGCGGGATCGGGCGGCGGAGCTGGGTCGGCGCCGCGGGATTCCGCCGGACGCCCTGGCACAGCTCGTCCAGGGCGTGGAGTCGTCCGGCGCGTTCGCAGACCTGGTGGCGTTCTACCTCGATGTTCCGGCGCAGCAGAAGCAGGTGTTCCTCGAGATGACGGACATCGAGGAGCGCATGCGCAAGGTCCTGGTCGCCGTCGAGCGCGAGCTGCTCCGGCTGGAGATGCAGGAGGAGATCCAGCAGCGGGTGCAGGAGGAGCTCGGCGAGAAGCAGCGCGAGATGGTGCTGCGCGAGCAGATGAAGCAGATCCAGAAGGAGCTGGGCGAGGACGACCAGGCCAGCGAACTGGAGGAGCTGCGCCAGCGCCTGGAGGCGCTGGAGCTGCCGGAGGAGGCCCGCAAGGAGGTGGAGCGCGAGTTCCACCGCCTCGAGCGGACGCATCCGCAGTCGGCCGAGTACCAGGTCCTGCGCAGCTACCTGGACTGGATCTGCGAGCTGCCGTGGAACACCCGGACCGAGGACCGGATCGACCTCGCCGAGGCGGAGCAGGTCCTGGAGGAGGACCACTACGGCC
>k87-920153_pt1 | contig 13564 bp, 8 predicted proteins | sample MGYA00084031_6733416 | MGnify analysis MGYA00084031
CTAATCCAGCAAATTTGACAGTGGATAAATTAATATCTAGCGATTATGAACTATCTCAATTTATAATAGATTCGTTAGAGAAGAAGAGTCTATGTGTTGTCAGTGATTGAAATCAGGATATATATGATGAGCGCAACCCTGAATAAAAAATATTTTGGCTATGCGAAAGCCTTCTTCGGCAGCCCGCGCCATACGGATATACTCGTGGACCGGGTTAAGAACGACCTGCTCATCACAATTAATTATACGGGCGGCGAGTCTGGGCCATTCGTCGCCAGGGAATCCTTGGAAGCGATCTACCAGTATTCCAAAACGGAAACGATGCTGATTTTTCCGAATTCCCGCAACAGAGTGGAAGAAATAACCCATAAATTGGATAAGATGGCAAAAAAAGAGGGCGCACCCATCCGCTATTTTGCCCATCACTCGTCGGTGGACAAACTTCTGCGAGAAGAAGTGGAAGTTTTTGCCAAAAACAACGAGGACCAGCTGTTCACAATCACCTGTACCTCCCCCTTGGAATTGGGAATAGACATCGGATCGGTGGACAGCGTGGTGCAGTATGGCTCCCCCCCGTCCACTTCTTCGCTGAGCCAAAGACTGGGGCGCAGCGGACGGAGAAATCATCAAAGCATTCTGCATATTGTGGAAGATGACTCTTGGGAAATGCTTCAGACCTATGCCGCACTGGACCTGTTGGAACGGGGTGAAATGGATGTCACGGAAATGATCGAGACACCCTACAATGCGTTGGCGCATCAAGTGATGGCGTTTCTATTCCAAAAGGTCAGTCTGCCGTTCACACCGGAAATCCAAATCGAAAGCAAAATCCTGTTGGCGGGCAGGGTGTGGATCGTGAAAGATATCGATGTTAAGGCAAAGCGCATCCAGGTGGAAAGGACGAAAGATGGGAAACCGCCGAAATTCATCAGCGACGAAGGTTTGGTTTCCAATGAAGTACGGGAAAATATGGAAAAGTTACTGCGGACGGGAGAGTACCTGAATCTGAACAACGATAAGATTACGCGCGACTTTGACTTTCTGAAGAGTGCACTCTACTTTGATGCGGGCAATTATTGGTTTGAGGACAATCAGACCAATATCGGAATCGTGACGTTCAAAGGCACCAAGTTCAATATCGCCTTGTTGCTGCTCATCAAGAGCATCGTGGGTGAGGGGGAGAAGTATCAATTGCACGATAAGCATTCCTTGATTACCGGTCCCGACCTGAAAAGAATCATGCAAAGGCTGACTGATGAGGATATTTCTTTGGACACCGTTGCGGCCTATCTGGAGAAAAACGAAAAGGCCATCGAAGAGTTGACGGCCCATCAAAAATTCATGCAATTGGTTCCGAAAAGCTTGAGGATCAAATGGATTTTGAATAACTTTTTTTCGGTTTGATAGAACTGTTTTGAGGTATGCTAAACATAAGGTTGTTTGTACATATTGACGTCTGGCTACTATATGTCATAAAAATAAAGCTGCAAAGAATGGATGCTATATCTATTCTTTGCAGCTTTATTATTTACTTATCACGATTTCCATAATGCGTACGATTTGAATTGCTGGTTGTCCGATAACCCGGAATAATCAGAAAGTAACCGAGAAGTTTTAATACTATCAAATAACGAACAAACACATTTCAAGACAACCGTGTTCTTCTTGAATAAACTAGTTCGCTCGAAAATTAAAAAGTATATACTATTTAATTTTTCGAGAGAGCGTGTTAAGATTTGGTCAAAAGGAGGTAGTTTCATGAAAAAGATATTTGTTAAGAGTGTAAGTTTGCTACTTTTAGGAGTTTCTTTAAGTGTAGGTTATTTGGATCCAGTGATTCCGATGGTTGCAGCGGAAGAGAGCGCTTCTCAAGATCGGATTTGGGATTTTTCTGACGGGACACAGGGATGGGTTTTTGATAGTAGCTGGGCAGGTGACGGCTATCACGGCATAAGTGGATACAGTCATGACCTAGGAAAGAACATGCTGAAAGTAGATATAGACTTTTCTCAGGATAGTACTAACGACTGGTCCCAGCCTGGGATTAGCTTTTTTGAAGAGGCTGGTATCGACTTTTCGGCATTCACCACACTAACTTTTGATTTATACTATGATTCGACAGCTTTCACAACAGGTCAAATAACGATTAAGGCTAATTCCGATAATGTCTTTCAAAATCAAATGGTAGGATTCCACAATTTAATGACGGAAGATGCAGGCGGAACTCTGAAGAAAGCAACCATACAATTTCAGCTTGATTCGAGCTATGCAAAAACAGAAACCCCCGAAAAACTGATGCTTTTGATTGTGGGAAACAGCACGGATTATAAGGGTAGCTTATGGTTTGATAATATCCGCCTCTCTGCTCCTGCAATTGAGGATAATTATGTAAACGCGACGGTAATGGCAGAAACTCGGACTCAACTTTCGGGACAAACTAAAGCGCTTACTGTAAATGGACAATCCATTCCTTATTCGACAGAAATACAACTTGCAGATCCAGAAGCAGATGATTCTGCTAAGGCGGTTTACCAATATCTAAAAGCAGTAGGAGAATCAGATGCGGTTATCTATGGGCATATGGAAGATACCGTATTAAAAGCTGGAACTTCCGAGCTGACCTACTCAGACACTGAAGATCTGACTGGCTCGATTTCCGGACTTAACGGACTAGACTGCGGAAATCTGTTCGCAGGATTTGCAGCAAAATATAACACCCGTTACCCAGAAGCCGAACAGATTCCAGAGAACACAGAAGGAAATATCAGAGCAGCAGCTTTATTTACAAACGAAGCTGCTGAAAAAGGTGCATTGATGACCCTTTCTGCACATATGCCGAATTTTGCTTTCGCTGCTACCATGGATGCTTCAGCGACAAAAACATACGATCGATATGATTATACTGCGGCAGACTCATACAATTTAAAAGGTAACGTCATGAATCAGATTCTTCCGGGCGGACAATATCATGAGCAGTTTAATGCATATCTGGATATGATTGCTGAGTACGCAAAACAAGTAGATGGCGCATTGCTATTCCGCCCTTTCCATGAGAATACCGGAAGCTGGTTCTGGTGGGGAAAAGCATTTTGTGATCCCGAAACCTATAAAAGCGTATTTAAGTATACTGTAGAGTACCTGCGCGATACAAAGGAAGTACACAATATTCTCTACCTATACGGTCCAGGATCCGAGGCTTCCTCACTTGAAGAATACGGCGAGAGATATCCGGGCGATGAATTTGTGGATTTGATTGGATTTGATACCTATGATTCTAATCCAGTGCCGGACGAGGAAGGATACGTGTTCCAGGAAAATTTTGAAAATTCAGTAAAGCTTACAGACACATTTGCAAAACAGCACGGCAAACTTTTTGCAGTAACTGAAATAGGGATTGCCGGTATGACAGACACCGATAATAGACGACCGGAATGGTTTATGGAAATTCTTGATATCCTTTCAAAAGATATTTATGATTGCAGCTTTTTCATGACTTGGACGAACTATTCAGACAGCAGTTTTTATACACCATATGTCGCGTCGATCAATCAGGAAGGCCTATTGCATGGTCATGAACTGATGGATCCGTTTATTGAATTTTATAATAACGAAAAGAGTATCTTCGCCAACGACCAAAAATCAGTTTTGTCTGTACAACCTGAAGTTCCATCCAACATAGCATGGACTCAGATAAGCGGCTACTTTACCATTCCGATTGTAGGAACCCGTATTTTGGAAGAAATAAATTTGAATGCACGATTGAATAAGGAAGGAATATCGGCTTCTATAAGTGTTTCCAATGGTATTCTAGAAATACCGCTTGATACGCACGTAGACGGCAAAACAGCGGGAGCTATATTGACTGATGATATCTTGGCACAACTTGGTGAAGCACCTAGTGGAAAAATCCTTCTGTACGCTAACGATACGAAGTTGCAAGAAATACCAGTTCTGTTCAATATTCCTGAACAAGAAAAAGATCCATTGTTGGTAGATAATTTCGAATCCTATTACGGAGAATCCTCCATGCTGAACAGCAGTTGGGCTGTAAATAAAGACAGCGGGAGCAATCTGGTTATTTCTCTATCTGAAGATAACGTTTTTGAGGGTGATTTCTCACTTCAGTTTTCTTATGATGAGACGAACACGGGCTGGGCGGGTGCCACAATCGCCAAAGAATCCGACTGGTCAGCATGCAACGCACTGCAGTTTTGGGTTGTTCCCGACGGTAAAAATCAAAAAACCGTCATTCAGATCAATACTGTAGATGGCGGCTCTTATGAGGCATATCTGAATATGTACGAAGAATATGCAACTACAACAGAGCCGATGTTTGTCACCCTGCCGTTTTTGGAATTTGTGGATAAAAGAAACCAAACTCGTCTCACAAGCGAAGCAGCAGGCGGCGTGACAAACTTTGGTCTTTGGATGAACGCAATAAGTGATTCTTCCGCAATTACAGATGGCAGAGTCAGCGGAACGATTTATTATGACGAAATAATCGCTGTTGCCTCCGATAAGACAGAGGCATCATTTGAAACATCGGAAGAAATATCCGTTGATGAGATGACTATTGAAACGCTTAAGAAAGCTATTGCTGATACAGAGGCATTTGTAAAAAAAGAGTACACAAAAAAAAGTTGGAGTACTTTCAAAACTGCGCGAAAACAAGCAGAAAAGATTATAAAAAATAAAACAGCAGACAAGTACGAACTCTGGCAGGCTTGGATATCTTTGCAAAATGCAACAGAAAATCTGACGAAAACATACTAATCATCCTTTTCAAGGGTTCTGAGTGTTTTTCCGATTGCAATGTTATTTAGCTGGCTGAATGGCCCGAAAAAGGTTCCAATCACCGAATTTTGGTGATTGGAACCTTTTTTTCTGAGAACCAAGAAGCAGTTCCTCTGCTGACAAGATTGCCAAGGCAGCTTATTTGACCATATTCACTGTCATAAAAGCAAATTTCGAATCATATTGTACCTGATTTTTTTTCTTTGATTATTGGTGTGCTTCTTCAGACTTAATATGTTACTCCACAAAATACCCACGCAGCTCATCACTGACTTTCGGCAGGTACTCATGTCCGTATTCCGGCAGCTCAACCAGTTGTTTTCTTGCAGTGATTTTGTTGTAGGCAGCCATCTGCGTGATCGGTGGAACGACAGCATCCTGCAACCCGACAATCCAGCAGACTTCCGCTTGGATGCTCGGCGCGAAATGCTGGATATCGATGTATTCCAGCGTATCGAAGACTTCCTTTTCACGCTTGTGTAGTGGATCGCGGAATTGGAACCAGTACGGAATTTCTTCAAAGGCCGAAGTCTGGGCTCCGAGCGCATAGGCTTTGCGGTAATCGGAAAGGAACGGGTAGGTGACGTAGATACGATACAGGTCGGGCACGAGTCCGGCACAGGCAATCGTCAGACCGCCGCCTTGAGAAGCGCCTTGCGCATAGATTCTGGATTCATCCACAAAATCAAGCGACTTCAAAATGCGTGCTGCGTGGGCTGTATCCAGAAAGACTTGTCGATAATAGAGGTTTTCTTTGCCTTCTTCCAAACCGCGTATGATCAGCCCTTTCATGATACCTCCTTTTGTCTTCGTGCAGTCTTCGGATAGACCGCCTTGGCCCCTGGCATCCATCGCCAATACGACAAAACCTTCCGCCACCCAACCGACTTTGTCCTGGAAATCCCCCGAATCGCCATGGTAGCCGTGGAATTGCAGCATGCCCTTTAATTTTTTGCCTGCTGTGAATTTCGGTGTCACAAGCTGGCAATGCACTTCAGCGCCACCGACACCGATGAACGTCAGATGATAAAAGCTTGCGATTTGTGAGGGGATAGCCTCTATCTCCAATTTGTACGCAAGCGGCAGACTCTTCATTTCCTGCAAACCATCTTCCCAAAAAGCGTCGAAATCCTGTGGGCGTATCCCGCTTCCTGAATAGCTTTTCCAATCAAAGTGTTTCATTCGTATTTCTCCTCGTTTCTTATTTTTGCAACCTTTTAGTACATGTACAGAAATTTTGGACACATCATTGCTTTACAAAGAGCAGCGTATAGGGAATAATAATGGTACCGCATACATATAAATATATACATTATAAAAAGCATGTCAATACATAGCTAAAAAAATAAATGATTATACGTTTACTTTTAAAAGTATATATGTTAAAATTTGTTTGTGGTTGAGATCAAATGAAAGATAGACTGCGGCGACAGCTTACCATGCATGAGCGGAAGGAAGATTTAAGGAGAGGAGCGGAAATAAGATTCGACCATCAATATCGAATGCAATGAGCAATAAAGATATGTTTTCATGAGAAAACACAATTTGGCAATCAACCAAATTGTAAAGGGTATCATTTATAGGATGTTATGCATGCAATCGTAAAAAGCCGCAGTATTTACGATGGATGGCATTCTTCAGCGAGTGAGAAAGGAGTATAGAATGTTAAGCAAAAATAGAACGAAATTATTTTACATGTTTACTTTCCCATGGATTGCAGGTTTCATCCTGCTGACAGCGGGGCCTATGCTTTATTCGCTTTATCTTTCCTTTACCGACTCTACCGGTTTTGGATCTCCGCAATGGATCGGCTTGGAGAATTATCAAAAAATGTTCACGGAGGATTCTCTGTTTTGGAAATCTATGGGGAACACCTTGTTCTACACCCTGCTGAGCGTACCATTGAGTCTGGTGACCGGTTATTTGTTGGCGGTGTTATTGAACGCGAAGGTGAAGATGATCGGTATTTTCCGGACGATTTTCTATCTGCCTTCGATTGTTCCGACAGTTGCTACGTCACTGCTTTGGACGCTTATCTTCCAACCTAACTTCGGAATTGCAAACGCTGTCTTGGATTTCTTTGGCCTGCCTACTTCGATGTGGTTGTTGAGCGAACAGATGGTCAAGCCTACTTTGGTGATCATGAGTTTATGGGGAATCGGCGGAGGGATGGTCATTTACTTAGCCAGCCTACAAGAAGTGCCGGTTACGCTTTATGAAGCGGCCGAATTGGATGGCGCGAATACTTGGAACAAATTCTGGAACATCACGGTTCCAATCACTTCACCGGTTATATTCTTCCAACTGATCATGGGCTTGATCGGATCGCTCCAAGTATTTACCCAAGCTTACGTTGTCAGCAGCGGTACAGGCGGCCCCAATTACCAGTCGATGTTCTACGTGTTTTATTTGTACCAACAGGGATTCCGTTTCTTCAATCAAGGTTATGGATCTGCACTGGCATGGGTACTGTTCGTTATCGTCCTTGTACTGACAGTGTTCATTTTCAAATTTGTCGGTAAGAAAGTTTATTACGAAGCAGGGGACCAATAATAAAAGAAAGGAGAATTTGAAATGGAGATACCGCAAGAAGCATTAAAGACAAACAAGAAATTGAGAAGCAAGAAAAAAGCTAATAAATTGAACAGACTGCTGATATATTCGCTCTTGGTCTCACTTTCATTATTGTTTATATTCCCGTTCCTTTGGATGATTTTCACAGCATTCAAACCGGAAAATGAAGCGATGGCGTTTCCGCCAAGCTTACTTCCTAAAATTTGGGACTGGGATAATTATAAGGAAGTATTCGAAGTCGTTCCATTCGCAACATTTTATAAAAACTCCTTGTTGGTTGCGGGGCTAGGAACATTCGGTACGGTGGTTTCCAGTTCACTGGTAGCCTACGGATTTGCCCGCATAAAAGCCAAAGGGAAAGGGATTTGGTTCGCTTTACTTTTATCCACGTTGATGTTACCGCCTCAAGTAACAATGATTCCTGTGTACGTGATTTGGTCCAAGTTGGGCTTTGTGGATACGCTAGTGCCGTTGGTATTGCCGGCTTTTTTGGGTAATTCCTATTATATTTTCTTGTTGCGGCAGTTTTTCCGTACAATCCCAAAAGAGGTCGAAGAGTCGGCTTACCTGGATGGGGCCAACACGTTTCAGATTTATTGGAAGCTGATCCTTCCAATGTCGCGTGCTTCCATCATAACAGTCACTTTGTTGAGCTTCATGGGATTTTGGAATGATTTCATGACGCCACTGATTTATCTGCACAGCATGGAAAAATACACGTTGGCGATTGGAGTCATGCAATTCCAAGGAGCATTAACAGTGTACTGGGGACCGATGATGGCTGCAAGTACATTGATGTTGGTACCCTTGATCATCATTTTCTTTACTGGACAAAAATATTTTGTACAAGGTATTGCGACTCAAGGAAATAAAGGATAATTGTAGGAGGGAAATGAAGATGAAATTTGGAAAAAAAGCATTATATTCGATGGTAGTTATTGGTGCGACGTTATTGGCTGCGTGCGGTAGCGGAGCTGCAACGGATTCTTCTGGTCAAAATGCCAATGGAGAAGACACGATTACGTTAAAAATCATGACATGGAACAACAACCCGGAAGGAACAAAGAAAGAACAAGAAATTCTTGATGCCTTCACGAAAGAACATCCGAATGTAAAAATCGAACAAATATCCGCCACATACGCTGAGTACAACGAACGAGTATTGACAATGGCTGCGGGCGGGAATCTCCCGGACTTGCTTTGGGTTCAGCCCTCTGGATTCGGCGGTTTCGTTGAAAATGGGTTATTAACGGACTTGACTGATAAAGTTGCTGCGTTGGATACGGAAGAATTTCAGTCGGGTGTATTGGAGTTGGGACAGGTTGATGGCGCACAATATGCAATGACGCGCGATCGCTCTACTGTCCAAATCGGTTACAACAAAGATATGTTTGATGAAGCAGGAATTCCTTATCCGGAAGATGATTGGACAATGGATGAGTTCCTCGAGATTTCAAAAAAACTGACGGTCAAAGAGGGTGAACGGACTGTACAATTCGGCATAGAGAACTTCTATCTGAAAGAGTTGTTGACTGCATACGGCACAAGCATGCTCGATCCAGTGACTGCTGCTGTAAAATTGGACGATCCACAAACCATTGAAGCAATCGCCTTCAGCCAATCGTTAATCAATGAGTATAATGTACAGCCTACTGGAGCACAACAAGAAGGGCTTTCGAACTTGTTCCTTTCTGGAGTTGCCGCGATGCGGATGACGGGGCCATGGGATTGGATTGAGTATGAAAAAAATGCTGACTTTGAATTCGATGTTGTACCATTGCCTGTAGGAAGCGATAAAGGAACGCAATCTTCTGCAGCTTATCTGCCGATCAGTATCAATGCTGATACGGAATATCCGGAAGAAGCTTGGGAATTGCTTGAATTCTTGACTTACGGCGGTGGACAAGACATCCAAGCAGAAATCGCATCAGCTGTGCCGGTTGTAAACAGAGCTGCCGATGACGTATTGTCTCTTGCTGGTGCACCTGACAATGCGCAATCACTTGTGAACCAAATGAGTGACGGAAGCATTATTTTGAACACACCTTACCATCCGGCTGTATCGGAAATTGAGTCAAAAATAACTGCTCTGATCGAAACATTGAATTTGAATAATACGCCTGTGGAACAGCCACTGAAAAAACTTGCTGAAGATTTGCGCAAGGAATTCAAATTGGATTAAGCGCGGATTTATCCGGATTGTTTGGGAGACTGGAAGCGCCGATGTGCTTTCAGTCTTTTTATATCATTTCTGAAAGGAGGAATCATCATGCAACAAAATGCGAACAAAATGGATGCTTTCGTGCATAGGATTTACTTGTTGACCGATTTCCTTTATGAATTGATCAAAAATAGCTTCTTTTTCTGGCTATATTTGATCAAAGGAGCTGGTATTTTTACACTGTATGCAGCTATTGATGCTTTACTTGCAGTAAGTTCCGATGTTTTGGTAAATGAACGAAAACACACTTTTGAAAATTTTAAGCGTAATTACAAGAATAATGATCGACGAAGATTTCTTTCTGTTTTTCTCTTTTTTCTTATGTTGTATCTGTTCATCATTCCCTTTCTGCCGGCGCCAAAATTGATTGAAGAAACACTGTGGCAAGGAATCACCCATCTAGTCTTATTTATGGAGGGAGGGACATTCCTGATGTTGTTTACCCGGGAATCTTTTAAAAGAGCGTTCAGCAATTTGGAATGGTCGATACCTTTACAGGTCTACATGCTGGTAAAAGGCATGAGCTGGACAATCCTGTTGTTAATGGAAATTCTTTTGGTTCTCTGGTTCAGTCTGCAGAACGGTATATTCCTCTTCGGTTTTGCACCAGGCATATTGGGGATATCCAGCGTTTGGACTGTTTCGAAAATCAAGATCCGTATGGCTAAAAATTTGCAAAAAGTATCCGGACATTAAGAAGTCACCAGAAAATTATAATAGAGGTGCCCTGTGAATAAATATGTTTATGTTAATAAAGAAATGAATGAATTTCATCTTACGAACGGTAAAATCAGCTATATTTTCCGAGTGATGGAACAAACGAATGTAATGGAGCAATTGTATGCCGGAAAGGCCATCCGACATCGGGAAGCATTCGGTTATCTGATCGAACGCGAAATACGTCCCTCAAATAATCAAGTTACTGGGGACCATACGACTTCTCTTGAACATGTCAAACAAGAAATGCCGGTGTTTGGGACGACCGATTTCCGCTATCCTGCCTTGGAAGTACGTTATCCGGAAGGTGATCGCATCAGTCAGTTCGAATACCAATCTTTCCGGATCGAGGAGGGAAAACGCAAGTTGTCGGGAATGCCGACTACTTTTGCCGAATCGGCAGAAGCCACGACACTGGAGATCATTTTAAAGGACCGCTATTCGGAATTGTATTTGACACTTGCTTATACGATATTCCATGAACATGCAGCCATGACACGGCATGCTGTCATTGAAAACCGCGGGGAAGAAACTTATGCTCTGGAGCGTCTGATGAGCCTGAACCTTGATCTGCCGACGGATAGATATGACTTCATTCACTTGCACGGTGCTTGGGCCAGAGAAGCGCAAATCGAAAGAAAACCGCTCTTGACCGGCGTGCAGCAGGTGTCGAGTACACGTGGAGCCAGCAGTCATGTGCACAATCCATTTTTCGCTTTGGCTAAGGAAACCACTACCGAGAAGCAGGGCGAGGCATTTGGTTTCAGCCTACTCTACAGCGGCAATTTTCTTGCACAAGTAGAAGTGGATGCTTATCACGTCACACGTGCGATGCTGGGAATCAATCCGCATCAATTCGAGTGGGAACTGACCCCAGGGACGATCTTTACAGCGCCGGAAGCGGTGATGGTCTACAGTGAGGACGGACTGAATGGGATGAGTCGCACATTCCACAATCTGTACCGGGAACATCTGATCAGCCCTAAATGGTCCGGAAGTAAACGGCCAATCCTGATCAATAATTGGGAAGCTACTTACTTTGAATTCGATGAAGAAAAGATTCTGGAACTGGCTGCCGATGCGAAAAATTTAGGAATCGAATTGTTTGTATTGGATGACGGATGGTTCGGTAAGCGGGACAACGATGCCAGTTCCTTGGGGGACTGGACGGTGGATAAGGCCAAGTTACCGAATGGTGTGGCTGGATTGGCTGAAAAGATACGCGAAATGGGACTGCAATTTGGGCTCTGGTTCGAACCGGAAATGGTTTCGGAGAGGACTCCGATTGACGAAGCGCATCCGGATTGGAAGATAGGCCATCCAAATAAGAATATTTCCCATGGGCGTAACCAGTATGTTCTTGATTTTTCGCGTCAGGAAGTTGTAGAAAATATTTTTACCCAAATGGATGCAATCCTTTCATGCGGGCTGATAGATTATGTTAAGTGGGACATGAACCGCTATATTTCCGAAGCTTTTTCGCAAGACCTTCCGGCAAGTAAACAAGGGGAAGTGTTGCACCGCTATATTCTAGGCGTCTATGACCTTTATGAAAAACTTCTTGCCAGTTATCCTGATTTGCTGATTGAGTCTTGCGCGGGTGGAGGCGGTCGTTTTGATCCAGGATTGTTGTACTATGCTCCTCAAACCTGGGCGAGCGATGACACGGATGCAGTGGAGCGCCTGAAAATTCAATATGGAACTTCCCTTGTGTATCCGTTGGCTTCGATTGGCAGCCATGTTTCGGAAGTGCCCAACCATCAAGTGGGACGTGTCACTTCATTGAAGATGCGCGGAGATGTGGCTACTTTTGGTACATTTGGTTATGAACTGGACAGCACGAAACTATCAGAAGCAGATAAAGCAACCATCCGGGAGCAAATTGTTCAGGTGAAGGCATGGCAGACACTGATTCACAAAGGGGATTTCTATCGCCTGATGAGTCCGTTTGATGGCAACACCACAGCTTGGATGGTTGTTTCGAAAGATAAGTCCGAAGCGTTGGTAGGTGTGTACCACGCATTGGCGAAACCAAATCCTGCATATGAACGCGTTCTGTTGGAGGGACTTGATGCCCATGCACTTTATCGGATAGAGGGAGAGGAAGCACACCGCTACGGAGATGATCTGATGCAAATTGGACTTCTCTCAGGTGGGAACTATATCGGACGCGCTCAGGATTACTGGAGCCGGGAAATGTCAGGAGATTTTTCAAGTCGCCTGTATCATTTGCAAACAATAAACAACAGTGAGGATGAAAAGTAATGAAAATAGATTTTCCAGAGCAATTCTGGTGGGGTGCAGCGACATCAGGTCCGCAGAGCGAGGGTCGTTTCAACAAGAAACACGCCAATGTGTTTGATCATTGGTTTGAGATAGAACCGGATGCCTTCTACGATCAGGTCGGACCGGATGTGGCTTCCAACTTCTATAACAGCTACAAGGAAGATATTGCCTTGATGAAAGAAATCGGATTGAATTCGTTTCGAACTTCGATTCAATGGACGCGTCTGATCGATGATTTCGAGGAAGCGACTGTCAATGAAGATGCCGTTCGTTTCTACAATGCGGTCATTGATGAATGTTTACTCCAAGGCATCCGGCCTGTCATCAATCTTTTCCATTTTGATATGCCAATAGCGTTGCAGGAAAAATATGGCGGTTGGGAATCGAAACACGTAGTTGATCTTTACGTGAAGTTCGCATCCAAATGTTTCGAATTTTTCGGTGATCGGGTGACCGAATGGTTCACTTTCAATGAGCCACTTGTCATTGTTGACGGCGCGTACTTGTATCAGTTCCATTATCCAAAACTTGTGGACGGCAGAAAGGCCGTTCAAGTGGCGTACAATATCGCTTTGGCTTCCGCAAAAGCAGTCAAAGCATACAGAAAGATAAATACACATGTTGACGGAAAAATCGGCATCATTTTGAATCTGACACCTTCTTATCCGGCTTCGGATGATCCAGCGGACTTGTCTGCTGCAAGGTTTGCTGATCTATGGATGAACGAAATGTTTCTGGATGCAGCTGTCAAGGGACAGTTCCCTAAGGAGTTGACTGATACGTTCCAGAAGGATGGTGTCTTGTGGGATGCGTCCGAGGCTGAACTTTGTCAGATTGCTGAGAACACGATTGATTTGCTCGGTGTGAATTTTTATCATCCGAATCGGGTCCAACGTCCGGATGTTTCAGCTGACAGTTTGGCGGTCGACTGGCTGCCAACCAAGTATTTCGATGGTTTCGCAATGCCGGGGC
>k87-323709_pt1 | contig 13552 bp, 9 predicted proteins | sample MGYA00084031_6733416 | MGnify analysis MGYA00084031
ACCTGGAGTTCCAGGCCCAGTTCGCGGACTGCCGCGAGCACGTTGACGTCGTACGGCTCGCGCGTGGCGACGATGACGTGCCCGACGCCCAGCGGGGTGACGCCTTCCTCCCGCAGCCTGCCGGCCAGTTCGGCGGGCGGCGGAGGGGCCAGCGTCTCGTGGGTGCGCTGGTGCGGGTCGTACAGCACGGCGCCGTTCTCCGCCACGATGAGCGAGAACAGTCTCGGGTGCGGGAAGACCCGGAACAGGTCGTCGAGTTCACGGCCGGTGACCAGCACGAGCTTCACTCCGGCCCGGGACAGCCGTTCCAGGGCGTGGACGGTGTCTTCGGCGACCCGGCCGCCCGTGGCCAGGGTCTCGTCGTAGTCGCAGGCGAGCAGGTGGTAGCGCATGGACGCCCCCTACCCCGCAGCGGCCCGGCCAGATGCGGTTGCGCCCGGCGACCGGCCGGACGCCCTGCGCGTGCCATGCGGTGGCGCACCCGGCCGCGGGTGGACGGAGGGTCGCGTCTTCCGCCGACGGTCGAGCCCGGGACCGGCTTCGCACTTCCCGGCCGAGGCATCCGGAAAGTGCGGTGACTCTGCCGTTGGAATGCGTCACACCACGTTATGTGAACTGAACCATCCGCTTCGGCATCTCACAGTCAAACGATGCCGAAGGGAGCAGCCATGGCGAGGATCGGGTTGGCCGCGGCCATCGAGGAGTTACGGCAGGAGCTCTACCTGGCCCAGGAGCGGGGTTCGCAGCAGCAGTTCGCCTTTCAGATCGAAGAGGCCGAGTTGGAGCTGCTGCTGGAGTTGCGCAACGACGTCAGCGGCGACGGGAAGCTGCAGTTCGGGGTCGTGACCGCGGGCGGAGGCGGGGCGCACTCCTCGGTACGCGGGCACAAGCTGACGCTGAAACTGCGGGTCAAGGATCGAGCGGCGGGCGGAACCAGCCCTGAGATCGGTCACGGACGGTCCGGTTCCTGGGAGGACGAGGTCTGAGTGGATCACCGCAGGCTGGCTCTCATCCGCGGTGGGGACGCCGACGGGTTCCTCCGTGTCGGCACCGGCTATCTGATCGCGCCCCGTCTGGTGCTCACGGCCCGGCACGTGGTCGAGGAGAGCAGAGGCGTGCCCTGGCCTCGGATCGACGTGCGGGTGGGGCACCCTCGGGAATCCGAGGTACACCACTGCCTGGCATCGGTGCGCTGGACCCACCCGGAAGATCGCGACGTTGCTCTGCTGCTGCTGGACGACGTGATCGAGGTGCCCGGAACGGTGCGCTGGGGCCGTCCCGTCGGCAACGCCCCGCTGCCCTATCAGGGGCTCGGATACCCTTTGGCGTCCGTCAAGGACGGACAGTACAACGTCGAACACCTGAGAGGGGAACTGTCTCCGCAAGCGGGAGGCGCCGGTCCTCGGGACCTGTACGTCCTGGACCAAGGGCCTGCGCCGGACAAGCGAGAAGACGGCGGAAAACCCTGGTCCGGAGCTTCCGGCACCGCGATCTTCTGCCAGGACTATCTCGTCGGCGTCGTCATTCACGACGACGACGCGTTCGCCAACCGGCGCCTGCATGCTTGTCCGGCTCGCGTCTTCGCCGACGACCCCGGCTTCGTCGCGCTTCTGCAACGGTACGGCGACGGCCCCCCTCAGCTGGTCGACATCGCCGCCACGCGGCCCCCCGAGGAGACCCCGCCTTCTCGCGTACTGGTACCGCATGCGGAGGTGATGGCGGAACTCGCCGGCGCCCGAGCGGCCCTGTCCCCGGACCGGCTGCCGTATGTCGAACCCAGCCCGCGATACCAGGGGAACCCCGGGCAGATCCTCGCCCGGCTGGCATCCGTCCCGCACGGTGTTCTCGTCACCGGCCCCGCCGGGATGGGCAAGACCCGTCTGTGCCTGGAGGTCGCCTCCCGCGCCCAGCGCGACGGCTGGCAGGTGCTGCACCCCGCGCCCGGAGTGTCCGCGGAACGCGCGCTCGAGGCCGCCCGGAAAAGCGGAGGCCAACGTACCCTGCTCGTCTTAGACGACCTTCCTCCCGGCTTCGCCTTCGACCCGCATGTCGCCTCCGACGCCGTCACACCGAGCGGGGTGCGCACTCGGCGCGTCACGATCCTCGCCGCCGCGGGTCCCGCCGCACTCGCGGCGTTACGCGCCCGCGGAGTCGCGCGCTACTTCACCGAGATCGCCGTCCCGGACACGGCCGTCCACCTGCGGAAGATCCGAGAACGGGTGCTGGATTCCTCGGCGGGCGCTCTGACGTGGCGGGAACGGGGATGGCGCCCCGAGGACGTGGCCGAGCTGTGCGGGCTGCGTCCCGGCCTCGCCGTGCTGATCGCCTCGGCGATCGGATCGCGGGGCGGCGGGCCGCTGCGGATCCCGCGCCGCTTCCGCCAGCCGGGGGAAGAGCTGCCCCGGTGGTTGCAGACGCATCTGCGGGAAGACGGCCTCTGCCTTCCGTCGTCCCCCGATGACGTGGAGCCGAGTCCGGGGCCGGTCGCGCTGGCCTGCGCGGTGGCGCTGCTCTCCTGTCCGCAACCGCGCGCCGCCGTCCAGGCGGCGGTCGAAGCGGCGCTCCGGGCCTGGGCCGTCCGTCGGTCCGGTCGCTCCGTCCCGTCCCCAGCGGACAGCGGAATCGGCGGTGTCGCCACGTTCGTCCAGGCCGGTGACATCCGCTTCCCGGACGGAGACGCGCCGTCCGAAGGCGCAGCGCAACCGTCCGCCGAGGCCGTGGTGGACCGGCTGCTGGGCCGCGGCTGGCTGGTGGAGCACGAAGGTCTGCTGCACAGCCTGCACGACCTCGTCACCGACGAGGTGCTGCGCCACTGTCTGATCGATCCCTCCGGCACGACCCTGCACCCCCGGGAGTCGGAGGCGCTGCTGGCCGCCGCGTTCAGCGGCACGGTGACGTGGAACCGCTTCGTCACCGGACTGCACCGGTTCTGCTCCGAGGCCGTGGAGGAATCCGTGCCGCCGCTGGTGAAACGGATGTGCCGCCGCTGGTTCCGCCGGAACGCCCGGCGGATCGGCGGACTACTCGGCGAAGGCGGTCAAGCGGTGGAGGCCGAGCAGACGCTGTGCTCCCTGCTGGCGTCGCCGCTGTGGCACAAGCCGTTGATCGCCGATTGGGCGACGGTGGCCGAGCCCTGCCTGGCCCGGGCCGAGCGGGAAGGGCGGGCCTTCAAACTGCTTCCGCAAGCCCTCACCGCGTGCTCCGAGGACACGCCCGTGCCGCGGCCCCTGGTGAAGGCGGCGCTGGGCTGGCTGCGGCGGAATCCGGGTCATACGAGCACCCCCTTCCTGCTCGGCGCGCTGCTGAGCCGCTTGGAGCACGAGGCCGGCAGCCGGGCTCTGGTCGAGGCCCACGCCATGGACTGGATCGGCGCGCACGGCCGTTGGATCACCGCCTCCCGGGTGTTCGGACCGCTGCTCGCCAGCCCGGGGCTGACGGACGAGCAGGTCGTGACCGTCGCAGGCGTCGCGCTGCGCTGGCTGGACAAGCACGGCGGGGATCGGCGGGCGAGCTATGTACTGCGCCCGCTGCTGGAGTTGTTCACGACCCGTCCGACGCTGCCGGAGGAGCTGCGTGACCGGGTGGACCGGTACGCTCTGGCCTGGCTGCGCATCCACGACACCGACTCCGGACATGCCCACTTCGTCCTGCGGCCGTTGCTCGACCCGGCCGTGATCCGGCCCGAGGTGTTCCGCCGGACCGTGCCGCACGCCCTGCGGTGGTTCGCCCGGCACGGGCGCGAGGGGAACGCGAACACGTACGGCATGGCGGCGCACCAGCTCCTGGGCGGGCGGGCCGACGGCGCCTCGGCCCTGGACACCGTGCTCGACTGGCTCGGGGCGCACAACAACCGGGCGGAGAGCGTGTGGATACTCGTCGCCGTCCTCCGGCTCAAAGAACACGAGATCCCCCTGGAGCAGGCTCGCCGCGCCGTGCGGCACGCGCTGGTCTGGCTGGACGCCCACCCCGGGCTGCCGGAGGCCAAGGAGGTCATCGAGAGACTGGCCGGACGCGGGGTGCGTAAGAGCATTCCGGGGAGTCCCAAGGCCAGGCACAGAAGGGAGCTGACCGTACCCCAGGGTGAGCGTGTCGCCCGCCACGCCGCGGACTGGATGGACGCCAATCCCGGCAAGGTCGACGCCCAGTTCCTCCGGTCCCTGCTCGGCTTCTGGCACTACCAGAACGTGACGACCGGGCAGCGGATCGCCGCTCACGCCCTGCGCTGGCTGCGGCAGAACGAGCATGGGCGCCGCAGCGACGACGACTACATGAGCGTCCTGGCGAAACTGATGCGCCGCGGGCGTCTCACCGAAGATCAGCCGCGCGAGCTGGTGGACCGCGCCCGACGGTGGATGGAGCACACCGAGCGGCCGCCCACCCAGGAGTTCCACGCGGGACTGCTGCGCCTGCTGGTGAAGTACCCGCGGTTCGGGGCGCAGGTCCCGTCTCTGGTGGACGCCGTGCTCCGCTGGCTGAGCGTCCCCTCACACCGGTCGGCCCCGAAGGGGGCGGCGCTCCCCGAGGGGGAGCGGGCCGCCCAGGCCGTCCTCCTCACCCAGGACACGGCCCGTTATCTGATCGCCGTCCGCGGGCTCGACGCGGAACGCCTGTCGCGTATCGCGCGCCACGTCCTGGACTGGCTCGCCCACAACGGCGATCGTCCCCTGGCCGACCGCGTGCTGCGCCCCATGCTGCAGCGGACCGATCTGCCGCCGGAGTATGCCCGGCAGGCGGTGAGCCGCGCTCGCACCTGGCTGCGCCGTTGGGGCGCACCCGAGCATGCGAAGACCGTACGCGAAGGGCCGGCCTGGCTGCTGGTGGCGCTGCTGCGCCGTCCCGAGCTGACCCCGCGGCAGTTACGGGAAGCGGCGGACAGCGCACTGGCCTGGATGCAAGGCGCCAGGTATTACCACAACTCCGGGGGCAGGCGCAGACTGGCCTGGGAGCTGCTCACCGCACTGCTCAAACGCCTCGACCTGGACACCGGCCGGGTGGCGCGCGCCTTCCAGCAAGCGCTCGCCGACCTCGGGGAGAACGCCCCGCTGCTGCTGAACGGCCCCGCCTCCACGGCGGAGGGGGCGGAGGACACCGCGGACGGTGCGGAGGAGGACGCCGACGACGATCTGCCGCCGGACACCCCCGGGCCGTCCTTGGAGGACGCGGCCCTCGCCTGGCTGGACACCTACCACGAGGAGCGGGACGCGTCCGTGGTCATCGGCTTCCTGGCCTCCCGGCTCCGGTTCGCCGAGGTGCCCGACGAGGCGGCGATCGCTCGGGTCATCGGCTACGCCCACGCCTGGCTGGCCCGGTACGGCGAGCACCTCGACGCCCGCCATGTCCTCCCGGCCTTCCTCGACACCCCCGAATCCCTCGGCGACGCGGCGCGTCCCTTCCTGGAGGCCGCCCTCCGCTGGCTCGACCAGCCCCACCCCACCCCCACCATGCGGCAGGTGCTGCGGCACGCCCTGGACCACCCCTTGCTGACCGGGGACGAGCAGCGGACGCTGGCGCGGCTCGCGTTCGCCTGGCTGGAGGAGCACAGCACGGACATCAAAGCCTCCTACGTGCTGCGCCCGCTGTGCGGGGCGACGTACCTCACCGAGGCGGAGGTGGGGCTGCTGACCGACCGGGTCGTCGCCTGGACCCGGCTCGCCCTGAGCCGCCTGGAGTATCTCGGCAGCCGGGGCATGCTGAAGAAGCCGAACACCTCACGACCGGACCCGCGCTACGTGCTGCAGAAGCTGCTCGCCCGCCCGGACCTCCCTCCACCGCAGCTCGCCCTGGCCCTCGGCGCGGCCATGGCCGTCCGCTCCCCCAAAGGGCTCCCCGTCGCCTTCGACTGGAAGCTCCCCGAACCGTGGTCGGGGACGACGCCCGACGTGCTGACGCGTTACGCGTTCCACCACGCCGACGCCCTGGCCGAACTGCCGGAGGCCCGTGAGCTGGTCCTGCAGCTGCTCAACGACTCCGAGCCGTCCGACAGGCCGGAACCGATCGATCTCGCCCTGCGCTGGCTGCGGGTACACGGGCGGACCCTCGAGGCGGGCGGTGTGTGCTCATGGCTGCTACGGGTGCTGAAGAGCACGTCATCGCAGCTGCCGGAGGCGATCCGGCACGCGTTCGCATGGCTGGACACGCATCCGGACGCCCCGGGGGCCGAGCACGTGCTCAAGCACCTGCTGCTCACCGTGCCGGACGTCGTTCCCGGCGAGGAGACCCCGCCCGCGCCGCGCACCATGCGGGCCGTCCCGGAACACGCCTCGGATGTCGCCGACACGGTGTTCCGGTACGCCACCGCGTGGCTGTCCCTGCATGCGCACACCCTGGTCGCCGGCGAGGTGCTCGCCCCCCTGCTCAATCGACGCGACCTGCCCCCGGAGCGGCTGAGGACGGCTCTCGCATACGCCGAGGAGTGGCTGAAGGAGCACGGCGCGGACCCCGTCGCACGCTTCGTCCTCGACGCCGTGCTGCCGCACGGGGACGTCCTGAGCGAGACGCGGAGGGAGGACCTGGTCACTCTCGCCCTGGCGTGGACGGTCCGTCACAGCACCCTGTCCCAGGAGACAGGAGAGATCATCGAGGGGTGTCTCGCGCTGTCCACCGGGCATCCGGAACGGATCTTCGATGCCGCGCTGGACTGGCGCGGCCAGAACCCCGAGGCGACCAACGCGAACAGCGTCGTCATCGCCCTGCTGGCCCATCCCGCACTCGCCGAGGACCGCTTCGAGCGGACCTGGAGGTACGCGATGGAGTACCTGGACCGGGAGGGGACCACCCAGGCGGCCCACACCATGCTGACGGCATGCCTGTCCCGAACCGGACTCTCCCGCGAGGACGCCGCTCGCCTGCACGAACGGGCCCTGCTCTGGGCCGACAGGTGGCATACGACACCGGTGGCCGCCGAGGTGCTGGCCGGACTGCTGCGCCGGAAGGACTTGGGGAGCGGCGCCGCTCGCCGGGTGGCGAGTCTGGCACTGGACTACTGGGTGGAGAGGTTCCCGCGGATGCCCGCCGCCCGATGCCTGCTCCATCTCGTCCTCGCCCGCACCGATCTACTGGACGACCAGTACGAACTCGCGGTCGAGCTCCTTACCGAGCTGGAGGGGCCCGGCGCATGAGGAGGGGCTTACTGGCCGGACGGGCCACGGTGGGTGTGCCTTCCGGCCGATGCCGGCGCGTCGGCCGGCCGCGTAAACCCGAACACGTCCCTTTCGGCCCCGCGGCTGTCCGGGTCCGCCCGTCGCATGCAGCCTCGGCGCCGCGTTCGGGAATCGCGGACGGCCGGGCCGACGCGGCGGTGCCGCGAGGCCGGTGGCGGGGATGCGCGGGCGGGCGAAGAGGCGGGACGGCGTGGCGAGACGCGGAAAAGGCCCGGCGGCGAGCCGGGCCTTCGTCCGTCCGCGGTGGTCGCGTCAGTCGTCCAGACGGGTGCGCAGGTAGCTCTCCACCTGGTCGATCGCGATCCGCTCCTGCTTCATCGAGTCACGCTCACGGACCGTGACCGCCTGATCCTCCAGCGAGTCGAAGTCGACGGTGACGCAGAACGGCGTGCCGATCTCGTCCTGCCTGCGGTACCGGCGGCCGATCGCCCCGGCGTCGTCGAACTCCACGTTCCACCGGCGGCGGAGCTGAGCGGCCAGGTCACGGGCCTTGGGCGAAAGGTCGGCGTTGCGCGACAGCGGCAGCACAGCGACCTTGACCGGGGCCAGACGGTGGTCGAACCGCATGACCGTGCGCTTCTCCATGACGCCCTTGGCGTTGGGCGCCTCGTCCTCGCTGTAGGCGTCGAGCATGAACGTCAGCGCGCAGCGGTCCACACCGGCCGACGGCTCGATCACGTACGGCACGTAACGTTCGCCGCTCTCCTGCTCGAAGAACGACAGGTCGGTACCGGACGCCTTGCTGTGCGCGGAAAGGTCGAAGTCGGTGCGGTTGGCGATGCCCTCCAGCTCGCCCCACTCGCTGCCCGCGAAGTTGAAGCGGTACTCGATGTCCACGGTGCGCTTGGCGTAGTGGGACAGCTTCTCCTTCGGGTGCTCGTAGAGGCGCAGGTTCTCCTCTTTGATGCCCAGGTCGACGTACCAGCGGTAGCGCTCGTCGATCCAGTACTGGTGCCACTCCTCGTCGGTGCCGGGCTTGACGAAGAACTCCACCTCCATCTGCTCGAACTCGCGAGTGCGGAAGATGAAGTTGCCCGGTGTGATCTCGTTGCGGAACGACTTGCCGATCTGGCCGATACCGAACGGGATCTTCTTACGCGCCGACTGCTGCACGTTGAGGTAGTTGATGAAGATGCCCTGCGCGGTCTCCGGGCGGAGGTAGGTCAGGCCCGATTCGTCTTCGACCGGGCCGAGGAAGGTCTTCAGCAGGCCGCTGAACTGACGGGGTTCGGTGAAGGCGCCCTTGTTGCCGCAGTTGGGGCAGGTGACCTCGGCCAGGCCCTTCTCGGGGACCTGGCCGTGCTTGGCCTCGTACGCCTCGATGAGGTGGTCGGCGCGGAAGCGCTTGTGGCACGACAGGCACTCGGTCAGCGGGTCGGTGAAGGTGTCGACGTGGCCGCTGGCCTGCCACACCTCACGCGCCAGGATCACGGACGAGTCGAGGCCCACGACGTCTTCGCGGCCCTGCACCATGGCCTTCCACCACTGGCGCTTGATGTTGTTCTTGAGCTCGACACCGAGCGGACCGTAGTCCCACGACGCCCGCAGACCCCCGTAGATCTCGCTCGACGGGTATACGAGCCCGCGGCGCTTGGCGAGGCTGACGATGGTGTCCATGACGTCGGTTCGACGGGCCATAGGGAATGTTCTCCATCCGGCTGGAGGTCGGCGAGGATCGATTGTGGTCAAGCTTAGGGGACGCGGAGGACGACCCGTGCCGCGTCATCCCAGCACGACGGCGTGTTCGTGTTGTTCGCACCCCTTCAACCCCGTTCGTCCCCGCCCTTCGTCCGGTACGGCGGGCCGCCGTCAGCCGTCGGCCGGATAGACCTCCTCGAAGGCGGTCGGCTCATTGATCATGAGGGTCATCAGCGGATACATGGCCATCCGCGCCGCCGACAGCGCCCGGCGGTAGAACCCCGCGCCCTCCCATTCGCTGACCAGCGCCCACAGCCCCGGCTCGTCCACCGCCCTGGCCACCCGGCCCCGCACGTATCCGGGCTGGGCGGCGAACAGGTCGAGGATGCCCTCGGCGTCTTCCAGGAAGGCGGCGGCCCGCTCTTCGGGCACCGAGTAACGAATGATCGCAATCACCGGTCCAGCTTGCCAGACGAGGGCACGGCACACCCGCGACGGCGGGCCGCTCTCCCCGGCACTCAACGCGGGCCGGCCTTTTGGCTAGGCTCGGAGGGTGGCTGAACAGCGTGACTCCGGAGGGCGGCGGATGCCGTCCCATCCGCTGGCGCAGAACGCCGCGGACAGGAGGCGTCCCGGCGGGAACGGACGGGCCCGCGCCGCGGGCGGCGGGCGTGGCGGGACGCGACGGCCGCTGCCGCCCGGTGAGCAGTTCTTCACCCCCGGCGCCACCGGCGTGCGGGCGGCGGTGGAGCGGGCCAGCGCGGCCCCGCTGGTCTTCCTCTTCCAGCTGCCCCGCTGGATCACGCCCATCGTCATGGTGGCGCTGCTGCTGGCGGGGTTCTCGCTGCCCGACTGGCGCGGCGGCGTCGCGGTCCTGCCGGTCGTCGCGTTCATCGCGTGGCTGGCCTACATGTCCTGGCCGTCGCTGGGGGTGAAGGGCAGGCTCCTGCGGGTGGCCCTGCTGACCTTCCTGACCCTGGTGGCCGCCGATCGTTTCGGCGCGTTCTGACCGCGCCGTCTCCCGATCGCCACCGGACCACCCCGCATGGATCACCGCCGGGCCGGGATCGCCTCCGTCGGGGGACGTTCCTCACGCCGGGCGCGAGGGCGCTCGGCCTCCGCGGCGATCGCCCTCCCGCCCGGGGACGCTCCCCTCATCCCGCGGGAGCGCGGGATGCGGATGCGGGAGACGGCGGCGCCTCCCCTTCCGCCGGAAGCGGCCCCTCCGCCGGGCCCGGGGTTCCGCGGCCGCCGCACCACGCGCCGCCGCCTCTCCGCCGTTCCCCTCCGGCCCCGGAGGCGACCGGCTCCCCGAAGTCACGGCCGAGGCAGGGAGCGGTGGTGTGCTCAGGAAGCGTTTACGAAGCTCTCCCCGGGACCACGGTCGGCATACTTTGAGATGGTCGCCCGATTTTGACAACGGTTTTCATTTTGACCCATACTCGACGTGTGAGAGCTGAATTCTCCTGGGCGACCGTCCGGATCGGGTCAGCCGTCGCGGGGGCGGCGCTGGTCGCCGCGACCGCGGCCTGCGGCGCCACGGACGCCACCGCGGCGGGCGACGGGAAGACACAGGTCATAGCCGCCTTCTATCCGCTGGAGTGGCTGGCGAAGAAGGTGGCGGGCACCGACGCGACGGTGACCTCGCTCACCTCTCCCGGCGTGGAACCGCACGACCTGGAGCTCACCCCACGCCAGGCGATCTCCCTGGAGGGAGCCGATCTGGTCGTCTACATCAAGGGCGTGCAGCCCGCCGTGGACGAGGCGGTGGAGCAGTACGCGCCGGAGGCCGGCCTCGACGCCGCGACGGTCGTGCGGACCCTGCCCGCGACCGGCACCGGCGAGGAAACGGCCGACGGGCACGCCCACGAGGAGGACGGGCACGCCCATGAGGAGGACGGGCACGCCCATGAGGAGGACGGGCACGCCCATGAGGAGGACGGGCACGCCGACGAGCACACGCGGGAATCCGGCGACGGCCACGACCACGACGTCGCCTACGACCCGCACCTGTGGCTCGACCCGGACCGGCTGGCCGCCGTGGCGACCGAGCTGGGCACGCGCCTGGCCGCCGCCGACCCGGCGCACGCCCAGGCGTACACCGACCGCGCCGCCGCCACGGCGAAGGAGCTGGCGGCGCTGGACGGCGAGATGCGGAAAGGGCTGAGCGAGTGCGCCCGGCGCACGATCGTCACCAGCCACGCCGCCTTCGGCTACCTCACCGACCGCTACGACCTGAAACAGGTGGGCGTCAGCGGCATCGATCCCGAATCCGACCCCTCACCCGCCCGTCTGGCGGAGGTCGCGCGGATCGCGCGCGATGAGAAGGTGACTACCATCTTCACCGAGGCTCTCGTCAGCCCGAAGGTCGCCGAGGTCCTCGCCGAGGAGATCGGTGCCACGACGGCCGTTCTCGACCCGATCGAGAGCGCCCCCGCTTCCGGCGACTACATGTCGGCGATGCGCCACAACCTCACCCAGCTACGCGAAGCATTGGACTGCCGATGAGCGAACCGGGTCGCGACCCCGAGGTTCCCGCCCGGGAGGCGGTGTTCGCGATGTCCGGCGGCAGGGCGGACCTCGACGGCCGTCCCGTGCTGCGCGGCGTGGACGTGACGATCCGCGCCGGCGAGATGGTCGCGATCATGGGCGCGAACGGCTCGGGCAAGTCCACGCTCGTCCGCGCCCTGCTCGGCCTGATCCCCCTCTCCGGCGGCACCACCGAGCTGTACGGCACGCCGCCCGCGCGGTTCCGCGACTGGTGGCGCATCGGCTACGTGCCGCAACGCCTGTCGGTCGGCGGCGGGGTGCCCTCGACGATCAGGGAGGTCGTCGCCTCGGGCCGGATCGCCCGGCAGCGACGCCTGCGCCCGGCGAGCGCCGCCGACCGCGCGGCGGTGGAGCGCGCGCTCGTCACGGTGGGCCTGGCCGACCGCGCACGCGACCCGGTGCAGGCGCTGTCCGGCGGCCAGCAGCAGCGGGTGCTGATCGCCCGGGCGCTGGCCGGCGAACCGGACACCTACGTGATGGACGAACCCATGGCGGGCGTGGACGCCGACAGCCAGCGCCATCTGGCCGCGACCCTGCGCGAGCTGGTCGAGGAGGGCAAGACGATCGTCCTGGTCGCCCACGAGCTGGGGCCGCTGGAGCCCTTGGTGAGCCGGGCCGTCGTGCTCGCCGACGGCGTGGTGGTGCACGACGGCCCGCCCGTGCCGCCGGTCGGTGAGCACGCCCTCCCCGGCCACGACCACGTGCATCCGCACGCGCCCGCACCCTCGACCGGCCCGCTCGTCTGGGAGCCCGGGCCGGCTCCCGGCGGGGATTGACCTCGCACCCGGCAGGAAGTGATCTCGTGCTCGACCTCTTGCTGCAATCCTCGATCATGCAGCGGGCCCTCATGGCCGCGCTGCTGGTGGGCCTGACCGCACCCGCCGTCGGCACGTTCATCGTGCAGCGCAGACTGGCCCTGCTCGGCGACGGCATCGGGCACGTCGCGCTGACCGGTGTGGCGCTGGGCTTCCTCACCGGGACCGCGCCCGTGCTGACCGCGATCGTGGTGTCGGTGCTCGGGGCGATGCTCATCGAGCTGGTCAGAGAGCGCGGCAGGACCGGCGGCGACGTCGCGCTCGCGCTGCTGTTCTACGGCGGCATCGCGGGCGGCGTGCTGCTGATCGGCCTGTCGGACACGGGCAGCAACTCCACGCTGATGTCCTACCTGTTCGGTTCCATCACCAGCGTCACCGAGCAGGACCTGTGGGTGATCGCCGGGCTCGCGGCGGCGGTGCTCGGCGTGGTGGCGGTGTTCGGGCGGGAGCTGTTCGTGCTCTGCCAGGACGAGGAGGTCGCCAAGGCCAGCGGCCTGCCGGTGCGCTTTCTGAGCATGCTGATCGCGGTCACCGCCGCGCTGACCGTGGTGGTGGCGATGCGCGTGGTGGGCCTGCTGCTGGTCAGCGCGCTCATGGTGGTGCCGGTCGCGGCGGCGCAGCAGCTCACCCGCGGCTTCCGCGCGACGCTGCTGGCCGCCACGGCCTTCGGGATGGTCTCCACGGTCGGCGGGCTGAGCTACACGATGTACGTGGACGTCGCCCCGGGGGCCGCGATCGTCATCCTGGCCCTGGCCGGCTTCGCCATCGCACTGACGATAGGTAGATTCGTACGGCGAAGCCGTACCCGGGAGTCGATCTCATGACCAGCCGTCGCGACGCCGTCCACGACGTCCTCCGCCACAGCGAGGGTTTCCGCAGCGCTCAGGACATCTACGCGGAGATGCGCGCCGGAGGCGCGAAGATCGGGCTGACCACGGTGTACCGCGCGCTGCAGTCACTGGCGGACACCGGTCAGGTCGACGTGCTGCGCACCGATGACGGCGAGGCCGTCTACCGAGCGTGCGAGAGCGTCCAGCACCATCACCACCTGGTCTGCCGCCGGTGCGGGCACACGGTCGAGGTGGACGGCCCGGCCGTGGAGCGCTGGGCGGAGAACGTGGGCAGGGAACACGGCTTCAGCGACGTCACCCACACGGTGGAGGTGTTCGGCACCTGCGCCTCCTGCACGGCCGCGTCCAAGGCAGGCTGACCGCCGCGCGGAGCGGAGGCACCGGCCCCGGCGGATGTCCGGGAACGTCGAGAGCCGACCGCCGCCGGGAGCACCGTCACGTCTGCGCGCCGCGCCCGGTGGGGATCGCCCCCTCCCGCACCGGGCGGCCGCAGGAACGGCAGACCACCTCCGGTTCGAGATGCTCTCCGCAGGTGTGG
>k87-233576_pt1 | contig 13550 bp, 10 predicted proteins | sample MGYA00084031_6733416 | MGnify analysis MGYA00084031
ATAGTCGGCCTGGGCGAGCTCCTCGGAGTGGCCGCCGTCGATGAACAGCAGGGACAGCGGGGTGCGCCAGAGCCTCGCGACGGCGGCGGAGGTGCCGACGACGGCGATGACCTCCTCCTCCAGGCCGGCGGAGCCGATGGTGCGGCGGAAGGTGGGGAGGGTGTCCATGCGGCCGGTGAGCGGGTCGACCAGGGTGGGGTCGTGGTACTCCCAGCCGGGCTGGTTCTCCTCGGACCCGTGGTGGTGGTCGACGGTCACCAGCACGGTGCCGACCCGGCGGGCGGCCGCGCCGAAGTAGATCGCCGACTTGCCGCAGTAGGAGCCGATCTCCAGCATCGGGCCCTTGGCGCCGTAGTCCAGGGCGGTCTCGTACAGCGCCTGGCCTTCGTCGGGCGGCATGAAGCCCTTGGCCGCCTGAGCGGCGCGCAGCAGCTCCGCCGGCATGGGCGGGTGTCCTGTGGCGCCGTCCGCTGCCGTCTCAGTCATCTTCTCCTCCGGCGGGCGCGTGGCCCGCGTGCGTGCGGCCGGGTCCGGGCGGGCCCGGCGGGGCTCGACGGAACTCGAGGGGGACCGGTGGGATCCCGTCCCCGTGAGATGTTCGCCGTCCACGGCGGGCTCCGCCCCGACGGGCGGGTGTCGCATTGGTCACATTCGCGACGCGCGCCCCTTTGACCCTGCGAATAGAACGTGTTCTATTTTGACTCGTCGGACGAGAACGGGTCCCGCCAGGACGCCGAACGTCATTCGGTATGGTGGCGGCACAGACGTTCCGGTTCCCCGGCGGCCCACCGGAAACCAGATCGAGGAGCAGCGTCATGCGAGTGAAGGTCGATCCCCTGGCCTGCGAGGCCAACGGAGTCTGCGTCGGGCTGGCCCCCGAGGTGTTCGACCTGGACGACGAGGACCGGCTGCACATCCTGCAACCGGTTCCCTCCGCCGACCAGGTGGACCGGGTGCGGCACGCGGTGCGGTCCTGCCCCAAGGCCGCGCTCACGTTGGAGGAGTAACCTTCCCTACCCCATCCCTTCCCGGGCGCCCCGACGCCCCGTCGAGCGGAGGACCCTCCATGGCCCGTGCTGCGGTACTGCGCGCGGTCGGCGACAAGACCCTCGACCTGCGGGACGACATCACGCCGATCGACCCCGGACCGGACGAGGTGCGAGTGCGGATCCGCGCCACCGGCGTGTGCCACTCGGATCTGTCGGTGATGACCGGGGTGATGCCCGCCACGCTGCCGGCGGTGCTGGGCCATGAAGGGGCCGGCGAGGTCGTCGCGGTGGGCGACCGGGTGACCGGGGTGCGGCCGGGCGACCACGTGGTGATCAATTGGACGCCCGGCTGCGGGACGTGCCGCCACTGCGACAGCGGCCGGCCGTACCTGTGCACGGTGTTCGTGGGGCGGGCGTTCCGCGACCCGAAGTTCCGGCAGGGGGACGGCGATCCCTCCGTCTACGCCATGGCCGGATGCGGCACCTTCGCCGAGGAGATCACCGTGCCCCGGCCGGGGGTCATCAAGATCGACGAGGACGTGCCGTTCGAGTACGCGGCGCTGCTCGGCTGCGGACTCCCCACCGGGCTCGGCGCGGTGTTCAACACCTCCGCGCTGCGGCCCGGCGGCACGGTCGCGGTGGTGGGCGCCGGAGGCGTGGGGCTGTCGGTGATCCAGGGCGCCAAGATCGCCGGGGCCTCGACCATCCTGGCCGTCGACCCCAACACCGCCAAGCACCGGACCGCCCTGGAGTTCGGCGCCACCCACGCCGCCGCGCCGGAGGACCTGGCGGAGGTCACGGCGGAGCTGGCCCCCCGCGGCTTCGACCACGTCTTCGAGGCGGTGGGCCGGGCGTCGGCGATCGAGACCGCCTACGGCCTGGCCGGGCGCGGCGGCGAAGTGATCGTGGTGGGCGTGGCCGCGAAGTCCGAGCAGGTCACGCTCAACCCGTTCCAGCTGGTCTTCGAGGGCAAGACGGTCAAGGGCTCGCTGTACGGCGAGTGCGACCTGGTGCGGGACGTCCCGCGCATGGTGAACCTGTGGCGGGCCGGCCGGCTGGAGATCGAGCGGCTGATCACCCGGCGGATCGCCTTCGAGGAGCTCAACGACGCCCTCGCCGCGCTGGAACGCGGCGAGGCGATCCGTCAGGTGGTCGTGTTCGACTGAGCCTCGGCGGGGCCCGCCGGGAAGCCGGTCCCGGGCGCCGACGGCGGGCCCGGAGGAGGCGGATCAGAAGATCGGTACCGCCTCCATACCACCTCATGTCACCATTCTCCGTGGGAAGTCGGGATTCGACGACGTGGGCTGAGGTCATTCGGTGACGTTCCTGCGTGCTCTCACCGGCGTGCCGCTGGCCGTCGCGACGTGCTGCGCCGTGGGCGCGGCGGGCGTTCCGGCGGCGGACGCCGCGCCCGTCCGACAGGTGCACGACATCCAGGGGAGGGCGCACGTCTCCCCGCTGTTGGGCGAACGGGTGCGGGGAGTCCCCGGCGTGGTGACCGCGACCACCGAGAACGGCTTCTGGATGCAGAGCACCCGGCCCGACCGCGATCCGGCCACCTCCGAGGGGATCTACGTGTTCACCCGCACCCGGCCCACCGTGACGGTGGGCGACGAGGTGCGGGTGAGCGGGGTGGTGGGCGAGTTCCGCCCCGGCGGGCCCGACTCGCCCAACCTGTCGCGCACCGAGATCGAGGCCACCGCGACGACGACGATCCGGCACGGGGTGCCGCTGCCCGACCCCGTCGTGCTCGGGCCGAAGGGACGCCGCGCGCCCGGCAGGGTGATCGACGACGATGCGCGCGGCGACGTGGAGACCTCCGGCAGATACCGGCCCGACGCCGACGGGCTGGACTTCTACGAGTCGCTGGAGGGCATGCGGGTGGCCGTGGACGACGCGGTCGCCACCGGTCCCCGCTCCGACTACGGCGAGATCCCCGTGCTGCCCGCCGGCGGGGCGGGGGCGGGGCCGCGCACCCACCGCGGCGGCATCCTGGCCCGGCCCGGCGACGACAACCCCGAACGCGTCATCCTCGACGACACCCTGCTGCCGTTGCCCGCCATGGACGCCGGCGACCGGCTGCCGGGCCGCACGGTGGGCGTGCTGGACTACAGCTTCGGCGACTACAAGCTGTTGGTGACCTCGGTGCCGCCGGTCAGCGACGAGTCCCGGCCGCCCGGCCGGGCCGCCCCGCAACGGCCCGACGAGGTCGCGGTGGCCACCTATGCGCTGCGCGACCTGGACCCCGGCGATCCCGCGGAACGGTTCACCGCGATCGCCCACCAGATCGTGACCGGCCTGGCCGCGCCCGACCTGCTGGTGGTGACCGGGCTGCAGGACAACAGCGGCGCCGAGGACGACGGCACGGTGGCCGCCGACCAGACCGTCGCCCAGCTGGTGGCGGCGATCTCGGCGGCGGGCGGCCCCTCCTACGACTGGCGGTCCATCGACCCCCGGGACGGGGCGGACGGCGGCGAGCCCGGCGGCAACGGCCGGATCGGGTTCCTGTTCCGCACCGACCGGGGGTTGACGTTCGTGGACCGGCCCGGCGGCACCGCCACGACGCCCGTCGAGCCGATCCGGGTCGGCCCCCGGGAGGTGGGGCTGTCGGTCAGCCCCGGCCGGGTCGCCCCGACCGATCCGGCCTGGCGGGCGGTGCGCAAGCCGCTGGCGGGCGAGTTCCTCTGGCGAGGGCGGCGGCTGCTGGTCGTGGGCAACCACTGGACGGAGCGCGGCGCCGACGACGCCGACTACGTGCGCCGCCGACCGCCGCGCCGGCCCAGCGAGTCCGCCCACGCCGCGCAGGCCCGCGTCGTGGCCCGCTTCGTCACGTCGCTGCGCGCCGTCCAGCCGGACGCCCGGGTGATCGTGGCCGGCGGCCTCAACGCCGGCGACCGCTCCCCCGCCCTGCGCACCCTCACCAGGGGGACCGGGCTGCGCGACCTGGTGGCCGAGCTGCCCGAGGACCGCCGCTACACCACGATCACGAACGGGAACGCCGAGGCCACCGATCACATCCTGGTCACCCCCGCGCTGGCCCGCCGCCCGCACGAGGTGGAGATCGTCCACATGAACGCCGAATACGCCGAGCGGGTCAGCGACCACGACCCCGCCCTGGTCCGGCTGCGCCCGAGCTGACCGCCCCGCCGAGGCGGAGACCGTCCCCCTCCGCTCACCTCGCGGACAGCGCCGTGTACCCGGCGAGGGGATGGCCGCCCGGGCGAACCGGTCCTACGGTGCCTACCAGATGCACCGGAACCGGTACCGGAAGGAGTCCAAGCATGATCGGCACCCCCGGCTGCCCCGACAACTGCGGCTGCACCTTCGCCGACGGAGCGTTGACGATCCTCCGCGCCGCGCTCAGCCTCGCCCGGGGCGTCCTCCGGTCACGCTGACCGAACGCCTCGCCCGGTGAACACGTCCGGGTGGACGAACAGCCCCGGCAGACCGCCGGTGTGCCAGAACAGCACGTTCTCGTCCCCCGACAGGCGGCCGGAACGGATCAGGCCGAGCAGACCCGCGGCGGCCTTGCCCGTGTAGACCGGGTCCAGCACGATCCCCTCGGTCCGCGCCAGCAGCCGCACTGCCTCGACCATCTCCTCGGTCGGGATCCCGTACCCCGGCCCCAGCCAGTCGCCGTGCACCTCGCGGCCGCCCGCGGGCGGATCCGCGCCCAGCAGCCGCGAGGTGGCGGCGACCAGTTCCTCGATCCGCTCCCGGGTACGGTCGGCGGGCTCGTACACGGCGATCGCCTCCAGCCGCGCCTCCAGCCCGGCCAGCGCCGCGCCGACGCACAATCCGGCGGCCGTCCCGGCGGTGCTGGCCGCCACCACGATGCGGTCGAAACGCACGGAGAGGCGCGCCGCCTGCTCCGCGAGCTCGGCGGCGGCGCGCACATAGCCGAGCGCGCCGATCTCGTCGGAGCCGCCGGGCGGGATCTGATAGGCGGGGCCGATCTCCTCCAGCGCCCGGGCGATCTGATCGGCGTCGTCGACGATCCGCACCCGCGCGCCGAGCAGCTCGTCCAGCAGCACGTTCCCGGAGGTCTCGTACAGCTCGTCCGAGCGCGGCACCGACCGGGTCAGCAACAGCTCGCAGCGCAGCCCCAGCCGGGCGCAGGCGGCGGCGGTCTGCCGGGCGTGATTGGACTGCACCGCGCCATAGGTCACCACCGTCCGATGCCCCTCGGCGACCGCACGCCCCAGCAGGTACTCCAGCTTGCGGGTCTTGTTGCCGCCGGCGGCCAGGCCGGTGCAGTCGTCGCGTTTGATCCAGATGCGCGGTCCGCCGAGCTCCTCCGACAGCCGATCGCAGCGCTCCAGCGGGGTCGGCCAATGCCCCAGCTCCACCCGCGGGAACGACTCCGGAATCTCGCTCACGGCAACGGCCTCCGCCAGAACGTGGGGGTCTCGCCCCGATGGTCGCCGGTCACGCCCACGGCCAGCAGCTCGCCGGAGGTCGCGGCCAGCGCGGTCAGCCACTGGTCGCCCGCCCCGTCCAGGCCGGTGCCGCTCGCCGGCACCCGCCGCCAGGAGCGGCCGTCCGTCGTCGTCCACACCAGCACGTCGCGCGCCCCCGGCCTCCCGGCGCTCCCCGCCACGACGAATCCGCGCGCCGTCGCGGTCACGTCGGTCAGCGCGGCGCCCGCCCCGGCGTCGGGCAGCCATCCCGCCTGCCAGGTCCGGCCGCCGTCGGCGGACACCGCGGCGAACGGCCGCGGCTGCGGCGAGCCCTCCGCCAGGCCCGTCCCGAGCGCCACCACCAGAGCGCCCCGGGCGGCGACCCGGTGCAGCGACCCGGAGGCGAGGCCGGACGGCAACGGCACCGCCGTATGACGCCACTTCCCGCCGTCCGCCGAGGTCCAGGCCGCCGGCCGATCGGGGGCCGAACGCGCCCCGACCGCGACGTACCCGCCGGAGGCGACCGCCACGTCGTGCATACGGCCCTCCCCCATGCCGGAGCCGCGCTTCCAGCCCTTCAGATCGGCGGAATGCCAGGCCGCGGCCCAGCGGCCGTCGCGGCCCACCGCCACATATCCGCCCGGCCCGTGCGCGGCCGCCAGCGGATGGCCCTTGCCCGCCGGCGCCGGACCCTTCGTCCACACCGCCCCGTCGCCGGAGACGACGATCACCGGGACGTCCTCGCCGCTGCGGCCCACCGCCAGCCAGCCCGCGGGCCCGTGCACCACGTCCGTCAGGCGCCGCCGGGGCTGCGGGTCGCTCTCCGGCATCGAGCCCCGGGTCCAGTTCCGGCCGTCCGCCGAGGTCCAGGCGGCGATCCGCCCGTTGGCGCTGCCGACCGCCACCAGGCGGGGACCGGCGGCCAGCGCGTGGACCGCCCGCTCGGGGCGGATCGCCCCGGGCACCGAGGCCAGCCGCACCTCCCCGCCGGAGGTCGCCAGATACGGATCGGGGCCGCGCCGGCCGGCCACGACCGCGCCGCCGCCGACCGCGGCCAGCCCGGCGACCTCGGCCCCGGTCACCTCGCCGACACGCCGCCAGGAACGACCGTCCGCACTGGTCAGCACGGCCTTCTTTCCCTTGCCCGCATCGACCAGCGCGGCCAGTCCGTCCGGTGAGCCGGCCAGCCGCTCCAGCCGTTTGTAGCCGTCGGTGCGCACCTGCCCGACCGGGGTCCAGCGCCGCCCGTCCGGCGAATGCCACACCACCGCGTACCGTTCGGTGGTGCGCCGCTTCCGCGGCCCGGTGGTGCGCTTGGCCTCGCGTACGGCGAACAGCCCGTTCGGGCCGCCGGTCAGACCGGTCAGGCCGCCGAAGGACCCCTGGGCCTGCCCCGGGCGCACCGGGCTCCAGGTGCGGCCGCCGTCGCCGGAGACCCAGTGACCGGTCTCCTCCACGGTCCGGGTCGTGCGCCGCTTCCGGCCGCCCCGCCGCTCGGTCTCGGTGACCTTGGTGCGGATCGCGCCGTGCACCACCGTGATCCCGCCGAACGCGGCGATCCCGTCCAGCCGGCGGACCTCCCCGCCCAGGGCGGGCCGGTCGACCCGCCGCCAGGCGGCCCCGTCCGCACTGGTCCACAACACCCCCCGGGTCCCCCCGCCGGTGCCCGTGGTGCCCACGGCCGTGAACCCGGCGGCGGTGCGGGCGATCCCCAGCACCTGGTCCCCCGGCGCGAACAGCCCGCCGCGCCGGGTCCAGGTCAGGCCGTCGGAGCTGGTCCACACCACGGTCTGGGAGGCCTCCCTCGGCTGCGGCCCGACGGGCCCGCCGACGGCCAGCCACCGGCCCGCGCCCCCGGCCAGTCGGTGCGGGATCTCCCCCGGCGGCGGCTCGGCCCCGTCGGCGTCCCGGACGCGCGCCGTCCGCCAGGTGCGCCCGGCGTCGACGGACACCAGGAACCGGCCCCGGTCCGGGCCGCCGGTCTCCCCGCCGGCCGCGATCACCGTCCCCTTCTCCCCGGCCACCGCGGTGAGACGCTGGTCCAGCCCGTCGGCCGCCGCCGGATCCACGGCGAACCACCGGTCCGCCGACACCGCCGCGAAGCGCTGCGCCGGCCGCGCGGCGGACTCCTTCCCGCCGCCGAGCGCCGCGAAGCCCACGGCCCCGGCCGTCACCACGACGGCCACCGCCGCGGCCGACAGCACCGGGCGCGGCCAGGCGGGGTCGCGGCGCGGCGGCGGCAGCGCCCCGATCTTCGGCGGCCGGACCGCAGGGGTCCGGGCCGCCGCGGCGGCCGCCGGAGCGGTCTGCGGGGGCGGGGAAGACGCCTCCCCGCGGAACGACCGCGGGTCCTGGGCGGCCGGCGGGGCCTCCGCCGCCCCCGCCTCCTGGAGATCCTGCGGGACCTGCGCGCCCACGATGGGTTCGAGCTGCGGAGCGGTCACGACCGTGTGCACCCAGTCCACCCCCGCCCGGTGCCACACGGCGTGGGAACGCTGCCACGGCGAGGCGCCGCCCGCCGGGCCTCCCCCCTCCGGCGCTCCCCCCAGACGGGCCCGGCGCCCGCCGTTCCGCCGCGGCTCGGCCGGCGCCGCGGCCTCGATCCGCGGGAACGGCTCGGTCGGGCTGTCCTCCGAAGTAGCCGTCACCTTGCTCCCCCTCCTACGGAGAACGCGCCCCGGTCCCCCAACAGGCGGTCGGCGTCCGCGAACGCCCGGACCTTCGCGCGCACACCATCGTGGCGCAGCCCCGGCCTCACCGCCCACCGGTCCGCGAAAAGAACGATCTTGTTTTGCGCGGTCGCCCGCCCCGCCCCACCGGGCGCGCACGCCCCGCCACGCTCGGTCTCCCGATCACGGGCGACGCGGCGCGCTCGGGCCGCGCGGGGAAGGACGGGAAGAGGACGCCGTCCCGGCGACGCGTGCGCGCACCGGCCCGGGCGTCCGGTCACCACGACACCGCCGCACCGCGGACGCCCGCGTCGACGCGGAAGAGCCCCGCCGGGCCTGCGCCCCCGCATCCGGCGTCGCCGGACGCGCCGCCTCCCGTCCCGAGGAGACCACGGGGAGACCCGAGGAGAACCGCCGCGGCATGCGCGGTCCGCACGGTGCAGAGGCACACGGTGCAGAAGAACGGCGACGAAGGGGCGGCCGTCTCGTCCGCCGGCGGTCGGCGGGCCGGGCGGTCCCGGCGACGCCCCGATCGGCCGGGCACGCCCTTCGGTCCCGGCCGCGACGCCGCCGTCCCCTGCGCCCGGGTCCGACGGCGTCCGCCCCGAACGCGTCGGGCGGGCCTCCGTCACGTGACGAAGGCCCGCCCGACCCGGTCAGCGCCGGCGAGAGGTCGCCATCAGGACGTGCTCGACCAGCGTGATCAAAACCTGCTTGGCCGCCTCCCGGGTGCGCACGTCGGTGATGATCACCGGGACGTCGTCCTCCAGGTCGAGGGCGGCGCGGATCTGCTCGGGGGCGTACATCTTGGCGCCCTCGAAGTGGTTGACCGCCACGATGAACGGCAGCCCGCGGCGCTCGAAGTAGTCCACCGAGGCGAAGCAGTCGGCCAGCCGGCGGGTGTCGACCAGCACCACCGCGCCCAGCGCGCCCTGCGCCAGCTCGTCCCACATGAACCAGAAGCGATCCTGGCCCGGGGTGCCGAACAGGTACAGCACCAGGCCGGTGGGCAGGGTGATGCGACCGAAGTCCATGGCGACCGTGGTCGTGGTCTTCCCCGCCACCATGGCCGTGTCGTCCACGCCGATGCTCTTCTCGGTGAGCATCGCCTCGGTGCGCAGCGGCCGGATCTCGCTGACCGCGCCCACCAGGGTGGTCTTGCCAACGCCAAACCCCCCGGCGATCAGGATCTTGACCGCCAGGGACGACTCGCGCGGATCGCCCACCGCGCCCGACACGGAGCCGGCGGGGTCAGAGCGCATGGAGTCCATCGATCACTTCCTTGAGTACGCGCTCGTTGGGGAACTGTGCGACCGGAGCCGGGCGGCGTACCCGGATCAGGCCACGATCGAGCAGGTCGCCGAGCAGCACCCGGACCACGCCGAGGGCGAGATCCAGCTCGGAGGCGACCTCCGCCACCGACAGCGGCGTGCGGCACAGTTCGCAGATGGTGAGGTGTTCAGGCGAGAGCGGTAGGCGCTCGCCGTGTCCGTCCCCGGCCTCCCCGGGGACGTCGACGGTCTCAATGATGGCGATCAAGTCGAAGTCGCTGGCCGTGGGCTTGGTGCGCCCGCCGGTCAGCGCATACGGGCGCACCACCGGGCCCGACTCGTGATCGAGCCACTCGGCGTCGCGCCTGCCGTCGCGGTGCGGTGGTTCGGTGTCGTCATGCATGATGCTCCGCCATGGCCGCACGCGGGTTGGCCGACAGGTGCCTGCCCACCCGGGTCACCAGCATGGCCATCTCATAGGCGATCACACCGACGTCGGCGTCCGCGTCGGCCAGCACGGCCAGCGCGGCGCCCTGCCCCGCCGCGGTGACGAACAGGAACGCCGACTCCATCTCCACGATGGTCTGCCGGGGAGCGCCGCCGCCGAACTCCTGGCCGGCGCCCCGAGACAGGCTCTGGAAGCTGGCGGCCACCGCGGCCAACCGCTCGGCGTCCTCCCGCTCCAGCCCGCGCGAGGAGGCGATCCGCAGCCCGTCGTTGGACAGCACCACCGCGTGGCGCACCTGGGCCACGTTGTCGACGAGATTGTCCAGCAGCCAGTTCAGTTCACCGCCGGAGTTCGCGACGTCCGTCATTGATCATCCTCCCGTGTCCCCTGGCCCTCTTCGGCCTCGGCTCGTCCACGCTGCCAGCCTCGCTGCATGGCGGCCATCCTGGCGCGCACGGCGGCGAGCCTCTCCTCGTCGAGCTCGGCCGCCTGCCGCATGCCTCCCGAGACCGCCGGCTGAGGCCCGGTCTCATCCCGCAGCCGGGGCGCCAGGTTCTTCTGTCGGCGCCGACGAGGCAACCCGTCGGGCGTCATCTCCACCGGCGCGCGGTGCGCGCCCACCCGTGCCTTCCTCTCCCGACCGCCTGCGCCGTCCGCCGCATCCGCTCCCTCGGGCGACGCCGCGGCGTTCCCGTCTTGCCTCGACGCCTCCCCGCCGGCGGAGGACTCCTCGAGACGCGCGCGCCCGGCGGGGCCCTCCCCGTTCTCCGGCGCCTCCCCGCCGTCGAGACGGCGGATCCCCGGTCCTTCGGCGGAACGCGCACCCGCGCCCTCGCTCCGCTCGGGCACACCGCCGCCCGCGGGGGGACGACCCCCCGCACCCCCCGACGAACCGGCACCCGCGCCCTCGCTCCGCTCGGGCGCGGTGCGGCGGGCGGAGCGTCGCCGGGGCAGTTCGGCCGGGACGTCGGGGCGCGGGTCGTCGTCCTCGCGGAGGCGTGCGGGCTCCTCCTCCGGCTCGGCGATCCGCACCGGCGTCACCGTCCGCACCGCCCGCTGCGGCCCGGTGGACGCCGACGGCGCCTCGGCGGAGGCCGACGCCCGCGTCGGCCGGGAGCCGGGCAGCTGGGCGCGCAGTTCGGCGGGCGGCAGTCCGCCGGACGGCGACTCCACGATCAGGTCGGCGGGCACCAGCACGATGGCGGTGGTGCCGCCGTACGGCGAGGGCCGCAGCGACACCTTGATGTCGTGCCGGTCGGCCAGCCGCGCCACCACGAACAGGCCGAGCCGGCCCAGATCCGACAGGTCGAACTCGGGCGGCTCGGCCAGCCGGCGGTTCAGCTCCTCCAGCGTCTCGGCCTTGAGCCCGAGCCCGCGGTCCTCGATCTCCACCACGAAGCCGTTCGGCACCAGCTGGCCGGTGATCCGCACCGGGGACCCGGGCGGGGAGAACAGGGTGGCGTTCTCGATCAGCTCGGCCAGCAGGTGGATGGTGTCGGCGACCGCGTTGCCGGCCAGCGCGGCGGCCGGCATGGACAGCACGGTGACCCGGGTGTAGTCCTCGACCTCGGCGACCGCGCCGCGCACCACGTCCACCAGCGGCACCGGGGAGCGCCAGGTCCGCCCGGCGGTCTTGCCGGCCAGGATGACCAGACCCTCGGCGTGCCGCCGCATGCGGGTGGCCAGGTGGTCCAGGCGGAACAGGTCGGCCAGCTCGTCGGGGTCCTCGGTGCGCCGCTCCATCGCGTCCAGCAGGCTGAGCTGGCGGTGCACCAGCGCCTGGTTGCGGCGGGCCAGCGTCACGAACACCTCGTTGACCGCCTGCCGGGTCCGGCTCTCCCGGGCGGCGGCCCCCACCACCGCGCGGGCGGCGGCCACGAACGCCTCGTTGATCCGGGCGATCTCGGTGACCTGCAGGTCCTGCCGGGGCAGCCGGACGTCGGGGTCGATCGGCTCGCCGCGCCGGATCCTCCCGGTCAGCGTGGGCAGGTACTCGTCGGTGAAGGCGGTCACCGAGCGGGAGACCCGACGGCTCTCGCCGATCACCCGGCGGGCGACCCGCCAGGCGACCGCGGTGGCGGCGACGACGGCCAGCAGGCCCAGGCCGCCCGCGGCGGCCAGCCGGCCGTAGATGCGCAGCGCGATCCCCGCGGACCGGTCGACGGTGTTGTCGGTGATGCGCAGCTCCAGCTCAGAGAGCCTGGTGATGGCGGCCTCCGACGCGGTGCGCCAGGTGCCCTGGTCGATCGGCAGTCGCCGCTCGGTCGCGTCGGCGCTGAGCAGCTGCTGCTCCAGCCGCTCCACCCGGGCGTAGTCCGGGCTGGTCAGGAACGCCTCGTAGGCGCTGCGGTCCTTGGGGTCCAGGGTCCCCACGGTGTCGGAGATCACGAGCTCCTTGGCGCCGTTGAGCCGTTTGAAGGCGTCCATCTCCGCGGAGGTCCACCGGCCCGCCGACAGCACCCCGGTGACCAGCGCGTCCTGGCGGGTGTACAGCTCACGGATCAGGCTGATCCGCAGCACGGTGTTGAAGCCCCGGGCGACCTCGCCGTTGGCGACGGTCACCGCCTTGAAGATGTCGACGATCCCGTCGATCAGGGCGGAGTAGTCCTCCAGCACCCGGTCACGGGAGGTCCCCCGCTGGTCGATCAGCCGGCGCAGCGCGTCCAGTTCGCTCAGCCGGGCGACCATCGCGTCCATCCGCCGCCGCACGGTGGGGTTGATGCCGCCGCGCAGTCCCCCGTCGGCGCTGTTGTCGCGGAACACCCGGCGCGCCTGGTCGGTCTTGGCCCGCTGCGCGTCCAGGCCGGAGGAGTCCAGCGACCGGTTCCCCAGCAGGGCCATCGACATGCGCCGTTCGTGTTGGAGGGCGTCCACCAGGTCGAGCGCCGGTCGGGCGAGCTTGTCGCTGAACTCGCGCGAGTGGTACAGCTCCCGGGCGGGTCCGAAAGCGGCGACGGTCGCCCCCGCCCAGAGGCACACCAGGGCGAGCAACGGGATGGCCAGGAGGATGACGATCTTGGTGCGGATCGACTGGGTTCTGGCCGGCGTGGCGTCGGAGGCCATCACACCTCGTGACCCATCATGACGGGGACCCTCCCGATTGATGTCGGTACGGGGGTTCCGGGAGCTTACTACGTCCGCACCCGCCGTCATGGATCATCCTCGGCACCCGAGTGGACAATGTTGTCAGGGCGTTACAGTCGGCACTGTGACCGCACGTCACCATGACCGTAACAAGGGTCACAAAATCGGATTATTTACTACATAACTCCCACAAGCAGGGAATGAGGCATCCCTGCACCGTTACGATTCCGGCCGTGAACCCTGACAGCGAAGCGCCTCTCGACAACACAGGCCCCGAGGGCCTCCCGGCCCGGCGGCGCCGGCCGCGCCGCGGTGGACGGCATCGCGGTGCCGAGTCCTTCGCACTCCCCCCGGACGCTCCCCCGCTCATCCTGGCGGTGCCGGGCGCGTACGCCCCCGACGCCTCCGGATCGGCCGGGGTGGCGGGCGCGCTCGCCCTGCTGACCGAGCACGCCCACACCGAGCGGCCGGTGGTCCTGGGATATCTGGAGGGTTCGCAGTACGCGCTGAGCGACGCCCTGGCGACCGCGGAGACCGCCGAACGGGCCCCGGACATGCCTCCGGCCGTGGTGGTGCCGCTGCTGCCCGGCCCCGTCCCGCAGATCCAGCGCGCGCTGCACGAGACGGTGGCCGCCTCCGGGGTGCCCGCGCTGATCGCCGAACCGCTGGGGCCGCACCCGCTGATCGCC
>k87-1678707_pt1 | contig 13540 bp, 9 predicted proteins | sample MGYA00084031_6733416 | MGnify analysis MGYA00084031
ACCTCGAGTCGACTCGAGGTCAACAGTCGGGACCGATGAGATCGGGGAACTGCTCCGGTCTGTCCGAGTAACGCCCGATCCGCGCCCCCGACGCGGACGGGACCGAATCGCGATCGCGAAGGAGCCGATCATGGGACAGGCACACTACATCACAAGGACCACCGAGGACGTGATCGACCGGTTCGACCGGGCGTTCCGCTGTTCGAAGACCGCACCGACCGTCGCCGCACTGGAAGGTTGAGCGGGCCATGACCACCGTCAGTGCCAACGGGGTCGATCTGGGCGTCGAGTCCTTCGGTGACGCGAACGCACCACTCGTCCTGCTCGTCGGGGGGACGACGATGCTCTCGTGGCCCGACGAACTGTGCGAGCGGCTCGCGGCGGGTGGGCGTCGTGTCGTGCGGTACGACCTGCGGGATTGCGGGGAGTCGACGACGAAGGACCCGGACGTGCCCGGCTACACCCTGCGCGACCTCGCCGACGATGCGGCAGCCCTCGTCGACGCGCTCGGCGGCAGGCCGGCGCATCTCGCGGGCATCGGTGTCGGCGGGATGGTCGCCCAGGTCGCTGCGCTCGACCATCCAGCCGCGTTCCGAGCCCTGACCCTGGTGGGGACGCGTTCGGTCGCACCGGGCCCGTGCGACCGCGACCTTCCCGATCACGACGCAGCGACGATGAAGCGCATGTTCGCACTTCCGATGCCCGAGTGGGCCGATCGCACGGCCGTGGCAGAGTTCGCCGCTGCCCGCGCAGCAGTCCTCGGCGACGATCCGGACGCCGCGCGCGCGGTCGCCGAGCGCATCTGGGACCGCACACCGAACGATCAACCGTCGGCCCACTCCGCTGATCAACTCGGAATGGTCTTCTCCAGGCTCGATTGCACGCCCCGCTGGCGGGAACGCTTGCCCGAGGTCGGCATCCCGGCCCTCGTCGTGCACGGTCGCCGGGATCCGTTCTTCCCCGTCGGCAACGGAGAAGCCATCGCACGCGAGATCCCGGGAGCGCGGTTGCTCGTCCTGGACGATGCCGGCACCGCGGTCCCTGTTGCGGCAGTCGACGTGATCGCCGAGGCGATGCTCGCGCTGGATCGTTAGCTGCTCACGCGGACCAGGACCGCCAGCGCAGCCTGTCGATGGTGATCACCGGTCCCGGTGGTCGTTTCGCCTGGTACTGCGGGTATTTGCGGACGAGTGCGTCGATGCCCGCAGTTCCCTCGGCAGTGTCGGCGTCGTGGACCGTGGCGATGCCGTCGATGCGGACCCACCACAGCTGCGACCAGTCGTCGCTGTAGTGGTCGACGAGCACGCACACCCGCGGGTTCTCTGCGATGTCGGCGAGGCGACGTAGGCGCCGGGTGGATTTCGGCTTGTCGTCGACGCAGGTGTGGATCACGTCGCCGTCGAGGGCGAACATGATCGGGACGAGATGCGGCTCGCCGGACCCGTCGGCGGTGGCGAGGCGGGCCACTCGGGCATCGGCGACACTGCGACGGACATCCATGTGCCTCACGGTAACCGGACGGTCAGTGGCGGCCGGGCAGATCGACCTCCGGCACCGTCTTGTCGGTGCGTAGTCCTCGCCAGCTCGGATGCCGGAGGCTTCCGCCTGCGTACTCCCGGTACTCGACCTCTCCGACGAGGATGGGTTCCACCCAGTGGGCTCCGTGGGTCTCCCGAGCCGGCGGCGCAACTGCCAACGGGGTCGTCGGTCGCTCCAAGGGACGCAGCTGCGATCGCAACTCACGTCTGGTCGCAGCGGTGAACCCCGTCCCGACCCGGCCGATGAACACCAACCGTTCCTCGTCGTCGTGGGCGCCGAGCAGCAGTGAACCGATGCCGCCGGCAGCCTTGCCGGATCCGGGGAGCCACCCGACGACGACCACCTCGGTGTTCCGACGCAGCGGCGTCTTGATCCAGCCGTCGCTGCGGGTCCCGGGTAGATACGGTGCGTCCGGGTCCTTGGCGACGATCCCTTCGAGGCCGTGTTCGCGCGCGACCGTGAGCATGGTCGGTGCGTCGACATCGGTCCAGTAGGGCGACAGCTGAACCCGCGGTCCGGGGACGACCAGATCGTCGAGGACGGCCCGGCGCTCCAGATAGGACAACTCCGTCGTGGACTGTCCGTCGAGAGCGAGGACGTCGAACAGGTAGATCAGGACCGGTAGCTCGGCACGTAGCTCCTCGGTGGGGCAGTGGACGTGCATGCGGCGCTGCAACCGGGCGAAGGACGGCCGCCCCTCGGCGTCGAGCGTGACGATCTCGCCGTCGACGATGCAGTCCCGGCCGTCCGTCGCAGTGGTGAGCGGGTGGGGGAGTTCGGGGAAGCTCCGGGTGATGTCGTTGCCGGTGCGGCTGGTCAGCCGGCACTGTCCGTCGGTCACCGTGGCGAGGGTGCGCTGGCCGTCCCATTTCATCTCGAACGCCCAGTTCCCGGTCGGCGGCGGACCGAGGGTCGCCAGCATCGGGGACAGTTCCGTCGTTGTGGAGGGCATGTCCCGAGTCTGCGGTACGGGGCCGGGACGGGACCGGAGAATGCGCGGTCTCGTCCGTCGGTGCGTCCCTCGCGTCCCGACCCGGGCCGTGCGAGGCTGACGTCATGACGCGTGCCGCGACGCAGAACATGACCCTCGTCCCCGGAGGCACGTTCTGGATGGGGTCCGAGGACTTCTATCCGGAGGAGCGACCGGTCCACCAGGTGACGGTCGACGGGTTCTGGATGGACACGCACCCGGTGACCGTCGCCGAGTTCCGGCGCTTCGTGAAGGACACCGGATACGTCACCACCGCGGAAGTCGCGCCGGACCCCGCCGATTATCCGGGCGCCGATCCGTCCCTGCTCGTGCCCGGATCGCTCGTGTTCACGCCTCCGCCAGGGCCGGTACCGCTCGACGATTACACGCGCTGGTGGTCGTTCGTCCCGGGTGCCGACTGGCGCCATCCCGAGGGGCCGGGCAGCACCGTCGGCGGGCGGGAACGGCATCCCGTCACCCACGTCTCGTGGTTCGATGCCCGCGCCTACGCCGAGTGGGCCGGCAAGGAGCTGCCGACGGAGGCGGAATGGGAGTTCGCCGCCCGCGGCGGACTCGACCGCACGGCCTTCACATGGGGGGACGAACACGAACCGAAAGGCCGACCCGGCGGGAACGTCTGGCAGGGCGAGTTCCCGTGGCAGAACCTCGAAACGGACGGATTCGCCGGAACCTCACCTGTCGGACACTTCCGGCCGAACGGATACGGGCTCCACGACATGGCGGGCAACGTGTGGGAGTGGACCGCCGACTACTTCACCGCGAACCATGCTTCGAGCGGTAAGAACGTCGCGCCGGCGTCGTCGTGCTGCATCCCGACGAATCCCCGTGTCGACAAGGCCGAACACGATCCGCGCGAAGCGTATCCGCGCCGCGTCATCAAGGGCGGATCGCACCTGTGCGCCCCGAACTACTGTCTGCGTTACCGACCCGCCGCCCGCCAGGGCGACACCGAGGAGACCGCGACGTGCCATATCGGATTCCGCTGCATCATTCGCCCGTGAGAGGGCAGGTTTCACCCTGGTCAGGGGTGTATGCGGCCCGATACCGGTGGTGTACTGGGAACGGATGGGGTGAAAAGAGGCTTCCACCATGAGCCAGGATCTGCGTCCGAATCCGATCCCGGGCGGAGAAACTCTGCCGTTCCCACCGGTGCCGTCAGGAAGCATCGCAGGACGGACCATGCAGGAATCGGTCTACAGCCCACGCGCACAACACCGTCGCCTTCCCGACGACGCCCCGAACATCCTGGTCGTCCTCATCGACGACGCGGGCCCCGGTCTGCCGAGCGCATTCGGCGGCGAGGTGAGCACACCCACGCTCGACCGCCTGCTCGACGAAGGCATCAGCTACAACCGCTTCCACACCACGGCGATGTGCTCGCCCACCCGCGCATCGTTGTTGACCGGACGCAATCATCACCGCGTCGGAAACGGGCAGATCGCCGAACTCGCCAACGACTGGGACGGCTATTCCGGGCACATCCCGAAATCGAGCGCCACCGGGGCCGAGGTGCTGCGCCACTACGGTTACACCACAGCGGCTTTCGGCAAGTGGCACAACACTCCTGCGGAGGAGACCACCGCAGCGGGTCCCTTCGACAACTGGCCCACCGGAGTCGGTTTCGACTACTTCTACGGTTTCCTCGCCGGCGAGGCGTCGCAGTACGAGCCGAATCTCGTCCGCAACACCACCGTCGTCCTGCCCCCGAAGACTCCCGAAGAGGGCTACCACCTCAGTGAGGACCTCGCCGACGACGCGATCGGCTGGTTGCGCCGCCACAAGGCGCTCGATCCGTCCCGGCCGTTCTTCATGTACTGGGCCAGCGGATGCCTGCACGGGCCACACCACATCATGAAGCCGTGGGCCGACCGGTATGCGGGCAAGTTCGACGACGGATGGGACGCCTACCGCGAGCGCGTGTTCGAGCGGGCCAAGGAGAAGGGCTGGATCCCACCGGAGGCCGAACTCACCGAGCGGCACCCCACCATGACGGCCTGGGACGACATCCCCGACGACGAGAAGCCCTTCCAACGACGCCTCATGGAGGTCGCGGCAGGATACGCCGAACACTGCGACGTCCAGGTGGGGCGGCTGTTCGACGAACTCGACCGGCTGGGCTACCGCGACAACACCCTGGTCTTCTACATCTGGGGCGACAACGGGTCGTCCGGTGAAGGTCAGAACGGCACCATCAGCGAACTGCTCGCGCAGAACGGGATCCCCACGACCACCGCCAACACATCGCGGCCCTCGACGAACTGGGCGGACTCGATGTTCTCGGCTCCCCGAAGACCGACAACATGTACCACGCGGGTTGGGCCTGGGCGGGCAGCACGCCCTACAAGGGCATGAAGCTCCTCGCCTCCCATCTCGGGGGAACCCGCAATCCCATGGTGGTGCGCTGGCCCGTGCGCGTCACGCCCGATCTCACCCCACGGACGCAGTTCCTGCACTGCAACGACCTGGTGCCTACCTTCTACGAGCTGCTGGGCATCACACCGCCGCGGACCGTCGACGGGATTCCGCAGGATCCGATCGACGGCGCCGGTTTCGCCCGGACCTTCGTGGACCGTGACGCGCCGGCGGGCAAACTCACCCAGTACTTCGAGGTCATGGGCAGCCGAGCGATCTACCACGACGGATGGATGGCGTCGGCCTTCGGTCCCCGCGCACCGTGGCTGCCCGGTCTGCCCGGCGGGATCCGCGATTGGAGCCCGGACGACGACACCTGGGAGCTCTACAACCTCGACGAGGGCTGGACGCAGAACCACGACCTCGCCGAGCAGTACCCCGAGAAGTTGGCCCAGATGCGGGAGATCTTCGCGATCGAAGCAGCCAGGAACAACGCTCTTCCCATCGGTGGGGGGCTCTGGGTCGCGGCGATCCATCCGGAACAACGCATCACCACGCCGTACACGAGTTGGGATTTCACCGGCGACGTCACCCGCATGCCCGAATTCTGCGCTCCCGCACTGGGAAACAAGAACAACCGGGTCTGCATCGACGTGACCTTCCCGGAGCGGGCGCACGGCGTCCTCTACGCGCTGGGGGCCAACGGTGGTGGCCTGACGTGCTTCGCGGACGACGGTTACCTCTGCTACGAATACAACCTGTTCATCCTGATGCGGACGAAGATGCGCTCGGAGAGCCGCGTCGCGCCCGGACACCACCTCGTCGAGGTGGTCACCAAGTACGCCGAAGCGCGCCCCGGCGGTCCGTTGAACGTCCGGATCTCCGTCGACGGGCAGTCGGTGGGGGAGACCGTCGTACCGGTCAGTGCGCCGTTGCTGTTCACGGCGAACGACTGCCTGGACATCGGCACCTGCCTGGGTTCACCGGTCTCGCTCGACTACTTCGACCGCGCACCGTTCCCGTTCGACGGGAGCATCGACAGGATGACCGTCGAATACACCTGAACGCAGCTCTTCGAGCGCCTTACCGACTCCGGGCGGTGGATCCGCCCGGAGCCGCGAGGTCTGTCAGTTGAACTCGTCCGGATGAGGTCCGGTGCGCAGATCGCGATCGGCACCGGCGATGGTCGACATGTCCTCGTCGGTCAGCTCGAAGTCGAAGACCTCGAAGTTCTCCCGGATCCGGGACGGCGTGACCGACTTCGGGATGACGACGTTGCCGAGCTGCAGATGCCAGCGCAGCACCACCTGGGCCGGCGACTTGCCGGTGCGTCCGGCGATCGACGTGATCGCCTCGTCGTCCAGCACGGCGCCCTGGGCGAGCGGGCTCCACGCCTCGGTGGCGATGCCGTGCTCGGCGTGGAAGGCGCGCAGTTCGCTCTGCTGCAGACCGGGGTGCAGTTCGATCTGGTTGATCGTCGGGACGAGCGAGCTGCCGTCCAGCAGGCGCTGGAGATGGGCGGGCTGGAAGTTCGACACGCCCGCGGCGCGGAGGCGTCCTTCCTCGACGAGGCGTTCGAGCGCACGCCAGGTGTCGGCATAGAGATCGCGGGCCGGAGTCGGCCAGTGGATGAGGTAGAGGTCGAGACGATCGAGGCCGAGCGCGGCAAGACTGGTGTCGAAGGCGCGGAGGGTGGCGTCGTAACCCTGATCGGAGTTCCACACCTTCGTCGTGATGAACAGCTCGTCGCGGGACAGTCCGGAGTCCGCCAGCGCGCGGCCGACGCCGGCCTCGTTGCCGTAGGCCGCGGCGGTGTCGATGTGGCGGTAGCCGGTCTCGAGTGCGGCGCTGACGGCCGCGGTGGTCTCGTCCTCGGGGATCTGGAAGACGCCGAAGCCGAGCTGGGGGATCTCGACGCCGTTGTTCAGGGTGACGGTGGGGATCGTGGACGATGTCACGGGATGGTGCTCCTTCGGGGGTGTTCGCGTAGTTCGGGGTCAGAGTCGGACGGGGTCGACGGCAGCACGGGAGGTGCTGTGGAGGTCGGGTTCTGTGAATGTGTGAGTTGCGTTGGCGTAATCGTCCTTTCGCTGTAGTCGGTGGGACAGGACCGCCGGGATCAGAGCGGACGCGGCCAGGACGGCCCCGACGGCGTTGGGTGCCGTGTACCCGAATCCGGCGGATATCACCATGCCGCCGAGCCAGGCGGCCAGGGCGTTGCCGAGATTGAAGGCACCGATGTTGGCAGCGGACGCCAGGGTCGGGGCGCCGTGCGCATGGTCGAGGACGTGCTTCTGCAGGGACCGCGGGTTGCTGTCGCGCTATCTGTGTCCCACCGATCGCCGCAGCATCTACACTGACGTCACCGACGCCATCCGGCAGTTGCAGGACGATGATCGGACGGATGCCGCCGGGGGCCCGGCACGACGCTGAACGGGGGGCGATCTCGCGCGACGTCCTCCGCGCGCAGACCTGTCGGAGCAACAGGTGAGATCACGCGGCCGGGTCGGGTATCGTCTCCCCTGGTGTGCCGGGAAGTCTGGTCGGCGGGAGCAGCTTTCTTCGACGACCCCGGAGGGGACATGAACGCAGCGGTACACCTCTTCTCGGCCCACGCACCTGGGGGTACGCCATGAACTGGGCCGTCTTCGTCGCCTTCCTCGTCGTATGGGTGCTGTCAGGACTCGTGACCGGTCTGTGGATGGCACGTCGAGGCCACGACCCTCGCTGGACGATCATCGCCGTCATCCTCGGACCGCTGTTCGTCCCCATCGCCTTCGAGCGCATCGAGCGTGTTCCCCGGCCCGTCGAAGTGACGACGGTGGCCCGGCAGCACGCCGGAGAGGCCGATGAAGGCGGACTCCGCGTGATGGTCGGCTACGACGGATCCACCGAGGCCAAGCATGCGCTGGACGCGGCGCGACGATTGTTCGGCCCGGCCGGAGGAGTGCTCGAACTCGTTGTCGTGATCTCCTACGACGACGCCGGCGATCCCGACTCCGAGCTCCTCGCCACGGTGCGACGACGACTCGAGCAGGCCGTCGAATCGATGGGTGATATTTCGGTGGGATATGCCGTCCTCGCCGGCCCGGCCGGTCGATGCCTGGGTTGGTTCGCCGAGGAACACCACGCCGACGTTCTCGTCGTGGGACGCCGCGGACGAGGCATGTCCTCCCGAATGCTCGGTAGCGTCGCCGAATACCTCATCGGACACTCTCATGTGCCTGTGCTCGTCGTCGATCCCACCGTCGTCTCGCCGGACGCGGGTGCGAACGAACCCACGGTCGCCGTTCGGGTCGCTCCCGAGGAGAATGTGACGGGCACCGCGTCGACCTGACCCGATACGGTATGGTCGATCTCGGTGCGCCGGGAAGTCTGGTCGGCAGAAGCAATTACGTCGTCGAACCGGAGGACCCGTGTCTGTACCCATCTGTCCCGTCGCCACCCGTCCCGCCCGAGCCCTGCAGCCGGCGCAGTGACCGGCACCCTCGCGGAGCACGTCCACCGCAGCGCCGAAGGTCGCATCGGCCTCCCGGCTGCGTGTCGGCGTCCGACACCGAAATCGCAGGGATGCCCTAGTTTTCGGTATCCGATCCCACTATCGGATTCGGAACATATTGCCGCTCATGCCGATCGTGCGCATCCGGCCCGGCCGGCCGCCGTTCGCGCACCGCGTGCCGTCGAGAATTCCGAGGACCTGTGATGCCGAACATCTTCTCCGGAGTCCCCTTCCTCTCGCGCGGAACATGGCAGGACACACGCCGTGTGACGGAGATCCTCCGCAAGGAGACCGTCGGCGGTGTCCTGCTGCTCATCGGCGCCGTCATCGCATTGATATGGGCGAACACAGGATGGTCGGATTCCTACGATGCCCTGCGGGAGACCCGGATCGGTCCGGCATCGTGGCACCTGGACCTGACCCTGGGCACCTGGGCGGCCGACGGCCTGCTCGCCGTGTTCTTCTTCGTCGTCGGCGTCGAACTCAAACGGGAATTCGTCGAAGGCAGTCTGCGGGACCTGCGGCGTGCCGCCATGCCGGTGACCGCCGCCCTGGGCGGCATGATCGTCCCGGCCGTGATCTTCGCCGTCATCAATCTTCGTGGTGGCGCCGACGCGTTGAACGGATGGGCGGTCCCGACGGCGACCGACATCGCGTTCGCCGTAGCGATTCTCGCCGTCATCGGTAGTCATCTCCCGTCGGCGCTGCGAACGTTCCTGCTCACCCTCGCCGTGGTCGACGACCTGCTCGCCGTGACCGTGATCGCGGTCTTCTACACCGACGAGGTGAACCTGCTCTACCTGGGCGGGGCGCTGATCCCGTTGGCGCTGTTCGGCATCGCGCTCCGACGCGGCTTCGGTTCCTGGTGGCTCCTGGTGCCGTTGGCTGCAGTGACCTGGTGGCTGGTCCACGAATCCGGTGTGCACGCAACCATCGCCGGTGTACTGCTCGGCTTCGCGGTTCCCGTCGCCCGGCAGGTGGGGGACCGCACGATTCCGGTCGCCGAGCACGTCGAACACCGGATCCGGCCGCTGTCCGCCGGTATTGCCGTGCCGGTCTTCGCCTTCTTCGCCGCCGGCGTCACCGTCGGAGGATTCACCGGCCTGGCGAACGCCCTCACCGATCCCATCTCCGCCGGGGTGATCGCCGGTCTGGTCGTCGGCAAGGTCGTCGGGATCTTCGGGGTCAGCTACCTGGTGGCGCGCTTCACCCGAGCACATCTCGACGACGAGCTGAGTTGGGTGGACGTGCTGGGTGTGTCCCTGCTCGGTGGAATCGGCTTCACGGTGTCCCTGCTCATCGGCGACCTCGCCTACGGTGCAGGTACCGTCGCGGCCGATCACGTGAAGGTCGCCGTGCTGTGCGGATCGTTGCTCAGCACCGCTCTGGCCTCGACTGTTCTCGTCGCCCGTAACCGTGCCTACCGCAGGATCACGGCGGCCGAGCAGGTCGACGAGGACGGCGACGGGATTCCCGACGTCTATCAGCGATGATCGAGAACTCGAATCACGGCCGGGACGGTCGGCCGTGGTGGGTCCAGCCGACCGTGCGGTCACCGCAGGCCCTGCTGAAGTGTGTCTTCTGGCCGATCGCCGTGATGCTCGTCGTCCATCGCACGGCGATCCTCGCCGTCGACGGTGCGCGCACGGACGACTTCACCGGTGTCTACCGCGCAGCCGTCGCCTTCTGGAACCGTGAACCGGTCTACACAGCGACGTACGAACACGTCGACCCGCACTACCTCTACCCGCCGTCGGGTTCGCTGCTGATCGCACCGTTCGCGGCCCTCGAACACGAACTCTCACGATGGGCGTTCATCGGGGTCAACGCGGCGGCCGTCCTCGTCGCCGTGTACCTCGTCGTGCGGATGTTCGGGTACACGGCGCGATCGGCGGCGTTCCCGATCGCGGTGACGGTCGCCTTCGCTTCCGAATCGGTGATCAACACCCTGGTGTTCACCAACATCAACGGTGTGGTCCTACTCGGTCAGATGGCGTTCCTGACATTGTTGCTGGCGCGGCGGGACCTCTGGGCCGGCGCGGCAATCGGGGTGACCTTCGCGATCAAGCCGATTCTCGCGCCGTTGCTGTTGCTTCCCGTGCTGCGCCGCCAGAGCAAGGCTCTCCTGACCGCCGCAGCGGTGCCGGTCGGGCTCACCGCATTGGCGTGGCGGTGGGCTGCGGATCCGTGGCAGTTCGTCGAACGCACCGTCCCGTATCTGCTGCAGTCCCGCGACTACTTCAACAGTTCGATCACCGGCAACGGCACCTATTACGGTCTGCCCGAGCCCCTGATCCTCGGGTTGCGCATCGGTTTCGCGGTGCTCGCCGCGGCCACGATGTATCTGCTCCACCGTTACCACCGGCACGACGAGGTGTTCTTCGTCGTCACCGGTGCCGGCGTGCTGATGACCGCGTCGTTCCTGCTCGGTTCGCTCGGGCAGATGTACTACTCGATGCTTCTGTTCCCGTTGCTCATGAGCGTGGTCCTCCCACAGTCCGTGATGCGGAACTGGCCGGCATGGCTGGCGGTGTACGGCTTCCTCAGCGCCGACGAATGGTATTCGGGCAGATGGGTGGAGGCGGGCCGGTACGCCGAGTACATGCGCCCGACACTGGGCTGGTCGCTGCTGCTCATCGTGATATTCGCGGTGCTGGTCGATCGCCGACGATCCGCACGCGTCCCCGAACCGGTCACAGACCCTTCGGTGGACATCGCTCGGACAGGGCGTCAGAACGCGTCGGCGCCGAAACTCTGAGCATAGTAACCGCGGATGTGCTCGACGATGCGCTTGCGGGCGAGCGTGGCATCGCCGGCGCGGACCGCGTCGACGAGACCGCGGTGCTCGTGACGCAGCCGCACGCAGGTCGCGGGCCAATCGGTGTGCGGTGCGCCCGCGAGGACGTAGCTCTCGATGGAGTCGCGCAGACCGGCCATCATCGCCGCGACGACGAGGTTGCCGGCCGCGTCGGCCATCGCGACATGGAACTGGGCGTCGAGAACCAGGAACTCGGGTGCCGCCAACTCCGGATCGTCCATCGCGTCCAGCAGTTCCTCGGCCGGGGTGAGTTCCGGCGCCGGGGTCCGGTTGGCCAGCGTCTGCATCACTTCCGTCTCGAGCACCAGACGCGTGCGGACGATGTCGGACACCGGGAAGTTCTGCGCCGCGACCTGCAAGCGCATGAGCATCGACATCCCGCCGGTGGGTCGCGAGACGATCATCGCGCCGGCGTTCGGCCCGGAGCCGGTGTGGGTGCTGAGCAGCCCGAGGGCCTCCATCACCCGCAGTGCCTCACGAACCGAAGACCGGCCGACGCCGAGTTGTGCGGCGAGCGTGCGCTCCGGGGGCAGACGCTGGCCCGGGCCGAGTTCTCCCGAGACCAGCATCTGCTCCAGGTGGTTGAGCACCTGCTCCCACGCACGACCCTCGGACGACGACATGACTTCAGAGCCTAGTCGATTCCGGATCAGGGGAGCATCCAGGACAACACCGGCGTGGACTGCAGGTAGACCAGCACACAGAGGATGACGAGCATCGCGACGCTGTAGCCGATCACCTTGCGCAACAACACCGATTCGCTGCCCGGCTGATCGACCGCGGTGGCGGCGATGGTGAGGTTCTGCGGGCTGATCAGCTTGCCGACCACACCACCGGAGGTGTTCGCCGCGACCAGCAGGGTCGGGTCGATGCCGGCGGTCTGCCCGGCGGCCTGCTGCAGGCGGGCGAACAGGGCGTTGGCGGATGTGTCCGAGCCGGTGACGGCGGTGCCGAGCCAGCCGAGGATCGGGGAGAACAGGGCGAAGATCGCGCCGGTGCCGGCGAGCCACGTGCCGATCGCGACGGTCTGGCCGGACTGGTTCATCACGTAGCTCAGGCCCAGGACGGTGGCCACCGTGGCGATGGCGAGCTTCATCCGCACGACGGTGGTGCCGAAGGTGGCCACGGCCTGGCGGACGGTCAGCGGGAACATGCCGCCGCTGTCCCACCGCGCGTAGACGAGGGTGACGATCGCGCCGCTGAGCAGCAGCAGTGTTCCCGGCGACGACAACCACGAGAAGGTGTAGACCGCGCTGCTCGACGCGTCGCCGTTGCCTGTGAGCAGATTGCCGTACAGGCCGGGCCACTCGATCTTGACATCGGTGGCGGCGAGACGCTCCGGCAGATCGACACCGACGGTCCACAGCTTCGCAATACCGAACACGGTGATGACCAGCAGGTACGGGAACAGGGCCATGACGACGCGCGAGGTGGTCAGCGACTCGTCGGCGACGGGACGCTGCGGAGCACGAGCGGCTCCGGGTCCCTCCGTGCCGGCCTGGACCGCGATGGCATCGGTGCGGGTGCGCGAGAGCTGGTCCTCGGGGGTCCGCGGCTTCCAGACCTGCAGCATCAGTACGGCGGCGGTGAGACCGGCGAGCGAGGCGACGACATCGGTGAGTTCGTACGAGAAGTGGCTCGAGCACCAGAACTGGGCGAGCGCGAAGGTCGTGCCGGTGACCAGTGCGATCGGCCAGGCCTGCCGGACACCGCGACGACCGTCGACGAGGAAGAGCAGCAACAACGGCACGAAGAGAGCCAGGATCGGTGTCTGACGGCCGACGACGGCGGCGATCTCGGTGGCGGGGATGTCGGTCAGGGCGCCGGCGGTGGTGATCGGGATGGCCATGGCGCCGAAGGCGACCGGTGCGGTGTTGGCGATCAGGACCGTGACCGCGGCCCGCAGAGCGGGCATGCCGAGGGTGACGAGCATGGCGCCGGTGATAGCGACGGGCGCGCCGAATCCGGCGAGTGCTTCGAGCATGCCGCCGAAACAGAAAGCGATGAGCATCGCCTGGATCCGCATATCGCCGTGACCGATCGAGTTGAAGATGCGCCGCAGATCCTCGAACCGGCCGCTGACGACGGTGAGTTCGTAGAACCAGATCGCAGTGATCACGATCCACATCACCGGGAAGAGCCCGAAGGTAATACCCTGCAGGGCGGACAGGCCGGCCAGCGGCGCGGGCATGTCGAAGCCGATGATCGCGACGACGAGCGCGACGACGAGGGCGCCGAGTCCGGAATACCAGGCCTTGAGTTTGAAGCCGGCGAGCAGGACGAAGAAGGTCAGCAGCGGCGCAAGGCCCACGAGAGCCGATGCGGTGAGGCTGCCTGCGAT
>k87-351915_pt1 | contig 13530 bp, 13 predicted proteins | sample MGYA00084031_6733416 | MGnify analysis MGYA00084031
CATCACCCTTTCTTGACAGTTCTCTTTTCTTCTTTTCCCAACGTTTACCGATTTATGCGACGGGCGATTCGGTTCCTTGCCAAGCAAAGGGAATTTTGATAGAATCAGTACGTCTTCTTGTGGGCGAACACGAAAGGGGGGTGAAACGGTGGCAAACATCAAGTCTTCCAAAAAGCGGATTAAAATTGCCGAACGGAATCGCATCCGCAACGTGTCCATCCGCTCCGCGTTGCGCACCTATATGAAACGGTACGAAGCGGCCTTGGCGTCGGGGGATTTGAGCAAAGCCGAAGAAGAATTGAAATTGGTTGTCCGAAAACTGGATAAAGCGGTCACCAAAGGCGTCATTCACAAAAACAAAGCCGCCCGCCACAAATCGGCTTTGATGAAAAAATTCAACGCCGCCAAAGCCTCCAACGCCTAATTCATAGACAAAACAAGGGCAGTCCGCCGTCATCTCGGCGCGACTGCCCTTTTTCCTTTCAATCGGTGGCTGGCCAAAAGGAGAAACACTTCCAAGTCGGCCACCCGCTCCTCTTGGGTCCGGCCGGTTTTCATCGCCCGGTCCAATTGGGCCAGCTGTTGCAACAAATCGCGCAACACGTCGGCAAAAGCGCTGTCTTTTTTTTGCAGCAGCCGACACGCCCGCTTCACCGGATACGGATGGGCGCCCAACACTTTGGCAATGTGCGCTTCCGTATATCCGCGGCGCCAATAGTAATCGACCTGCAGGAGCAGACGGAATTGGTAAGCTAGCAGCCCCAACATTTTCAACGGTTCTTCCTTTTTTTCCAACAAGTCGTAATACGTCCGCATCACTTGTTCGGAGCGTCCTTCCAACAACCCGTCGACCATCGTAAAGACGTCTTCCTCCAACGTCCGGGGCACCAACCGTTCCACGTCTTCCCGGGTCAACGGTCCCTTTCCGGCATACTGGGCCAGTTTTTCCACTTCCTGCTCCAACCGCGACAGCTGACGTCCTACCCGTTCCACGAGCAACTCCAACAAGGGTGCCGTCAGCGCCAACCCCCGCGCTTGCGCCCGCCGTTGCACCCAGCGCCCCAGTGCATCTTTGTCCAACGGTTGGCACGGAATGACCACCGCTTGCTGTTTCACTTGCTTGACGATTTTTTTCCGTTCGTCCAGCTTGCCGGCCGGAACGAGCAACAAAAGTACCGCATGGGAAGAGGGGTTTTGCAAATACGATTGGAACCGGTCCAGATCGTGCTCCACTTTGCTGCGGTTGGTCGACGTCAAAAACAACGCGTTTTTGCCCACCAAAACGCGGCAATCCGCCATGAAGGGAAGGGTTTCGGCCTGGTCCAGCAGTTCATCCAGCGGGGATTCGGTCAGATCCCGCGCATCGACATTCAAATCGCGCACTTCCTCCGGCACGAGATGCGCGGTCACCTGCCGCACAAATTCGTCCATCAGCCATGGCTCTTCCCCGTACAGCACATACACCCCGTGCCGCTTCCCCTGTTTGACATCTTGCAGCGCTTGACGCCATTCCCGCACGGCATTCACACCCCGAAATACTCTTTCAAAAAAACGGCCAGGCCGTCTTCATTGTTGTCCCCGACCACGAAATCCGCCGCATGGCGCACCCGTGGCGGCGCATTGCCCATGGCAATCCCGACACCGGCAAACTGAATCATGTCCAGATCGTTCTCCGCATTGCCGGCGGCCAGAATTTCTTCCCGCCGAATCCCTAACCGGGCCGCCAGCCGGGCCAAGGTCTGCCCTTTCGAAACTCGGGAGTCGTTCAAATCAATACTGAATTCGGATGACGCATAAATGTTCAGCACCGAACCAAATCCTTTCTGCAATTGGGCCACGGTTTCAGGAATGCGGGCCGTTTCTTCGAGTATGGAAATTTTCAACGGTTCAAAATGCACGCCGTCGGCCAAACGGTCCACCACCGTACACCGGGCCAGCCGTTCCCGCACCCACGGCGAAGGATCGGGAATGCGCAGCAACGAATTGTGTCGGTTGATAAAAAATCCGTTTTCGTGATTGACCAACAAGTCCCGGGGCAAATGATCTTCTAAATAAGCTAACACCGATTTGGCCGTCGGCAGCGGAATGGGCCGGTAAAACAGTTTTTGACCGGTGTTGGGGTCTACGATGGCGGCACCATTGGAAGAAATCATGGGCACTTGAATGTTTAACGTCTGGGCCAATCCCTTCATGGATTGAAACAACCGGCCGGAGGCAAGGGTCACCAGGACCCCTTTTTCTTCCTGAATCTTCCGCAACACGTCGATCATCAACGGGCTGATGGTCCCGTCGTCGCGCAAAATCGTGCCGTCAATGTCCAACGCCAACAACCGCAGCAATCCCATCGCCTCACTTTACCATTCTTGAAGCCCCGTCGAACCCGACAATTGCGTCCACACTTGCCATTGGCCGTCGGGATAAAACCGCAGCGTGACCGCGCCGTCCCGGTCGGTTCTGACGACCGGGATGTCCGATGCCGCCAGGCGCTTGAGTACTGCTGGGGACGGATGGCCGTAAAGGTTGTTTTTTCCGACCGATATGACTGCCAATTCCGGTTGTACCGCCGACAGCCAAGCATCCGATGTGGACGTTTTGGAACCGTGATGGGCCACTTTCAACACGTCGGCCGGGCGCAGGCGGCCAGACGCTAAGATGTCCATTTCCCCTTGCACGTCCACATCGCCGGTCAACAACACCTCCCGGCCGTATGCGTTCAGCCTCAGGACGACCGAATGCCGGTTGTCGTTCACTGCCGGTGCCGTCGACGGATGTAACACTTCCCATTGAATGCCTTTTTCGGTCGACCAACGCTGACCGGCCTCTGCTCGGTAGACCGGCACTCCTCGTTCGCGCAACAACGCCAACACTTCTTCTTGCACCGGTGTCGAAGGCCCGCCGTTGACGATCGCCATCCGAACCTGCAACCGTCGCACCACCGCCAAAAATCCTTGGACGTGGTCCGCATCGCCATGGGTCAAGACGATCCCGTCGAGACGGCGGATGCCTCGATGCTGCAAATACGGCAGCACCACGTCCTCCCCGACATCAAACATGTCTTCCCGCTGCTGCCACGGCTCCGGCTGCCAAGGCATGCGGCCGCCGCTGTCGATGAGCCACACTTCCCGGGGCGTTTCGACCACCACGGCGTCGCCTTGTCCGACATCCAAAAACGTCACTCGAACTCCCCGTTCCCACGTCGCATGGGGCAAATACCCCACCCATAGCCAGCCCGCCATGAACAGTAGGATCAGTCGTGCGGGCACCCGCCGCAAGGAAAAATCGGAAAACCACTTACGCCACCCGGCTGTCTGCCGGCGGGCTCGCCGGCTTTCCACCCCCGGCAATGGCGACGCCGTCGACAAGGTAGACATCCACCACGCACCGAATACATAGAAGACGACAATCCACACCAAGGACGGCGTCGGCCAAACGGTAACCAAAAACCGCCACTCGGCCATTTGGGCCGTCAACGCCCACAACCATTCGCAACACCGTTGGTTCAGTTGCGCCAACATATAGGCCGCGCCGGGATGAATCCATCCGAGGAGCAAGGTCACATATCCAAGAGGGATGACGAAAAGACTGAGGATGGACACCACCGTCAAATTGGCCACGGTGGACAACAAGGAATACTCATGGAAATACGCGATCACGAGAGGAAAAGACACCCATTGCGCCACCACATTCAACGCAAGCAAGTGGCTGAATGGTGTCCACCATTTTTTGAAGCCCAGCCATCGCTGCAACGTCTGCGCCAGGCGATCCGTCCAAAGGATAAGCCCGAACGTGATGAAAAAAGACAGTTGAAAGCTGGCTTGAAACAGCCAGTACGGATTCCAAATCGCCATCCATCCTGCTGTGAGAAAGAGGGATTGGACATGATCTGCCGGGCGATTCAACCATAACGCCCACAACGCCATGGCGGCCATGACGGCCGCCCGGATGACCGGCACCTCGAGCCCTGTCATCCATGCGTAAACCGGCAATACCAACAGCAACCAACCGATGGCCCGCTCCCGGGAGATGCCCAATAATTGGAAAAAGAAAAAACCTAACGCCACCACAATGGCCACATGTCCGCCGGAAATGGCCAAAATATGGGCCATTCCCAATGAAGAATACGCTTCTTCCAAGGGCAGCGGCACGGCATCCCGTTGCCCCAAAAGCAAGCCCTTGAGCAATCCGGCCGTATCCCCGGTATACAGTTCATCCAACACCCGAGCCAGTTGCTGGCGAACGTCGTGCGCCATCCCCCGGACCGTGGACGACGATTCCCAGGATACCGCCGACAGCCCCCGTCCTTCCCCTAACCAATGGATGCGCTGTTCGTGCAAATACCGGCGATAGTCGAATGCGCCCGGATTCCTGGCGCCATCCGGCACGCTCAAGCGCAGGGGCATGGACAGTTGGTCCCCCGGACGCCAGCGGGAAACGGGCGGCACTTCCGCCGCCGTCTGCAACCGCAACGTTACTTGCACTTTTTCCCGGACGGCAAATGTCTTTCCTTGCCACGTCAACTCCTGTACCAGGAAAACAAATCGCACCCGGTCCCCATCGATGTGTGGTGCCGTGATGAGGGTGCCCCGAGTGTCGACCGTAAACGAAGCCTGCTTCTCCGTCGGCAAAAGTTCGGCGATGGCCGAGCGATTCATCCCCTCGACCCAGCCCATGTACAACAACCCGGCCCCAAAGGCCAGGAGAAAACCGAGGGCCCACGTCCATCGAGTTTTGCTCAACGTCCATAGGGATATGCACAACACGACCGTGACCAAACACCAGACACTCCACGTCCGGTTGGGCGGGTAGGCGATGACGAGTCCGGTCAAAAAGGCGAGGGACAGCCATATTCGCAATTGCACGAAAAACCACACACCTTCCGATGTGTGGTACTTTCGACAAGCGCCGAAAAGAATCCTTCACGGCTAAATGCGGGCCGTGACGATCCCCCGCTGGCCTTGATACTTCCCGTTCCGATCGGCATAACTGACTTCACACGGTTCGCCGCGTAAAAACAACACTTGACAAAGTCCTTCTTCGGCATAAATTTTCGCCGGCAACGGAGTCGTATTGCTGATTTCCAGCGTGATTTGCCCTTCAAAACCCGGCTCAAAAGGCGTCACGTTCGTAATAATGCCACAGCGGGCGTAGGTGGATTTACCCACACAAATGGCCATAATGTCTCGCGGAATCCGGAAATACTCGATGGAATGGGCCAAGGCAAAGCTGTTGGGAGGAATGAGGATGTATCCGTCTTCTGCTTCGACGTCCACAAATGCGCGTTCGTTGACATTTTTCGGATCGATAATGGCGTTGTGTACGTTACTGAATATCTTGAAATGCCGCCCGACCCGCAAATCGTACCCAAAAGAAGACACGCCGTAGGAAATGACCCGTTTCCCGTTATCGTCCAATTGGCGAACGTTTCGGGGAACAAAGGGCTCGATCATTCCTTGTTTGGCTAGCTCGATGATTTGTCGATCGTTGAGTATCATCGTCCTCTCCCTTTACTCCAATCCATCGTCTGTCGTTTTACGAAAACAAACGGGCATGCTCCACTTTGATGCAGCGATCCATGATCACGTCCATGCCGTGATCGGCCGCCTTTTGAGCCGCCTCTTCGTGGATGACACCCAACTGCAGCCACAAGGCTTTTGCTCCAACGGCAATGGCTTCATCCACCACCGCCGGCACTTCTTCGCTGCGCCGGAAGACGTCGACGATGTCGATCTCTCCTTCCACGTCTTTTAACGACGCGACTGCTTTTTGCCCCAACACTTCGTCCACCATCGGATTGACCGGAATGATTTCATACCCTTGCGCTTGCAAATAGGCCGCAACTTGATAGCTGGGCCGATCCGGTTTATTGGACAAGCCGACGACTGCAATGCGTTTGGCATCTTCCAACACTTGCCGCATCCGTTCATCGGACGGTACAAACGATTTGGCCATCCCGATTGCCTCCTTTCCACAGATGGAAACGGTTGTAATTCTCCCGTTGATGTTCTCCCTAAATATTTTAATGTACCGTAATGAAATCCCGCAAATTTTGCAACGTCTTTTCCCCAATTCCCGGCACTTCCAGCAATTGGTCTACGTGCTGGAAAGGACCGTGCTCGGTCCGATACTGAATAATCGCCTCGGCCTTGGCCGGGCCAATGCCGGGAAGGGTGTCCAACTCACTGGCTGTCGCCGTGTTGATATTCACTTTTCCCGACCCGGAATTGCCGACCGGACTACTGATCAAAGTAGACGAAACATCGGCCAGGCCGCCGGCACCCGCTTCTTCACCTTGAAAAGGCACGCGAAAAGCCATGCCGTCGGTGAGCGGTTGGGCCAAGTTGATGCGATCCGGGTCAGCCTCCGGCAAAAAACCCCCGGCCCGTTCCACCGCATCGATCACCCGGGCCCCGGCGGGCAAGGCGTACACGCCCGGGTGTTGGACGGCGCCCTTGACGTCGACCACCACTTCGGTTTGCACGGTCTCCGCCTGGCGGGTCGCATCCGGTGTTGCCATTTCGATGTCGGCCTTTGGCTCTTCGTAGGGGGGAAACGTCGCCACCGGCCCCTGTTCCTGCTCAAAGATGATGTAACACACGAGACTGACCAGGACGACGCCGCTCAGCGCCAAGAGGATTCCCAACCGTTTTTCCCGTTCACTCCAGCGCATACGAACAACTCCCTATTGGCAATCAGGTCCTTGTTCGAATGAGGAACCGGAAAAGGCGATGGCCTGGCCCAGGAGCCGGCGGTCGGGGGAGCATAACCGCGAACGGTCCCGCATACTATGGTACAACGATGGTTTTCGTTTTGCGCAAGGGGAGGAGGAAAAAATGGCCACAGGCTTCGACAACCCGGTCGGCTTTATCGGTATCGGGACCATGGGCGGCATGCTCATTGACGCCTTCTTACGGGCCGGTACGTTTCGACCGGAACAGGTGTTCATTCATAACCGTACGCCACAAAAGGCCCACATGATGGCACAAAAATATCCCGGCATGACCATCGCTTCGTCCAATGCGGCTGTCGCACAGAAAACCCAGTTGCTCTTTCTGTGCGTCAAACCGTTGGATTTTCAAACCGTCCTGAAAGAGATCGCACCGCATGTGACCCCTTCCCAAACGGTCGTCGCCATCGCCAGTCCTGTCTTACTGCAACATCTGGCTGAACAACTCCCGAGCAAATTGATCAAATTCATCCCCAGTTTGACCAACTTGTCCCATGCCGGTGCTTGTCTTTTGACGTTTCATGAACGCATCCCCGGGGATGAACGAGAACAGTGGAAACAGTTGTTTTCGGCCATCGGAACGCCGGTGGAAATTTCCGAAGCCCATACCCGCATCGCTTCGGATTTGAGCAGCTGTGGCCCCGCGTTTCTCAGTCACATCTTGTCGCAAATGGCCGATGCCGCCGTGGAAGAAGCCGGCCTGCCCCGTTGTTTGGCCGAAACCCTCGTGGTGCACATGTTGGACGGCACAGCCAGGCTCTTGATGCAAGAAGGCTTGAGCCTGCAAGAAATCCAACAGCGCATCGCCGTCCCCGGCGGCATCACACAGCAAGGCTTAAGTTGGCTATCGGATCAACTGGCCGGCGTCTTTCACCGGCTCTTTCAAACGACCCATGCCAAATATGCGGAAGATGTCGAGAAAATCCAAGCGGCCTTTGACGTCCGGTAAGCGGCCGGCCATATTCTCCACCGGATGGGTCCCTTTCCGCTGACGACGTCAGCCGACGACCACGTTGACGAGTTTGCCCGGTACGACGATCACTTTCCGTACCGTCTTGCCTTCGATATATGTGCGAACCCGGTCATCGGCCAACACCAACTGCTCCACTTCCCCTTTGTCGGCCTTGGCCGGCACGGTCAACTTCGTCCGCAACTTGCCGTTGATTTGGACCGCAATTTCCACTTCATCCACCTCGAGCGCCGCCGGATCGTATTTCGGCCACGATTGCCGGTGGATGCTCTCTTGATGGCCAATGCGATGCCACAGCTCTTCGGTGATGTGCGGCGCAAAGGGAGCCAGCAACAGGAGCAGCGTTTCAATGGCGAAAGCCAACGTCCCACTGTCGGCCACCGCCTTCCTCTCCTGGATGCCGTTGACCAGTTCCATGATGGCGCTGATGGCCGTGTTGAAGTGATACCGCAACTCGATGTCGTCGGTCACTTTTTTGATGGTCGCATGGGTCAGCCGGTAAAGGGCTTTGCTGGCTTCATCCTGTACTTGAGGCGCAGGCCGCTCGGCCCCAAAAAGGTGGACGTGCTCTTCCACCAAACGCCAAACCCGATTCAAAAAGCGATGGCAGCCTTCCACGCCCGAGTCGCTCCATTCCAAATCCCGATCCGGCGGTGCCGCAAACAGAATAAACAGCCGTCCGGTATCGGCACCGTATTTTTCGACGATCTCGTCGGGGCTCACGACGTTGCCTTTGGATTTGGACATTTTGGCGCCGTCTTTGATGACCATCCCCTGGGTCAACAAACTTTTGAACGGTTCGGTATGGTCCACCAAACCGGCATCGTACAGCACTTTCGTGAAAAACCGGGCATAGAGCAGATGCAAGACGGCATGTTCGATGCCGCCGATGTATTTATCGACCGGCAGCCACTTTTTCACCTTTTCCGGATCGAAGGGCCGTTCCGTGTCTTTGGCGCTCGTATACCGGTAAAAATACCACGACGAATCGATGAACGTGTCCATGGTGTCCGTCTCGCGCCGCGCCGGACCTTGGCAACGGGGGCATGTCGTATGGACAAACAACTCGGACGTGGTCAACGGATTGCTCTTGCCGTCAAACACGACGTCATCCGGCAACAGTACGGGCAATTGTTCCTTCGGCACCGGCACGATGCCGCAACGGTCACAGTAGACGATGGGTATGGGACAACCCCAGTACCGCTGGCGGGAAATAAGCCAGTCGCGGATGCGATAGGACACCGCCGGACCGCCTTTGCCCAATTCCGCCAAGTGTTGACTGACGGCCTTGATCCCTTCGCGGCTGCTCAGCCCGTCAAAGGGCCCCGAGTTGACCATCACGCCGTCGTCCACGTACGCCTCGGCCATTTCTTCCGCCACGAGCGTCCGCTCCGGATTTTGAATGACCACTTTGATGGGTAACTGATACTTTTTCGCAAACTGGAAGTCCCGCTCATCGTGGGCCGGAACGACCATCACCGCGCCGGTCCCGTAATCGACCAACACGTAATTGGCAATCCAAATCGGAATGCGTTCGCCGGTCAGCGGATGTTCGGCGTACGCCCCGGTAAACATCCCCACTTTTTCCGCATCGGCGCTCGTCCGGGCGATTTCGCTTTCCCGGCGCATTTGCTCCACAAAAGCCAGCACCTCGGCTTCCGTGTCTTTGCCTTTCACCAGCCGGGGCACCAACGGATGTTCCGGCGCCAGCACCAAACAAGTCACACCGTACAGCGTGTCCGGCCGCGTCGTAAACACCGACACGGTTTCGCCGATTTCCGGAATGGCAAAGACGACTTCGGCCCCCGTGCTCTTGCCGATCCAGTTGCGCTGCATCGTCTTCACCCGTTCGGGCCAGCCGTCCAGCTTCTCCAAGTCCTGGAGCAATCGTTCGGCGTAATCGGTAATTTTAAAGAACCACTGTTCCAGTTCTTTTTTGGTCACTTCCGAATCGCAGCGCCAGCATTTGCCGTCTTCCACCTGTTCGTTGGCCAACACCGTCGTGCAGCTCGGACACCAGTTGACCGCCGCCTTTTTCCGGTACGCCAATCCCCGCTCATAAAACAACAGAAACAACTCTTGCGTGAACTTGTAATAATCGGGCAAGCAAGTGGCGATTTCGCGTTCCCAGTCGTAACTGACACCCAACCGTTTCTGTTGTTCTTTCATGTGCTGGATGTTTTCCAGCGTCCATTTCCGCGGATGAATGCCCCGCTGAATGGCGGCGTTTTCCGCCGGCAACCCGAACGCATCCCAGCCCATCGGATGCAACACTTGATAGCCGTTCATCCGTTTAAACCGGGAGATGACGTCACCGATGGAGTACACCCGCATATGTCCCATGTGGAGGCGTCCCGACGGGTACGGAAACATTTCCAAGGCGTAAAAACGCGGTTTCCCTTCCTCTTCGTCTTCTGTCCGATAAATCTGTTGTTCTTCCCACACTTTTTGCCATTTCGGTTCAATTTCTTGCGGATTGTACGTCTTTGTCGCCAATGTGCTCATCGTCAACCTCCTTCAGCATCCTTGGTGTCCCGCTTAACCGGTATAAAAAAAACCGCTCACCCCGAACGCTAGGGGCGAGAGGTTCTTCTGTCAGACATTCCCGCGGTACCACCCTAATTGACAGGCCAAGCCTGCCCACTCATTGTCCCTTAACGCGGGGGACGGTGTGGGTACTCGTACGTTCCCCATCACAGCTCCGAGGCGAGTTCACCTGCTTTCCATATCGGTTTTCACCAACCACCGACTCTCTGGCATGGAAGGGGCAGGCTACTACTCCTCTTCTTCGCTTTGCCGTCTTTCAACTGTCCTGAACCCATGTTTATGCATCGTATGGCTTCTATTATATGGATCAACAATACGTAAGTCAATGTTTTTCCCCGGCGACAATCCTTTTTTCAGGCTGTCACCCGTTGATCAGCAGTTCTTTCAACTGCTTAATCTGCTTGCGTTCACCGGCCACCACCAGCGTCATATTCGGCTTGATCGGATCGTCAGGACCCGGATTAATTTTTTGCCGGTTTTTCTCGACCATGGCCAAAACGGTGGCACCGGTCCGCTGCCGAACGTCCAGATCAAAAATGGATTTGCCAATGCACTTAAAGTTGGGTTCAATTTTCACCCATTCGATCACCAAATCTTCCAGCGTGACCTCCACTGTCTCCAACGCTTGCGGTTTGTAGACCATCCCCCCGATAATCGCCGCCACTTGCCGGGCCTCCGTGTCATCCAACGTGACGACGGACACCACTTCGTCCTGGTTGTCGCTGTCAAATTGATACAGCTCTCTTCGTCCGTCATCGTGAATGACGATGACGAGTTTATCGCCAGATTTGGCTTCGATTTGGAACTTCTTCCCAATACCGGGAAGTTCCGACTCACGAATGGTTGCCATGCAATTTCTGACCTCCGCTCCACTAATTCGCCTCGCCGACCTTTTTCCGCTTCGGCTTTTCCCACTTAAAGATTTTGTTGAGCCCATTATATACGCGTTTCGATTCTTTTGCCATCATCGGACCGAGGATGGCCATGATCAACACATACAGGGCTGATGCGGGCTGCAAGACGGGCATCAAACCGGCGCTGACACCGAGGTTGGCAATGATGATCGTAAATTCTCCCCGGGCGATCATGGTCAACCCGATATTGAGCGACGCTTTATGGGTCAAACCGGCGTTCCGTCCTGCAAACATGCCGGCCACGAAGTTGGCCACAATGGTCAAGAAAGCCGCACCCGCCGCCAACCAAACGGCATCCGCCAACGTGAACGGATCGATGCTCAAACCGAAGCTGAAAAAGAAGATGGCACCAAAAAAATCGCGAAACGGGACCACCATCTGTTCGATCCGCTTGCTGTGTTCCGTCTCGGACAGCGCCAACCCAAACAACATGGCGCCGATGGCTTCCGCCACATGGATGGTTTCAGAAAAACCAGCCACGAAAAACAATCCGGCAAAAACGACAATGACGAAAATTTCATTGGACGTAATCCGCAACACCCGGTTCAAAACCGGGGGGCCAAACCGGCCGATCAAAAGGAACAGCACCATGTATCCGATGGAGACGGCCAAAGAAAGGACTATGTTCCCCACCGAGGTCGCACCGGACAACAACAACCCGGACATGACGGACAAAAAGAGCGCCAAGAAAATGTCGTCGAACAAAACCATACCCAAAATCAATTCGGTCTCCGGGTTACCGGTCCGCTTCAAATCGACCAGCGTTTTCGCCACAATGGCCGTCGATGAAACGGACATCATGCCGGCAACGATCAACGTCTCATACAGCGGCAAGCCGATAAAATACCCGTAGGCCAAACCGGCCAAAAAATTGGCGGTCACGTAGGCGCTTCCACCGGCGACGATGTTGGCCCCCGAGTTGATCAATTTCTGGACGGAAAACTCCAAACCTAAATAAAACAGGAGGAACAAAACGCCAATGCGCCCTAAAAAGGAAATGACTTCCTGACTTTCAATGAATGACAGATCGAAAATGCCGATGGCGGGCGCATGGGGGCCCAACAACATTCCCAACACGATCAAAAAAGGAATGATGGACTGTTTCAGCTTATAGGCGATGAGGGAGACGATAGCCACTAGTACACACGCCGTGCCGACTTCTAAAATTAGATGGTCCATGTTATGCCATGCTCCCTCTCTCATTCATGGTTTCCATCATCTCTACCGGCATATTCACCAGCGGCGCATCGCCCCACAACCGCTCCAGTTGGTAAAATTCGCGGTCGTCCCGATGGAATATGTGAACGACGATATCCCCCAAATCCATCAGCACCCATCGCCCTTCCTTTTTCCCTTCTAAGCTGAAAATCGTGATGCCTAAGGGTTCTAGATCTTCCTGGATGGCATCGGCGATGGCTTCCACTTGCGTGCGGGAATTGCCGGAACAGATGACGAAATAATCGGTCACCATGCTCAAGCCGCGCACATCCAGTACCCGGATATCCAGCGCCTTTTTCTTGTGCGCCGCCTGTACGACTGTTTGTAACACTGCTTCTACTGTATGCGCCATAACACCCTCCCGTCAACGTATTTTACGGTTCCTTTTGACCGTTCTGCGGCGCCAGCAAATCGTTATAGGCCAACAACGTCAGCGGGTACACCCGCTTGTGCTGTTGAATCAAAAATCGAATCGTGCCTCCCAAGGCCGTGGCCAAAGCCTGATCCAAGTCTTGTTCTGCCAATGCCCGAATGTCTTCCACGCCGGGAAAGTTCCGATTCGGCTCAATGTAGTCGGCCAGACATATCACTTTCTCCAACACCGTCATGCCGACGCGGCCGGACGTATGGTAACGGACCGCCGCAATGATGTCCGGGTCTTGAATGCCGAACTCCCGTTGAATGAGAATGGAACCGACCGGCGCATGCCACAGTTCTTTGTCATAGTCCAGCAAATCATCGGGCAGTTCCGGTTCTTGGCGGATGATGGCCTTCATCTCGTCCTCCGGCCAGTACTTGGCGCAGTCGTGCAGGATACCAGCCAGTTCCGCCTTCTCCACATCAGCCCCAAAGCGGGCCGCCAACTGTTTCGCCGTCTCCGCCACCCCCAAAGTGTGACGGAAGCGGTGTTCGGTCAACATGTTCCGAACCGCCGCAAGGATTGCCTCCCGTTCCATCCCCTCACCTCGCTTGCCGCTGGATTAACCGCTGTAGAACCAGTACGCCACTCCGATGACGAAAAAGAGCAAAGCACCGACCCACAACAAATGAATCAGTTGGGCCGTCGGCTTTCCGTAAAGAAGACTGCCCATTTGGGTCAAAAACCGAATCCATCGGTTCAAAGACCATGCCTCCTATAATCATTCCTCCTAATGTTA
>k87-766046_pt1 | contig 13522 bp, 15 predicted proteins | sample MGYA00084031_6733416 | MGnify analysis MGYA00084031
AATTCGTACCCTTTCACAATGTCGTCTCGGTCCACTTCTTGTTCACAGTTGGGGCATGTCCGCTGATAGCGGATCGGCGTGTGACATTTCGCGTGCAATTGGCGAAATTTGACACTTTTTTCTTCCGTCGCCGTAAACATGCGAACGGGTATGTTGACGAGGCCGAAGCGAATCGACCCTTTCCAAACAGTGTGCACCCCTGTTACCTCCCGTCATTTGATTGTTGCTGCTGGTACAGACGCAGACAGTTTTTGGACGCTTCCCTGTCCCCGGTCAAGTAATGGCAAATCCCTTCAAATAACAGCGTTTCATGTAAGAGACCATCGCATTCGCGGGCTTTGTGGAAATGGTCGACCGCTTCTTTCCACTTTTGTTCTGCCATACACAAATGGGCCAACTGATAGTGCGCCGCTCCTTGCACGCGCACTTCCTCCGCTGTTAACAATGGGGTTAACGTCTTCCTGGCTTGCTCGAAATCGCCGCTCACTCGGTACACGTTTCCGTGGGCGAGGGACCATAGCGGGGATTGGTGCATCACGGAAGATACGTGTCGGTTGACCCGCGCCTTCTCCTCCGGCGTGCCCACGTGGTGGATAATCCACCAGTAAGAAAATAGGATGTTCGCATCGTCCCGCTTTAAAGTCAACGCCTTTTTTAGCCAAACGACCGCCAGGGGATGGCGGTCTTTTTTCCAAATATTCCACGCAACACCGTGGTACCCTTCTGCCCACTCCGGATGGTTGGTCACACAGTACAAGTTCCACTTCAGCGCTTCGTCCAGCTGCTGTTGCCGCTCGTAACTGTCGGCAATTTCAGAGATAATCCACGGCTTTCGTGACATTTCGTACGCTTGTTTGCGCCAGTGCGTCCCTTGATCGTGATCTCCCAGTGCCGTATAGCAGTGGGCTAAATACACCATACTCTCCCAATCGTCTCCATTGAGCGCAATCGCTTGCTCAAAACACGGGATGGCGAATTGGACTGAACCGAGGCGGTAGTGGCAAGCTCCTAAATTAAACAGCGTGTCACTGTTTTCTACGTCCATTTCCAGCGCTCGGGAAAAATGCCGGACCGCTTTCACATCTTTTTTTTGCCTGACAAAAAGACAACCGAGCATATGGTGGCAAAATCGCAGGAACTCGGGGTGGGGAGCTGTCTCCAACACAAGTTGGAACTCTGTCTCCGCTCGTTCCCACTGTTCCTGCTGGAAATACGTCAACGCGAGGTAGAGGCGAGCGAGGACAAAGTCGGGTTCGTCGTCTACCACCTGGAGGAATTGAGACATGGCGTCCGAAAACATCCACAAGTTGTAATACCCCTGTCCGATGCGGAATTGCTGCATCGCCCGTTCGTCGACCCAAAATTTTAAGGATTCGTCTGATTGTAAGTCCGGACCAGCTTCTCCGACCTCCTTGTTATCAGGTTGCACAGCAGGCGGGAAAAACGCCGTAGAAGTGTCGTTCTGACCGGCCAGTTCTGGGTATTTTTCGATCACGTCGCGAAATCGCTCCTGTAACAACAGCCACGCGTCCAGCCAGCCGTCACTCACATCTTGTAAGTGACGAAACCGATCGGCCAATTCCCGTTGAACTTCCGTGGAACAGCGGGGATAGATCGATTCAATTTGGGCGAGGGCTTCTTCCATCCAATCAAACTCGTCGTACGTCACGACACGTCACTTCCGTTTATTGAATATTAGAGCCGGTGCCCTCTAGTGTGAGCTGTGAACGTGCTTTTTATGTTATGTCTTTTGACCGGCCGGTTCCGTTGACATCATTTGCACGATGCGGTTATGTTCGTCCAGAACGGCTACTCTCGGAACGTGGTCCCGCACTTCTCCTTCGTCCATCAGCCCGTACGCGATAATGATGACACGGTCCCCAGGTTGCACTAACCGGGCAGCAGCTCCGTTTAAACAAACAGTGCCGCTTCCCCTTTCTCCCGGAATGACGTACGTCTCCAGCCGAGCGCCGTTGTGGATGTTGACGATTTGCACCCTCTCGTTGGGCAAAATACCGACCTGTTCCAGTAGATAAGCGTCAATTGTGACGCTGCCGACGTAATGTAGATTCGCTTCTGTGACCGTCGCTTTGTGCAGTTTCGCCGTCATCATCGTACGCAACATCGGTAGGCGTCTCTCCTCCTTGGAACAAAATATTGTCAATCAAACGCGTCTTACCGAACTTCACCGCGACAGCGATCACGTACGTTTTATTCCCTATGTCACGGACGCGTTCCAGATCGGGGAACGTCCGCATTTCTACGTAGTCGATGTCGGCTAGTGGTTGTGTTTCGATTATATCCCGGACGCCGTCTTCCACCTGTTGTGGGGTGTGCCATTCCCTCTTCGCCAGCTTTTCTTTTGCCGTCTTAAGGGCCTGGAACAAAACAGTTGCTTGTCGGCGTTCTTCTTCGCTCAAGTAGACATTGCGCGAGCTCATGGCCAAACCGTCGGGTTCCCGTACAGTCGGACAGGGGACGATGTTTACCGGTATGTTTAGATCGTCCACCATGCGCTGGATGACGGCCACTTGCTGAACATCTTTGAGACCGAAATACGCCCTGTGCGGCTGGACGATGTGAAACAGCTTCGTGACGACTGTCGCGACTCCGTCGAAATGGCCGGGCCTGGAGGCGCCACACATCCCTTCCGTCACATTGGACACGCGGACGGTCGTAAAGGGCGGTTTCGGGTACATTTCTTCTGTGTCAGGGGCAAACAAAAGGTCGGCTCCTGCCTTTTCGGCCTGGGCTTTATCCCGATTGAGATCGCGGGGGTACGTATCAAAATCTTCCCGGGGGCCGAATTGCAGCGGATTGACGAACACTGAGACGACGACACAGTCGCACTCGCGCCTTGCCGTTTCTATCAAACTCAAGTGCCCGTCGTGCAAATAGCCCATCGTCGGCACCAGGCCGATGACCGCCCTCTTTTCGTCCGGGAGTGACCGGCGCAACGCGCGGATGGTTGTCACGACTTTCATCGCTTTGTGCCTCCGTAAACCGCACTTTTTCCGTGAAAGACGTGTTGTTCTTGTGGAAAGCGGCGATTTTTCACATCGCGTACGTATTCCGCTAACCCGCTCAGAACGGTCTCCCCGGCGTCGGCGTACGTTTTCACAAAGGATGGTCGAAATCCGTTCACACTGAATTGGACGACGTCGTGAAAGACGAGTACTTGCCCGTCGCACTGGCGGCCTGACCCGATGCCGATCGTCGGCACTGGAACGGACTCGCTGATCGTTTGTGCCGCTTCTTCGGTCACACATTCCAGTACGAAGGCGAAAGCTCCGGCTTCTGTCAACGCCTCGGCGTCGTCCACCAGCTCGCGCACGGATTGCTCTGTCTTTCCTTGGATGCGGTAACCTGTCTGATGAACAGCTTGCGGTTTCAAGCCGATGTGCCCCATGACCGGGATGCCAGCCTCGACACACGCTTTAACTGTGGGGGCGAGATCCCGGCCGCCTTCCATTTTCACAGCTGAGGCGCCGCCCTCTTGCATCAAACGGCCGGCCGCCTGTAAGGCGTCCCTTACCCCAAGACGGTAGGTGAGAAACGGGAGGTCGGCCACGAGCAGCGGACGGGAAATTCCCCGCCGCACCGCCCGGGTGTGATGTACCATGTCCTCCAGGGTGACGGGAACAGTCGACTCGTATCCTAACACCACCATACCGAGGGAATCGCCCACAAGGACGACGTCCACACCGCTCGCTTCGGCCAGTTGGCCGGTCGGGTAATCGTATGCGGTGAGCATCGCAATTGGCTCCCGTTCCCGTTTCATTTTTTGCAGTCTGGCGACAGTGACTCGATCTTTACGTTCACTCACAGACGCTCCTCCTTCATCAATATTGGATATTTAAGGAAAATGCAGTGAAGGAGCATAAAAAATGCCTTCCACAGCCTGAAAAAAGGCGTGAGAAGGCACGACTGATCCTGGGAATCCCGCATGTTTTCTGTCTCTTTCCGCAAGGATAAGAGCAGAGAGCGGATCAAGTGTTCTTGAAAAGAGGAAATCGTGCCGTTCCTTCCGGATACAGCCGCTCCTTCACGTTCAGTATACCACAATGTTTATCGTGAGAGGTCCATGTCTGCAGAATAAATGCGTTCAGTGCCCGACGGCGTCTTCAATACCAACGCGCCGCTCTGGTCGAGGCCAATCGCTTCCCCCGACTTCGTCCCGTCAGATGTGCGGACCGTCACCTGTTTCCCCAGCATAAAGGCATAACTCTCCCACAGCGTACGAATGGGTGAAAACCCTTTTTCCTCGTACAGCGACATGAGATTTTCAATCTCAGTGCAACAGGAGGCGACAATCTGGGCTCTGCGCAACGGTTTTTTTGTGACCTCGCCGAGGGAGACGGCCGTCTCCCGTACCGGTTGGGGCAAATGTTTCACCGAGGCTGGATGGACGTTAATCCCAATTCCGGCCACACAGTAGTGAACCCGGTCCGCTTCTGCCCGCACTTCGGTCAAAATCCCGCACACTTTCCGACCGGCAATAAATAAATCGTTGGGCCACTTGATGGAGACATCGATCCCCGTTTCAGTGTGGAGAGCTCGTGTGACGGCAACAGAAAATAGCAAGGTGAGATGGGGCGTCGCGATGAGCGGAATGTTTGGCTTTAAGATGAAACTCATCCAAATTCCGCTTCCCGGCGGAGAATGCCACGTTCTGCCCATCCGCCCCTTTCCCCCCGTTTGCTCGTCTGCAATCACGAGGGATCCGTGATTAGCTCCTTGTCGCGCCCATTCGTGGGCCAAATGCTGCGTCGATGCCGTCGATTTGACATAGCGAATCGTTTTCCCAATCTGTTTTGCCCCGTTAAAACAGTGTATTTCTTCCGGAATCACGACGTCGGGGCGTTCTCTCAAGCGGTAGCCCTTACGAGGCTTTGCGTCAAACACGTAGCCGATGCTACGCAACTCGTGAATTTGCTTCCAGACGGCAGTGCGCGTACATCCGAGCGTGCGGCTGATCTCTTCCCCGGAAAGATACGAATCTGCATTCGTAAACAGTTGCAACACTGCTTCACGGAGCGTGCGGTCCATGTAATCTCCACTCCTTTTCCAAGCGCGACGGATGGTTGATCACTTCCCCGGACACGACTTTGTCGAGCAAAGTGTCGAGCACGCGCCCAATCCACGGCCCCGGTTCGCGCCCGGATATTTGCATCAGAGCCCTTCCGTCGAGTGCGAGCTGTGACGGGTCATCTAAGGGCATCTCCCAGTCGGCGTGTCTGAAGCGGCGACGCCACAACTGTTCTTCGCGGCGCGACAACCGGCCGAAACGGTACGCCAGGCGGACGATGCGCAAAGAGCGCTTCAACCCGTGGGCGAACACTGTGCGCCGCACGTCGGCGTTGCTCATCAACCCGTTCGACCACTTTTCCCCTTCCCTCCACAAGAGCGACAGCTCACGGGTCCACTTGCGCGGCAATTTCAGTTCGCGGCATACACGTTGTGCCTCACTTGACTTGACGCCGCACAAGCGCAAAAACAAAATCCAGCGCAAATAAACATCCGTTTCAGCCTCCAGCGACGCTAGCTGGTTCCGCGGAGGGGATGCAGGAAAACGATTGAGGAAGAGCGCAGCGATCTCCTCGATCAAGCAAGCTGACCACAACAGGCGGAGCGCGCGTCCCGGCTCAACAGCGGACAAAATTTTGTGCAGCTCACCGGTGATTCGCTCCACAGCCAACTTGGCGAGCCCCTTCCTTTCTGCTTTTATCGCGTCAATTGTCGCTGGAGAGACGTCAAACCCGAGTTGTGCCGCAAAACGGGCAGCCCGCAGCATCCTGAGGGCGTCTTCGCGAAAGCGTTCCCGTGGGTCCCCTACACAGCGTATGACTTTGCGCTGCAGGTCTTTTTGCCCGTCAAACGGATCTGTCACAACCCCGCGGGAGTCAACCGCCATGGCGTTAATCGTAAAGTCCCGCCGGGCGAGATCATCGGTTACATCCGCTGCAAATTGAACGAAATCGGGATGCCGAGCATCTCCGTACGGTCCTTCCCGGCGGAAGGTCGTCACTTCGAATGTATAGCGTCCAGTGACGACCGTGACCGTTCCGTACTTCAAACCGGTGGCCACCGTCCGGGGAAACAGGCGTTGCACTTCAGCCGGAGTGGCGGAAGTGGCGATGTCGACATCGTGGACGGGACGCCCGAGCATGGCATCCCGGACAGAGCCGCCGACGACGTACGCTTGATAGCCCGCTCCCTCCAGTTCCTCGACCAGCCGGAACGCTTCGCGAAACAGCGGCGCACTTTGGTCGAACATCCTGTCACCTGGCGACGACATGGTCGTACACGGCCTCGTATTCTGCGACTATTTTTTGGGCGGCAAACCGCGTGTGTGCCCGCTCGATGCACTGTTTCCGAAACTGGTCGAACAAGTCCCGATCGGTTAACAGTTTCAAGGCGTTGGCCGCCATGTCGTCCGTGTTCCCCACATCGGACAAAAAGCCGGTCACACCGTGTTCAACGACCTCAGGTAAACCGCCGACATTGGATGCCACCGTGGGGACGCCGCACGCCATCGCCTCCAGGGCGACCAACCCGAAACTCTCCTTTTCCGAAGGGAGTAGCAAAACGTCGGCGAGGGAAATGATTTGGGCCACTTCGTCCTGTTTGCCCAGAAACATGACGCGGTCCTCTAAGCCCAACTGGTTGACCTGTTGGCGAACTTCAGACCACTCAGGCCCTTCCCCGACGAGGAGGAGTTTGGCGGGGATGTGGGACTGGACTGCGTGAAAGACTTTCACGACGTCGTCGACGCGCTTTACTTTACGAAAATTGGAGATGTGCAACAATATTTTCTCGGTGTCACTCGCGTACTCGGATCGCAAGCGATCCACATGCCTCGGGTAGTACACGCGGGGGTCGACAAAATTGTACACCCGTGTAATAGGGCGGTTGATATGGAATAGTCGGCGCGTCTCCCCAATCAAACTGTCGGACACAGCCGTGACCGCATCACTCGATTCGATTCCGAGGCGAATGGCTTTGTGCAGCGAACGGTCGTACCCGAGTACGGTAATGTCGGTCCCGTGTAGTGTGGTGACGACTTTAAGGGAATCGCCGACCATCTGTTTGGCCAAGAGCGCACACACTGCGTGCGGAACAGCGTAGTGGACGTGCAACAGATCGAGTTTTTTCTGCTCCGCGACTTCGGCCATTTTGCTCGCCAGACTGAGGTCGTACGGCGGGTATTGAAACAGCGGGTAAACGTTAACTTCAACTTCATGGTAGCAAATGTTGCGGTAAAATTTGCCCAGGCGAAACGGCATGTTGTATGTAATGAAGTGAACTTCGTGCCCTTTTTCGGCCAGCAATTTTCCCAGTTCGGTGGCAACGACGCCGGAACCGCCGTGGGTCGGATAACACGTGATGCCAATACGGTACATATAAGGGACACCTCACCTTCTTCAACCGTTCGTGCGCAACATGAGACAGACATGACAATTATGTCGTGCGACGCACAGTTTCGCGCCAGGCCAGCTCTCCTCTTTCCATCGCCTTCAGCAAAATTTCGGCTGTCGCCAAGTTTGTTGCGAGGGGGATTTCTTGAACATCGCACAGGCGCAGGAGCGCGATGATGTCCGGTTCGTGAGGTTGCGCCGTCAGGGGATCGCGGAAAAAAATGACGCAGTCCAGCTGATTCGTTGCCACGAGCGCCCCAATTTGTTGGTCTCCGCCTAGTGGACCGGAACACATCAGGTGAACGTTGAGTCCTGTCGCTTCCATGATTCTTTTTCCAGTCGTCCCTGTGGCGTATAAGACGTGGTTTTTCAACAGGCCCCGATACGCCGTCGCAAAGTGAACCATCTCGTCCTTCTTGCGGTCGTGGGCGATAAATGCGATGTGCATGTCCGCTTCTCCTCCGTTAATCAAGCAAATGTTCGAGCCCGTAGACGAGCCGATCCAAATGCATCACTTTTTTTACAGCCAAGTTGATGCCAGGCATAAACGATTCCCGGTTAATGGAATCGTGGCGGATCGTGAGTGTTTGACCAGGTCCGCCGAACAGCACTTGCTGGTGGGCAACCAATCCGGGGAGCCTCACGCTGTGGAGGCGAAAGCCGTCGGTGTAAGCCCCCCTTGCCCCTTCCAACAGTTCCGTTTCCTCCGGGTGTCCCTGCTTGAGTTCAGGGCGGCTTTCGGCTATGAGTTCTGCCGTTTTGACGGCCGTCCCAGACGGTGCGTCCAGCTTTTGGTCGTGGTGCATTTCAACAATTTCCACATGGGGCAAATACTTGGCTGCTTCCTTCGCAAATTGCATCATGAGCACGGCCCCAATGGCGAAGTTGGGCGCGATGACACCGCCTACTTTCCGATCTTGGGCCAGCTCGTCCAATTGCGCAATGTCCTCCTTCGTCCAGCCTGACGTCCCGACGACTGGGCGGACGCCTGCTTCTAACGCCAGGCGAACGTGGCGTTTTGCCGCTGTCGGTTCAGTCAAGTCGACGAGCACATCCGGGCGGTCGCCGAACAGGACGTCTTCGATTGAATTGCTAAATGTGACACCAATGGATCCGATCCCGATGACTTCCCCTACGTCGTCGCCGTTCAAGACGCGGTCAATTCCCCGTACGAATGTAAACAGTGGTTCGTTCATCACCATCTTGACGGCTTCCCGTCCCATACGTCCTTTTGCCCCGGCGATGGCTACACGAATTTCACTCATTTTGTGATCCCTTCCTCGTCCATCTTTCCGCATCTCTCGTCCGAAATTTGTTCATGACCGTTTTAAACGCGTCTTCCAGATCAATATTTAACGAATTGGCGAAACACACTAACACAAACAAAATGTCTCCCATCTCTGTGCTCATCTGTCGTTCCGCTTCTTCCGCCTTTTTTGGCTTTTCCCCGTAGCGGTGGTTCACTTCACGGGCGAGTTCTCCCACTTCTTCCGACAGACGCGCCAACATGGCCAGGGGAGAAAAGTAACCTTCTTCAAATTGGCTGATATAGCGGTGGACTTCTCGTTGAATTTCTTTCATCGTCATCCCATTTTCCACTGCCCGACCTCCGTTGTGCACGACGGCGATTTTACGTAAACTAAATGTACGTTTAATGTTACATCAACCGATCAGAGCGGTGCAACTCGTTTGTTGTTTGAATAGCGAAAGAGGGGAGTCCGACATGCGACAACACATTCAAAATGTGACCATGATTTTGCTCGGTGCGCTCATTTGCGCTTTCGGCGTCAATTATTTTACCATCCCCAACCAGTTAGCAGAAGGAGGGTTGACGGGTGTGGCGTTGATCCTCAAGTATACGTTCGACCTCTCCCCGGCCTTGACGACGCTCGCCCTCAACATTCCGCTGTTTATCATCGGCTGGCGGGAACTGGGACGCACGTCTATGGTGTACACCATTATCGGAACGACCGCTTTTTCCTTGTTTTTATGGGTGACGGAGGACATAGGCACCCCAGTCGACGGCGATATGCTGCTCGCTGCCCTGTACGCCGGAGTGTCCGTTGGGCTTGGTCTGGGCATTATCTTTCGCTTTGGGGGAACGACCGGAGGAGCGGACATCGTCGTGAGACTGGCGAACAAATACTTCGGATGGAGTATGGGCCGGGCGATGTTCACGATCGACTTAGCCGTCATATTGTCTTCTGCCTACATTATCGGAAGGGAAAAGGCGATGTACACAGTTGTGGCAGTATTTATAGGCGGGCGGGTCATCGATTTCGTGCAGGAAGGTGCATACGCCGCCAAAGCGGCGTTTATCATTTCCAATCTATCGGCGGAGATTTCTTCGAAAATGATGGACGACATGAACCGCGGCACGACCCTTCTGAAAGGGAAAGGCGGTTATACGGGACGGGACAAAGACGTCTTGTACTGCGTCGTGCACCGAAACGAAATTACCAGATTAAAAAAAGTCGTCCACAGTGTGGACCCGTATGCTTTCGTCGTCATTAGCGATGTGCACGACGTCCTTGGAGAAGGCTTCTCGTTTACCGAAGAGGAGAAGCAGAAGATGTTCTTAGAAAAGCAGTCGAGAGAACGTCCGGCTAAAGGCGAATGACTTGTTCTCCTTGAGCTTTTCTCCAAACGACGTACGTTAACACCCCTCCGATTAAAACGGCTAACAGCCACGTCGTTAAGTGGATCGAATACTCTGGTAGCTGGCCGACAGCCAAAACTTCCGCATCCGTCCCGTAAAATAACGATGGAATCAATTTTTCCCATTGTTCGACGGCTTGTTGCAGCTGCTGACGGTTGACCGTGACGTCGTGAATTTGTTCTCCCATATACGTAAACAGCGCATCCACGCGTTCGATCACTTCCGGTGTACGGGAGACGTACAGTGCCGGTTGAATCAAGTGGTAATGGGCGTACAGGCGGTCAAGGGACTGTTGAATTTCAGTTTTATCTTCCGTCGGTACGGCGTCTTTTAACTGTGAGACATCTTGTTTCAAAGTGCTGTAGTAACGGTGCCATAACGGTTGCTCGCGGTTTTCTAATGCATCGAAGCCCAACCTGACCCGTATCCCGTGCATTAGAATTTCGTGCCCATCGGGATTGGCCTTCGTCAGGGCGCGCTTGGCTTGAATCAAGGCATCAGACAAAGCGTGAAGCCCTTCAACTGACAAATCGGTGTCTTTCCAGTTGTGCCTGCTGAACGTATGGGTCAGCTTCCACAGCGTATTTCGCGCCTCAGTCCAGTCTTCTGTTTTCGTCAACGTGTAAAATTCCTCTGACAGCTGCACCATCGACTCCAGGGAATCCTGGGCAGACACATGCGGCACGTTTCCGATCACGATCATGGCGGCGGCCATAAAACAGACAGCTTTTCTGAGCATAGGACGACCCCCTTGATCCCATTGTATGGACAAGAAGGCCGAATTAGACCGATTTCTTGTCGAACGCCGTGAGGGGCGCTGTCTTTCAAACGTTGTTACATCAGGAGACCCTTTCACCGATTGACTGCTGCTTTCTCCCAGGTTTGAAGACGAGCCAGGAGGCTAACGTAATCGAAAGAACACTGAGGGTCAATGTGTAAGCGCCGACGATGTGATCGTACTCTGCAATGGACGAAGGCAGCCACGGATGAAGGTCGAAGACGTAATCCACAGCGTCATTCAACAGCGTCCAAGCGCCGACAATGACTAAATGTCTCACGCGGTATGTATAAAACCGCCCGTAAAGCAGGGCTTGTACAGCCATCCCCCCGTGGGACGCCATTAACATCCAGTCCGTCCACTGCATGTAAGACAACGCGTTGCCGCCGTGGAGGACAGCGTTTTGCGCAGCTCCGGCCACAATCATCACGATCGCCCAGACACCGTATTTAAAAAGAGTGACAGCGGCAAAAGCTTCCAACAACGGTTGCGACCGCCTGGCCAAAAACAGAGCGAGAACGATTGTAAAGGCGGCACTTGCCGTCGGACTGTCGGGCACAAATATGTTCCACCAACTGCCGACTTCGATGAGTTGATTCTTGTACCAGTAAAAGCCGTACATGCTTCCAAAGAAATTAATGAAAAACAGTGACCACAGCATCCACCTTTGCCCAAGTTGACGCAAAAACCATTGCCATGTTGTGCGCAAACTTACCCCTCCGTCTGACTGCCCGACTGATTGAAAAACTGACCGTTATGTCACGGTCAGTTTTTACGTGAAGCGCAGTGAACTCTATTCTGTTCCTTCACCGTTTTCGCCTTCTTCACCTTCGCCGCCTTCGGCTTTTTGTTGAGCCAGCCAAGCGACTAACGTTTCCTTATCGGCCGGGTCTAAGGCGTCGCCTTGCGGCGGCATTGCTCCCATCCCGTTGTCGATAATGTCGAGAATTTCTTCTTCACTGTACTTGTCACCGACCCCTAACAAGGCAGGGGCTGTCGCTCCTGAAAGGTCGCTAGCGTGACAGCCGACACAGGACGAGTTTTGATAAATCTCATACCCTTCGCTGTCTTCTCCGACGATGGCGATGTCGCCGCCGTCGCCGCCCTGTTGAGCGCCGCCTTGTGCCAGTTCGTTCTTGCTGTGCTCGTCAACGGCTGCCCAGGTGAGGTAGACGATGGCCACAATGGCAAGTAACATCGCCCCTGTTGCCACCGGACGCTTAGAAGGCCGCCTTTCCTTACCTCTGTCAAGCCACGGCGCCAAGAACAGGGCGCCAAACGCAATCCCGGGAATGACGACGGTCCCGATCGGCGTCAACGGTCCGGATGACCAATCGTACTTTAGCAACTGGTATAAAAACAAGAAGTACCAGTCTGGAAGCGGAACGTAACTCGTATTGGTCGGATCGGCGATATCTTCAAGCGGTGCTTCGTGGGCAAATACTAACGCCATAAAGCCAACTAAAACGACGACAGCGACCATCCATTCCCTCAACAGGAAGTCGGGAAAAAAAAGTTCGGTTTTACCCGGAAACTCAGAGTAGTCTTTCGGATATCGTTTGGGTCTGTCGGCCCTTACACGCGAGTCGCCGACATATCGAATTTTTTCCGGATCTTCATGAGAATGTGCCACTTTATGACTCCCCCTTTACCTTATAGTGGCCCAGAGATGCCTTGTCTGCGAATGAGGATAAAGTGGACAGCAAGCAAGCCCAACAGTGCAGCCGGCAGGAAGAAAACGTGAATGGCGAAAAAGCGCGTCAACGTTTCGGCCCCTACGACTGGCCCGCCTTGCAGAAACTGAGCAATATAAGGACCTAACACTGGGACGGAACCAGCGATCTCAATGCCGACCTTCGTGGCAAAGTACGCTTTGTTGTCCCACGGCAAAAGATATCCGGTAAAACCTAAACCTAACATCACGAAGAAAATAAGCATCCCGACGACCCAGTTTAATTCTCGCGGCTTTTTGTAAGCTCCCTGGAAAAAGACGCGCAACGTGTGCAAAAACAACATGACGATGACCACACTCGCACCCCAGTGGTGCATGCCCCGCACGATAGCTCCGAAAGCCAATTCGTGCTGTAAATACTCCATGCTGGCGTGAGCGTTCAAAATATCGGGCACGTAATATAAGGCGAGAAACATTCCCGACAAAATTTGAATCAAGACAATGAAAAACGTCAAACCACCGAAGCAGTACACAAATGCTGAAAAGTGATGGGCAGGGTTGACGTGCTCTGGAACTTCATGATCCGCTAAGTCGCGCCACAACGGAGTGATGTCGACACGCTCGTCTATCCAGTCGTAAATTTTACGCAACATTATGATTCACCCTCCGGCTTTTCAGTGACGGGATTCGGTTGGAGTGGTCCCAGGTATACATCATTCCCCTCAATTTTCACCTCGTATTTTTGAAGCGGCTCTGGCGGTGGCGTGTTCGGAACGTTCAAACCGTTTTTGTAGTACAGCCCAAAGTGGCAAGGGCAGAAGAAGCGGTTTTCGTTGCCTCCACCTTCCCAGTTAACGGTACAGCCGAGGTGCGTACAAATCGGTGAAAGGGCGAGGATGTCCCCGTTTTCGTCTTTCATGATCCAGGCGGTCAACTTCTCCTCGGTTTCATACCACCCATCTTTAACCGGCTTTGTGAAGGGAACTTCTTTTGGT
>k87-946719_pt1 | contig 13512 bp, 11 predicted proteins | sample MGYA00084031_6733416 | MGnify analysis MGYA00084031
CCACCGGCGACGGGGTGGCGCTGGCCTTGCGGGCCGGCGCGGCGGTGACCGACGTCGAGTTCGTGCAGTTCCACCCGACCGCGCTGGTGGTGCCCAAGGGGGCCGGTCCGGCTCGGGCGCAGCAGCCGCTGGTGTCGGAGGCGCTGCGCGGTGAGGGCGCCTACCTCGTCGACGGTGACGGCAAACGGTTTATGGTCGGCCGACACCCGCTGGCGGAGCTCGCGCCGCGGGACGTCGTCGCCAAGGGCATCCACAGCGTGATGCTCGCCGAGGGCACCGACCACGTGTACCTCGACGCGCGGCACCTCGGCCGTGAATTCTTGGAGCGGCGGTTCCCCACAATCGTGGCGTCCTGCCGGGCGATCGGCGTGGACCCGGCCACTGATCCGATCCCGGTTGCTCCGGCCGCTCACTACGCCTCCGGCGGGGTCCGCACCGATCTGCGCGGACGCAGCTCAATTCCGGGCCTGTACGCCTGCGGCGAGGTCGCGTGCACCGGGGTGCACGGGGCGAACCGGTTGGCGAGCAACTCCCTGTTGGAAGGGCTGGTCTTCTCCCGGCGCATCGCCGAGGACATCGCCCGGGACCTCCCGCCGCTGGCGGACCCGGTGGGCTGGGACGAGTCGGAGGCGGGGTGGGCGATCGCGCCGGAGATTCGTCCCGAGTTGCAGCGGGCGATGACGCGGGGCGCGGGTGTGCTCCGGTCTGCGGAGACCCTCACGCAGACCGCGGAGGTGCTGACTCGGCTCGGCGAGCGGCGGGCCGCGCCGCGCACCGAGAGCTGGGAGGCGGCGAACCTGCTCACGGTCGCCGCGGCGCTCGTGGCGGCCGCGTACGCCCGCGAGGAGACCCGGGGCTGTCACTGGCGGGACGACTTCCCCACCGTCGACGACCGGTGGTTGGGGCATGTGGTGAGTGACATCGCGCCGACGGGGGCGGTGCGGTTGACCTGGGAGGGCCTGTGGTGACACCAGCGACGGCGCGGGCGCTGACCGAGGCAGGGCTGCCGGTGGCGGAGGTCGAGCGCATCGTGCGGACCGCGCTCGCCGAAGACCTCGGACCGGAGGGGCGGGACGTCACGAGTCTGGCGACCATCCCGGCGGAGCAGGTCGACACCGGGGACGTGGTAGCGCGCGCCGACGGCGTCGTGGCCGGGCTGCCGGTGTTGGCGGCGGTGTTCGAGCTGGCGGCCGAGGGCCGCGGCGGGGTCGACGTGACGCTACGGGTGTCGGACGGGGCTCGGGTGGCGCGGGGTGACGTGCTGGCCACCGTCACGGGCCCAACGCAGGTGCTGCTCACCGCGGAGCGCACCGCGCTCAACCTCATCAGCCGGATGTCGGGGATCGCGACGCACACCCGGGCGTGGGTGGACGCGGTCGCCGGTAGCAAGGCACGCATTCTCGACACCCGGAAGACGACGCCGGGTCTGCGGGTGTTGGAGAAGTACGCGGTACGCGCGGGCGGCGGCGTCAACAAGCGCATGGGGCTCTACGACGTGGCCATGATCAAGGACAATCACAAGCTCGCGGCGGGGAGTATCACCGCGGCGTACCAGCGGGTCCGCCAGGCGTTCCCGGAGATCCCGGTCCAGGTCGAGGTGACGACGGTGGCCGAGGCGGTGGAGGCGGTCGAGGCGGGCGCGGACTTCCTGCTCTGCGACAACATGAGCCCGGCCGAGCTGCGGGAGGTGGTGGCCGCGGTGGGGGACCGGGCGGAGCTCGAGGCCACGGGTGGGCTCACCCTGGCGGTCGCGGCGGAGTACGCGGCGACGGGCGTCGACTACTTGTCGGTAGGAGCCTTGACCCACTCCTCGCCTATCGTGGATATCGCTCTGGATCTTCGGCCGACCGGCGCTGGTCACGCCGTGCCGGGTCCGTTGAAGGGATGACACCGTGCTGCTCTGTATCGATATCGGTAACACCAATACGGTGCTGGCGACCTTCGACGGCGACAAGCTGGTCCATTCCTGGCGTGTGAAAACCGACGCCCGGTCGACCGCGGACGAGCTGGGGCTGATGTTCCGCGGGCTGCTCGCCGGCGACGAAGTGAAGATCACCGGGGTGTCGGCCTGCTCCACCGTGCCGGCTGCCTTGCGGTCGCTGCGGACCATGCTCAACCGGTACTACCGCGACATCCCGCACGTCATCGTCGAGCCCGGAGTGCGGACGGGGGTGCAGCTCGCGATCGACAACCCCAAGGAGGTGGGCGCGGACCGTGTGGTCAACACGTTGGCCGCGTACACGCTCTACGGTGGCCCGTCGATTGTGGTTGACTTTGGCACTACAACGAACTTCGATGTAGTAAGTGCGCGCGGTGAGTTCCTCGGTGGGGCCTTCGCCCCGGGCATCGAGGTGTCCTTCGACGCCCTCGCCACGCGAGCGGCGCAGCTGCGCAAGGTCGAGGCAGCGCGGCCTCGTTCCGTGATCGGCAAGAACACCGTGGAGTGCCTCCAAGCCGGGATGTACTACGGTGTCGCCGGTCAGGTGGATCGGATCGTGGAACGGATGGCCGAGGAGATCGGTGAGCTGAAGGCGGTCATCGCCACCGGTGGGCTCGCGCCGATGGTGATCGACGAATGCCGGACGATCACCCACCACGAGCCGATGATCACGTTGATTGGGCTGCGGTTGGTGTACGAGCGCAACGTTTAAACCGATTCGCAGTTGTCACGGATGCCGGGCAGGCTGCGGTGGTTATCTGCTCACTCGACTTGAGCAGTTGAGTACGCTTGCCGCGACCCTGATGCGAATATTCCGAGGAAGTTTGACGTGACCGAGCAGACGTCCGTGCCCGCTGACCACACCGCTGACCTTCCCGAGCAGATGCGGGTCCGCCGGGAGAAACGCGCGCGAATGCTGGCGGAGGGCGTCGATCCGTACCCGGTCGGCTACCCGCGCACGGCGAGTCTGGCCGAGATACGCGAACGCTACGCCGATCTTCCGGTCGACACCGCGACCGGTGACACGGTGTCCGTGACCGGCCGCGTGATTTTCCTGCGGAATACCGGGAAGCTCTGTTTCGCCACATTGCGTGAGGGAGACGGCACTGAACTCCAGGCGATGCTCTCCCTTGACCGAGTTGGGGCGGAACGGCTGGCGGACTGGAAGCGCCTGGTCGATATCGGCGATCACGTTGGGGTGACCGGCGAGGTCATTACGAGCCGCCGTGGGGAACTGTCCGTCCTGGCGGATTCGTGGGCGATCACCGCGAAGGCGCTCCGCCCGCTTCCCGTGGCGCATAAGCCGCTGAGCGAGGAGGCGCGCATCCGGCAGCGGTACGTGGACCTCATCGTGCGCCCGCAGGCCCGGCAAACCGTGCGCACGCGCGCCGCCGTGGTGCGCTCGTTGCGGGATTCGCTGCACCGTCGAGGTTTCCTCGAGGTGGAGACCCCGATGTTGCAGCTCGTCCACGGGGGCGCCGCGGCTCGGCCATTCGTGACCCACAGCAATGCGCTTGATACCGATCTGTATCTGCGAATCGCGCCGGAGCTTTTTCTCAAGCGATGTGTTGTCGGCGGTATCGAGCGCGTCTTCGAGATCAACCGGAACTTCCGTAATGAGGGCATCGACTCCTCGCACTCGCCCGAGTTCGCGATGCTCGAGGCGTACCAGGCGTATGGCGACTATGACTCGATGGCCGTGCTCACCCGCGAACTGGTGCAGGAGGCGGCGCTCGCGGCCACCGGGTCGCTCGTCGTCACTCACGTCGACGGGACGGAACTCGACCTCGGCGGCGAGTGGCGTTCGGTGACACTCTACGGTGCGCTTTCCGAAGCGTTGGGTGAGGAAGTCACCGTCGAGACCGACATGGCGCGCCTGCGCCAGTACGCGGAGAAGCACAATCTCGCGATTGACCCGAAGTGGGGCCCGGGCAAGCTCGCCGAGGAGCTTTTTGAGAAGCTTGTTGCCCCTGGACTGCGCGAGCCCACCTTTGTGCGCGACTATCCGGCCGAGACCTGCCCATTGACCCGTCCCCATCGGGAAGCCCCGGGGTTGGCGGAGAAGTGGGATCTCTATGTTCTCGGTTTGGAGCTGGCCACCGCGTACAGCGAACTGGTGGACCCGGTGCTGCAGCGCGAGCGGCTCGTCGAGCAATCGCGGCTGGCGGCGAAGGGCGACGCCGAGGCGATGCAGCTCGATGAGGACTTCTTGCGCGCCATGGAGTACGGAATGCCACCGAGTGGCGGTATGGGAATGGGAATCGACCGACTGCTGATGGCGCTGACTGGCCTTGGTATTCGGGAAACCATCCTGTTCCCGTTGGTCCGGCCTGAGTAGATCGCCGGTCCTATTGACGGCTAGCGCAGCTTTCGGGTTATTGTTTCCTTGTTTAAGGACGACTGTGCTTGAAAGGATAACGGCCCGTGGCTAAGCAGATCATTCACAAGCTGGTTGACGACCTGGACGGTGGCGACGCAGACGAGACCGTCAGGTTTGCGCTTGATGGCGTTCAGTACGAGATCGACCTTTCAGCGAAGAACGCTGAGAAATTGCGGAACATTTTCGCGCCGTACGTGGCCGCGGGAACACGGATTGGTCGCGGAGGCGTCGTCGTGGGCGGTCGGGCGGCGCGCGGGCGCAGCAGCGCGGCTGCCGATCGTGAGCAGAACAAGGCGATCCGTGAGTGGGCGAAGAAGGCCGGCAAGAAGATCTCCGACCGCGGCCGCATCCCCCAGGAGATTGTCGACGAGTACCACGCCCGGGCGGGGCGCTGAGGGCACCCCGTCCACCGCTAGCGTGTGGGGCACCGGATACTGGGCACTAGCGCCCTGTACCTGGTGCCCTTAACTCTTATGGTAAAATTGGCGCTTAATCGCTTTCTGTCGGGTTTGTCGCGTTCGTGTGGCCCTGCTGTTTTCTGCTTTGACTTCGGCGCAATGCCCCGCCGTGCCGGATGACGCGCCGGCGCGGATTTCGCTCAGCGCGTAGACCGTAAGGCTCGGGGAACAGACCTGCAGCTTGCACAGTTGGATTAAGGGTCGCGGACCGGATCCGACCCGCAAGGCAGGGCAGGAGGAGAGTCGGTCTGCGGCGATAGAGTGATGCAACGGACGTCCGTTGGATGTCCGGGCGCTGGCCCCGCCACCATGGCGCACGGCACGTGAGGAGCACGAGGGCATGTTCGAGCGGTTCACCGACCGAGCGCGACGGGTTGTCGTCCTGGCTCAGGAAGAAGCCCGGATGCTCAACCACAACTACATCGGTACGGAGCACATCCTGCTCGGCCTCATCCATGAGGGTGAAGGCGTTGCGGCCAAGGCCCTGGAAAGCCTCGGAATTTCGCTGGAGGGCGTCCGCCAGCAGGTCGAGGAAATTATTGGTCAGGGGCAGCAAGCGCCGAGTGGGCATATCCCGTTCACGCCGCGGGCGAAGAAGGTGCTGGAGCTGTCGCTGCGTGAGGCGCTTCAGCTCGGCCACAACTACATCGGTACGGAGCACATCCTGCTCGGGTTGATCCGGGAGGGTGAGGGCGTCGCCGCCCAGGTTCTGGTGAAGCTCGGCGCCGACCTCAACCGGGTCCGCCAGCAGGTCATCCAGCTCCTCTCCGGCTACCAGGGCAAGGAGCCGGCGACCGCCGGTACCGCTCCGGGCGAGTCCGCGCCGTCGACCAGCCTCGTGCTGGACCAGTTCGGCCGGAACCTCACCCAGGCGGCCCGGGAGGGCAAGCTCGACCCGGTGATCGGGCGGGAGAAGGAAATCGAGCGGGTGATGCAGGTGCTCTCCCGCCGGACCAAGAACAACCCCGTCCTCATCGGCGAGCCCGGGGTCGGCAAGACGGCGGTCGTCGAAGGGCTGTCCCAGAAGATCGTCAAGGGCGAGGTGCCCGAGACGCTCAAGGACAAGCAGCTCTACACGCTCGACCTCGGCGCGCTGGTGGCCGGTTCCCGCTACCGCGGCGACTTCGAAGAGCGCCTCAAGAAGGTGCTCAAGGAGATCCGTACGCGCGGCGACATCATCCTCTTCATCGACGAGATTCACACCCTGGTGGGCGCGGGCGCGGCGGAAGGCGCGATCGACGCGGCGAGCATCCTCAAGCCGATGCTGGCCCGTGGCGAGTTGCAGACGATCGGCGCGACCACGCTGGACGAGTACCGCAAGCACCTGGAGAAGGACGCGGCGCTGGAGCGGCGCTTCCAGCCGATCCACGTGGGTGAGCCGTCGCTGGCCCACACGATCGAGATCCTCAAGGGTCTGCGCGACCGGTACGAGGCCCACCACCGGGTGAGCATCACCGACCGCGCGCTGGTGGCCGCGGCGACGCTCGCGGACCGCTACATCTCCGACCGGTACCTGCCGGACAAGGCGATCGACCTGATCGACGAGGCCGGTGCCCGGATGCGGATCCGCCGGATGACCGCGCCGCCAGACCTGCGCGAGTTCGACGAGCGCATCGCCCAGGTGCGCCGCGAGAAGGAAGCGGCGATCGACGCGCAGGACTTCGAGCGCGCCGCGCAGCTGCGCGACAAGGAGAAGCAGCTTCTCGCGCAGAAGGCGCAGCGGGAGAAGGAGTGGAAGGCTGGCGATCTCGACGTCGTCAGCGAGGTCGACGACGAGCAGATCGCCGAGGTGCTGGGCAACTGGACGGGCATCCCGGTCTACAAGCTCACCGAAGAGGAGACCGTGCGGCTGCTCCGCATGGAGGAGGAGCTCCACAAGCGGGTGATCGGCCAGGAGGAGGCCGTCAAGGCCGTCTCGCGGGCGATCCGCCGCACCCGGGCTGGGCTCAAGGACCCGAAGCGTCCGGCGGGCTCGTTCATCTTCGCCGGTCCGTCCGGTGTCGGGAAGACCGAGCTGTCCAAGGCGCTGGCGGAGTTCCTCTTCGGCACCGAGGACGCGCTGATCCAGCTCGACATGAGCGAGTTCCACGACCGCTACACGGTGTCGCGGCTGGTCGGGGCGCCTCCGGGCTACGTCGGGTACGACGAGGGCGGGCAGCTCACCGAGAAGGTGCGGCGTCGGCCGTTCTCGGTGGTCCTCTTCGATGAGATCGAAAAGGCCCACCCCGACGTCTTCAACACGCTGCTGCAGATCCTCGAGGATGGCCGGCTCACCGACGGTCAGGGCCGCATCGTGGACTTCAAGAACACGGTGATCATCCTGACCACCAACCTGGGGACCCGCGACGTCGCCAAGGCGGTGTCGTTCGGCTTCCAGGCGTCGGAGGACCAGGAGTCCTCCTACGAGCGGATGAAGCAGAAGGTCAACGACGAGCTGAAGCAGCACTTCCGCCCGGAGTTCCTGAACCGGATCGACGACACGATCGTCTTCCACCAGCTCCGGGAGGAAGACATCCTGAAGATCGTCGACATCATGGTCGCCCGGATCGAGACGCAGCTCCGGAACAAGGACATGACCATGGAGCTGACGGAGAACGCCAAGAGGTACTTGGCGAAGAAGGGCTTCGATCCGGTGCTGGGTGCCCGGCCGCTGCGTCGGACCATTCAGCGCGACATCGAGGACAACCTGTCCGAGCGGATTCTGTTCGGCGAGCTCAAGCCGGGCCAGATCGTGATCGTCGATTGCGAGGGCGACCCGGCGGATCTCGACAACGCGCGGTTGGTGTTCCGCGGCGCGGACAAGCCGGTGTCGGTGCCGGACGCCGTGCCGGCGGACCTGGGCGGTACCGCCGCCACCGGCGCTGACGACTGATCAGCGGCTCGCGACGTGACGCGGCCCCGGTTGGGCTTCGGCTCGACCGGGGCCGTTCGCGTCCGTCGGGAGGTGCGGCGGGCGCGCGATCAGCGGCGGTCAGGGTGATCCCCGGCGAGGACACACGCGTCGCCCACCAGCTCGACGAGCCCATCCGCCACGAGGCTGGCGAGCGCGCGTGACCGCTGCGCGGCGTCGTGCCAGACCCGGTCGAGCTGATCCCGACGGACCGGTCCGGAGGCCTCTCGAAGGACCGCCAAGAGCAGACCCCGTACGTGTCGGTCCGTCCCGACGTACCGCTGGACGCGGCGCGTGGGGCCCGAGGCGGCCGGCCGTCCGGCCGCGTACCACGCGCACATCGAGGTAACCGGACAGGCGCGGCACCGCGGCGCGCGGGCGGTGCAGATCACCGCCCCGAGCTCCATGAAGGCCGCGCTGGCCCGCGCCGCCCGAGCCGGCTCGTCGGGTAGCAGCGCCTCCGTGGCCGCCAGGTCGGCGGGTCGGGTCGCTGGGCCCGCGTCGGGCTTGCCGGCCACCGCGCGGGCGACGAACCGCCGGACGTTCGTGTCGACGACCGGATGCCGCTGGCCGTAGGCGAAGGCGGCCACCGCGCGCGCCGTGTACGCGCCGATCCCTGGCAGGGCGAGAAGCGCCGTCAGATCCGCCGGCACGACCCCGCCGTGCCGCTCGACGATCGCGACCGCGCACTCGTGGAGGCGCAGCGCCCGCCGGGGGTAGCCGAGCCGCCCCCACATCCGAATCGCCTCGGCGGGGGAATCCTGGGCGAGGGCGGCCGGAGTCGGCCACCGGGAGATCCAGGCTTGCCAGGCGGGCAGGACCCGCGCCACCGGCGTCTGCTGCAACATCACTTCGCTGACCAAGATCGGCCAGGCGCCCACTCCGGGGGCTCGCCACGGCAGGTCGCGAGCGTTCTCGTCGTACCACCGCGTCACCGCGGTGGCCAGCGGACTATCGGGCATGGCGCGTCGATCCTGCCACGCGCCGCCGTTCGGTCGAAAATCGCCTACGCGAATCATGTGTCCCGTACCGTGGACGGGCGGGCTGGCCGAGGCGAGACCGCCTGAGTGGATCGGAGAGACTGCGCTAATGAACGAGCTCGCGATTACCGTGATCGGTCAGGACCGGCCGGGCATCGTGGCGGATGTCGCGGAGGCGCTCGCGCGTCTCGGCGCCAACCTGACCGACTCCACCATGACCCGCTTGCGCGGTCACTTCGCGATGACCTTGATCTGCACCGGTCCCTCCGCCGCCGAAGCGGAGGCCGCACTCCACCCGATCACGGCGAGCGGGCAGTTGCTGGCCACGGTGCGCGAGGTCCGCTCCGAGGGCTACACCGTGCCCGGCGGTGAGCCGTACGTGATGAGCGTGCACGGCGCGGACCGGCTCGGCATCGTGGCGGCGCTGACCCGGGTACTGGCCGACGTGGGCGGAAACGTGACCGACCTAACGACTCGGCTCTCCGGGACGCTGTATGTGCTGCTCGCCGAGGTAGAGCTACCGCCAGAGGTTGTCGACCGGGTACGGACCCGGTTGGCCGAGGTAGCGGCCGACCTCGGTGTCGAGGTGACCTTGCGACGTGCTGAGTCGGATGTGCTGTGAGCGCAGTGGAAACGGGACTGGGAGACTGGACAGTTGAATCGCTCGGGGTGGAAGGGCGGGTACGCCCGGTGGTTCGGGCCCCCGACCCGGTGCTCGCTCGCCCGGGTGAGGAGGTCGACCCCTGTGACCCCGAGGTCGTCCAGCTCGCCGCGGACCTCATCGCGACCATGCGGGTGTCGCCGGGGTGTGTCGGCTTAGCCGCACCGCAGGTCGGTGTCAGCGCTCGCGTGTTCGTCGTTGACGTCACTGGACACCCGAAAGCGGTGACCGTGCACGGCACCTTCGCGCTGTGCAACGCGAAGATCATCGAGGCGACCCGCTGGAAGGTCAGGCGAGAGGGCTGCATGTCGGTGCCGGACTTCACCGGTGACGTCAAGCGGGCGTCGCGTGTGGTCGTGGAGGGGGTGCTCCCGGGCACAGGAGCGCCCGTGCGGCTGGCGACGGACGCGTTCGAGGCGCGTGCGCTCCAGCACGAGATTGACCACTGTGAGGGCCTGCTGTTCCTGGACCGGGTAGCGGGGGCACACGCGGTCTTCCCGCGGAAGGTATATCTCTGAGAGCAGTGATGGCAGCGGTCTCCGGCCGTGCCTCCGGCGCGTCGCCGAGATCAAGGCATTCGACCCCGATACGGTGAGGGCACTATGCGACTGACGGTGGGCCCACTGCCAGCCGCCGTCTACTGGCGGCGACGTGCCATTGTGCTCGGTGCGCTGCTGCTCTTCGTGGCGCTTCTCGCCTACGCGTGCAGTGATCGTGGCGACTCGGGCGAGCGCACGGAAGCGAGCGCGGCGGCGAGTGCGACGCCGTCAAGCGCGTCGCCGAGCGTGGCGCCGTCGCAGACGAGCGCGGCGCCGGCCGAGGAGCCGCCGCCAGCCGCGGAGACGGGGGACGCGCCATCAGACGGTGGCCAAGCGCCTCCTCCGATGGCGGGAGTGGCCGCCGGGGACCTCTGCACCGACGACGAGATCCTGGTGACGCCCGTGGCCTCGGATCCGTCCCCGCGGGTCGGCATGCGGATCGAGCTTCGGATCCGGATCAAGAACATCTCCGAGCGCACCTGTAAGCGCGATGTCGGCGCGGACTTCCAGGAGCTGTACATCAAGCAGGGCGCTCGGCTGGTCTGGTCGTCTGACGCCTGCGGCACCGCCAGAGGGTCGAAAGTGGACCCGTTCCCGCCGTACCACGAGCAGGAGTTCCGGGTCTCCTGGAACGGCCGGGAAGCGAGCCGGTGCGTGGACGGTGAGGCCGCCGGCCCGTTCCTCGAGCCGGGCGAGTACCAGCTCTTTGGGCGGCTTGACACCAAAGTGAGCGACCCGGTCAAGCTGGTGATCAATCCCTAAGCGGGGTTCCCCTCAGGGCGGGAAGGCATCCGGCGCCGCGCGCCGACCGTGCGCCCAGCGGGATCAGACGTAACGCTCCAGAATGGAGGCTTCCGCCAGCCGAGACAGTCCTTCCCGGACGGTCCGGGCACGGGCGTCGCCGACTCCTTCCACCGCCTGCAGGTCCTCGACGGTCGCCCCGAGGAGCCGCTGGAGATTGCCGAAGTGGTTCACCAGCCGTTCGATGACGGTGGCGGGGAGGCGCGGCACCTTGGCGAGCAGTCGGAAGCCCCGCGGGCTGACCGGGGTGTCCAGCACCTCGGCCGCGCCCGGATAGCCAATCGCCTTGGCCACCGCGACCAAGTCGATGAGCTCATTCGGGCTGAGCATGTCGAGTTCGGTCAGCGCCTCGTCGAGGGTGCGGGCCTTCCGTCCGCTCGGCAGGTAGTCGCGCACGACCAGCACGCGATCCTGGTCGACGCCGGCCATGAGCTCGTCGAGTTGCAGGGCGAGCAACCGGCCGTCGGTGCCGAGCTCCACCACGTACCCCGCGATCTCATCGGCGATCCGGCGCACCATCTCCAGCCGCTGCACGACGGAGACGGCGTCGCGGACGGTCACGAGATCTTCAATCTCCAGTGCGGAGAGCGTGCCCGAGACCTCGTCGAGCCGAAGCTTGTACCGCTCCAGGGTGGCGAGCGCCTGGTTCGCGCGAGACAGGATCGCGGCCGAGTCGTCGAGGACGTGCCGCTGGCCGTTGACGTACAAGCTGATGATCCGCATCGACTGGCTGACCGAGATGACGGGGTAGCCAGTCTGGCGGGCGACGCGTTCTGCCGTCCGGTGACGCGTGCCCGACTCCTCCGTCGGGATCGACGGGTCAGGCATGAGGTGCACCCCGGCGCGGAGGATGCGGGTCCCGTCGCTGGAGAGGACCACCGCGCCGTCCATCTTGCACAGTTCCCGGATCCGCGTCGCGGAGAACTCCACGTCGAGGGGGAATCCGCCGGTGCAGATCGATTCGACCACCTTGTCGTAGCCGAGCACGATCAGTGCACCCGTGCGGCCTCGAAGGATGCGTTCGAGGCCGTCACGCAAGGCGGTCCCCGGAGCCATGAGAGCCAAGTTGGCACGCAGCGGGTCACTGAGGGCAGCAGAGCTGTAACGCCCAATCGACCCCACGAAACTCGTGCGGCCCGACGAGCTCGTGCTCGCGGCTCTGTTCGCATCGCGGTCGATCGGCACGGGCACAGTTTACGGATCGTCGTGCACTGGGTGCTGTCGTGGTTACGGGGTTGTGCGTCGCGCGCGTCACGTCGCCCGTCGCGGCTGCGGCGCGGCGCACGAGATAGCGTCTTATCTACACCTCATGTCGTGATTGTCGTATTTTGATGTTCCTTTGGAATTCACTCGGACTCGGCCATCGCTGACAGCCGCGCCGCCCACTGCAACGCGTCCCGAAGATCCGTGATCTCGATCACCTTCATGTCCTCCGGGCCGGCGCCGGTGGATTCGGGGCCACAGCCGGAAGGAACGAGGGCGAAGCGGAACCCGAGCCGAGCGGCTTCGGTCAGGCGTCGGGGCACCCCGCTGACACGACGGACCTCGCCGGTGAGCCCCACCTCGCCGATCGCCACGAGCTGCGGCGCCAGCGCGAGGTTGAGGCCACCCGAGGCGACAGCGAGCGCGATCGCGAGGTCCGCCGCGGGTTCGGTCACCCGAATCCCGCCGACGGTGGCCGCGAAGACCTCACGGTCGTGCAGGGTCAGCCGCCCGGTCCGCCGCTGGAGTACCGCCAGGATCATGGCGAGTCGGGCGCTGTCGAGGCCCGAGACGGTGCGCCGCGGGGCACCGGCGACGGTCGCGCCGATCAGCGCCTGGATCTCGGTCACCAGGGCGCGACGCCCCTCCATCGCCACCGTGACGCAGGTGCCGGGGACCGGCTCCGAGTACCGCGTGAGGAACAGGCCGGACGGGTCGACGAGGCTGCTGATGCCCCGTTCGTGCATCTCGAAGCAGCCCACCTCGTCGGCGGCGCCGAAGCGGTTCTTCACTCCCCGCACCATGCGCAGCGACGAGTGCCGGTCCCCCTCGAAGTGCAGGACCACGTCCACCAGGTGCTCCAGCACCCGCGGCCCGGCCACTTGGCCGTCCTTCGTCACGTGCCCCACCAGCACGGTGGCGATGTTGCGCTCCTTGGCGACCGCCACCAACGCGGCGGTGACCGCGCGGACCTGGGTCACGCCGCCGGGCACGCCCTCGATGCCGCTGGCGGAGACGGTCTGCACCGAGTCGAGCACGAGCAACCCTGGCTTGACCGCGTCGAGGTGCCCGAGGATCGCCCCGAGGTCGGTCTCGGAGGCGAGGTAGAGCTGGTCGTGGAGCGCGCCGATCCGTTCCGCGCGCAGGCGCACCTGGTTGACGGACTCCTCACCGCTGACGACGAGGGCTGGGGAGGTGCCACTCGCCGCCCACCGCTGGGCGACGTCGAGCAGCAGCGTCGACTTGCCCACGCCCGGTTCGCCGGCGAGCAGGACGACCGCCCCGGGCACCAGACCGCCGCCGAGCACACGGTCGAGTTCCGCGACCCCGGTCGGGCGCGCTCGCGCCGGGTCTGCGCTGATCGTCGAGATGGGACGAGCGGGCTGGGTAGGCACCCGCGAACTGATCACTCGTCCGGAGGCCATGGGACCGGGGTGCGTGACTTCGACGACGGAGCCCCATTCGCCGCACTCGGGGCAGCGGCCAACCCACTTCGGTGGCTGATAGCCGCAGGTGTCGCACTGGTAGCTAGGCCGCGGATCGCGGGCCTTGCCGGTGGAGCGGGGAGCTGATGTGGACGTCACGCGAGCACGGTAGCGAAGGGAGACCGGGAAACGACGCGCACTCTCCTGAGGGGTCGGACACGGACGGGCCGGACGTGG
>k87-727230_pt1 | contig 13509 bp, 7 predicted proteins | sample MGYA00084031_6733416 | MGnify analysis MGYA00084031
CCATGCTGCGGACCGCGTCAGGGGCTCTTGGCCTGCGCCGTCGAAGGGCGTGTGCGCGGGCCGGTCCTCCGCGGTGCGCCCGGGCGCGGGACCGGGGCCGCGCCGGCCCCTCCGGTGCGGGCGTCGTCCCGTCGTCCTCACACGGCGACGGCCCGTCCGGGGTGCGCGGTCCGGCGAGGGCCCCTTCCGTGTCCCGGTGCCCGTGTTCCGGTGCCCGGCGTGGCCGCCCCGACCGGCAGACGCCTCTGGCAAACGGGACAGCGGGGCACCCGTCGGGTGTTCTCCAACGGCACAGGGCGGCATATCCGTGTCCGGTCCGCATCCGGAGAGTTCGTCGACGCCCTTGCTCCTGCTCGCCCTTGCGCTCTCGCTCGCTCTCGTTTGCGGACGATCCGTATGGACGGCCCGTACGGAGCAGCCCCGGCCGGCGGTCCGGCTTTCCGGACGGCCCCGTCCCTGTGCAGGGCGAGGGCCGCCGCCCGCGCCGTGGCGCTCCGCGCGCACGTGAGGCGCACGGGAGATTGCCGGGAATGCTCACCACGGCGTCCTTGGTCTTCCGCGGGAAGAAGCGGTATTTCCCGGTGCCCGCCTTTTCGCCGGTGAAAGGGCGGCGTTCTTCCGTATTGCCGCCGGATTGCCGAAACAATCGCGGCGGACGGTGCGGGGTGCGGTGTTCCCCACGGTTCTTCACGAGCGTGTATGCGCTGTTCCGGTTATTTCTCCGGACGGGGAGGGGTCCGGTTCGCGAAGACCCGGATCATCCTGTCCTCTCCGTGCGGGACCGGCCGCGGCGGCGACGCGGCCGGTCCCGCCTTCCCCGCCCGCCGCCGGGAGGGGCCGGTCCGGCCCGGCTCCCTCACCGTGTCCCCGTCGGCGGTGCCGTCACCGGTGGTGGTGCCGCCACCCCTGCCAGGCCGACTCGATCATCTCGTCCAGCCCGTACCGGGCCGTCCATCCCAGCTCGTCGCGGATGCGGTCCGCCGAGGCCACGACCCGGGCCGGGTCGCCGGCGCGGCGGCCCGTCACCTCGGGGACCACGTCCTCGTGGCCGGTCGTCTTGAGGATGCGGTCGACCATCTCCCGCACCGAACTTCCCTCTCCCCGGCCGACGTTCAGGGTGAGCGCCGTGCCGCTCGGGGCCTGTTCGAGATAACGCGCCGCCGCGAGATGGGCGGAGGCGATGTCCTGCACATGGATGTAGTCGCGCACACAGGTGCCGTCGGGCGTCGCGTAGTCGTCGCCGAAGATCCGCGGCGCCTCCCCCGCCTCCAGCCGCTCGAACACCATGGGAATGAGATTGAAGACACCGGTGTCGGACAGCTCGGGGGAAGCCGCTCCGGCCACGTTGAAGTAGCGCAGGGACACACCGCGCATGCCGTACGCGGTGGCCGCCGCCTTGATCAGCCACTCCCCGACGAGCTTGGTCTCCCCGTACGGGCTCATGGGCACGCAGGGGGTGTCCTCCGTGACGAGGTCCACATCGGGCATGCCGTAGACGGCCGCGGAGGAGGAGAACACGATCCGGTCGACTCCGGCCGCGGTCATGGCCTCCAGGAGCGTCTGCACGCCGGTGACGTTCTCCCGGTAGTAGTGAAGGGGCCGCTCGACGGACTCCCCCACCTGCTTCTTGGCCGCGATGTGCACCACTCCCGTCACACCGTGGTCGCGCATCGCCTGCTCCAGCGGCCCTCGGTCCACGACGCTGCCGACGATGAGCGGCACCCCTTCCGGCACCCGGTCCGCGCTGCCGGTGGACAGGTCGTCGTACACGACCACGGACGCACCGCCGTCGCGCATGGCACGCACCACGTGCGCGCCTATGTATCCGGCTCCACCCGTGACGAGCCAGCTCATCCTCATGCCTCCCAAGTCGTGGTCACTGCATGAAGACTCTTCCTCGGAGACGGGAAAATCGAATCAGACATACAGGGTGTATGGCAAAAATCACAGCTATCGCCCGCGGGACCGTCCGCCCCGCCCCTTGAAAATCGGGGCCGCCTTGAATAGGACAATTCGGACACCGGTCACTCTACGGACATCCGCAACCGCGCCCACGGAAACTTCTCGTGAATCCTTTACTCTGATGCGACGACGCTCCCCAGGCCCCCGGCCTCCCGGAGCGCGACTCGTCCCCGTGCGCACGTGGTCAGTTCTCGGAACAGGTTGTAAGGATGCCCAGACTTTCCCTCGTTGTCCCTGTGTACAAGGTGCAGGGGTACCTACCCGAGTGCCTTGATTCCATACTCGGGCAGAGCTACACGGACTTCGAGATCATCGCTGTCGACGACTGCTCCCCGGATGGATCGGGCGCCATTCTTGACCAATATGCGGAGAGAGACGCCCGTATTCATGTGATTCACCTCACCGAAAATGTGGGGCTGGGGCGTGCGCGCAACGCGGGACTGGAGAAAGCCCGGGGCGACTACATTCTGTTCCTGGACAGTGACGACACGTTGTCCGACGGTGCGCTGGCCGCGATCTCCGAGCGTCTCGAGGCCACGGGAGACCCGGAGATACTGATCTACGACTACGCGCGCACCTACTGGGACGGCCAGATCCGCCGCAACCAGCGGGCGGACCTGCTCAAGGAGGAGGGCCCGGACGTCTTCCGCCTCGCCGACCGTCCGCAGCTGCTCAATCTGCTCCAGATCGTCTGGAACAAGGCCTACCGCCGCGACTTCATCGACCGTCTCGGCCTCACCTTCCCGCCCGGGTACTACGAGGACGCCCCCTGGACGTTCTGCTCGCTGATCAGCGCCGAGCGGATGGCCGTCCTGGACCGCGTCTGCGTGTACTACCGGCAGCGCCGCGAGGGCGGCAACATCCTCAAGACGGTCAGCCGCAAGCACTTCGACGTCTTCGACCAGTACCGGCGCGTCTTCGAGTTCGTCGACGCGCGGGAGGAACTCGCCCAGTGGCGCACGCCGCTGTTCCGCAAGATGGTCGACCACTACCTGACCGTGCTGGAGCGCCCGGGTCGTCTGCCGCAGAACGCCCGGGCGGAGTTCTTCCGCCGCGCCTCCGCCGACTACCGCGCACGGCTGCCCAAGGACTTCCAGCGGCCCGCCGGCGGACGCGGCCACAAGTACGCGCTGCTGGAGCGCAACGCGTACGCGGCCATGGCGAGCGCCACCGCCGCCCTGAAGCTCCGCAGGTCGGTGAAGAACCGCGCCCGTACGGTGCTCAGCCGGTCCAAGCGCAGCGCGATGGGCGTCTTCTACCAGTCCCAGCTGCGTCTTCCCATCGACGAGAACCTCGCGGTGTTCTCCGCCTACTGGAGCCGCAGCGTCTCCTGCAACCCCGCGGCGATCGACGCCGAACTCGCCCGCCTGGCACCGCACATCCGCCGGGTGTGGGCCATCCGCCCGGACGCGATGGACCAGGTGCCCGAGGGCGTGGAGGCCGTCCCCCTCGGCTCGCGCGAGTACTGGGCCGCCATGGCGCGCGCCAAGTACCTCGTCAACAACGTCAACTTCGCGGACGCCGTGGTGAAGCGGGAGGGCCAGATCCATCTGCAGACCCACCACGGGACACCGCTGAAGACGATGGGGCTGGACCAGCAGAAGTACCCCGCCTCCACCAACATGGACTTCGCCAAGCTCCTCGAGCGGTGCGACCGCTGGGACTTCAGCCTCAGCTCCAACAGCTTCTCCACCGCCGTCTGGGAGCGGGTGTACCCCTGCTCGTACGTCTCCCTGGAGACCGGCTACCCGCGCAACGACATCCTGGTGAACGCCTCGTTCGAGGACGTGCGCCGGGCACGCGCCGAGCTGGGCCTGGCCGCGGGCACCAAGGCCTTCCTGTACATGCCCACCCACCGCGAGTACCAGCCGGGCTTCACCCCCGCGCTCGACCTCGCCCGGTTCGCCGAGGAACTCGGCCCCGACGTGACCCTGATGCTGCGGGGGCACTACTTCTACGGCAACTCGCCGCACATCGCCGAACTGCGCCGCAGCGGCCGGATCATCGACGTCTCGGGGCACCCGCGGGTGGAGGAGCTCTACCTGGCCGCGGACGCGCTCATCACGGACTACTCCTCCGCGATGTTCGACTACGCGGTGCTCGACCGGCCGATCATCATCTACGCCCCGGACTGGGACATCTACTCCGCGGTCCGCGGCACGTACTTCAACCTGCTGGAGGAGCCGCCCGGTGCGGTCGCCACCTCCCAGGCCGAGCTGATCCGGCTGCTCGGCTCGGACGAGTACAGCGGGCCGGACGCCGCCGAACGCCGGGCGGCGTTCCGCCGCCGCTTCTGCGAGTTCGACGACGGGCGCGCGGCGGAAAGAGTGGTGCGACGCGTCTTCCTCGGTGAGGAGAGTCTGCTGCCGTTCGTCCCCTTCGCCGAACGTTCCCACGCACCGACCCCCGACCAGGCACTCGAACTGGTCGAGCGGGCCTGACTGACCCCGAAAGGAGCACACACACGCCATGGCCCCTCGGCTCAGTGTCATCGTCCCCATCTACAACGTCGAGCGCTATCTGCCCGCGTGCCTGGACTCGCTCGCCGCACAGACCTTCCGGGACATCGAGGTCCTGATGGTCGACGACGGCTCGCCGGACAACTCCGCCGCCATAGCCGCGGAGTACGAGGCCCGTGACAAGCGTTTCAAGCTCATCCGCAAGGAGAACGCCGGGCTCGGTGCGGCCCGCAACACCGGCATCGCCCACATGTCGGACGAGTCGGAGTTCCTCACCTTCGTCGACAGCGACGACGTCATCCCGCCGGACGCCTACCGGCTGATGATCGCCAGCCTGGACGAGTCCGGCTCGGACTTCGTCACCGGCAACGTCTTCCACCTCAAGGGCGAGCGGTCGTGGCAGGTGCCGCTGATGAAGATGCTCGCCGGCGAGGCCCGCAAGCGCACGCACATCTCCAAGTACCCCAAGCTGATCGCCGACCGCATCGCGTGCAACAAGGTGTTCCGGCGCTCCTTCTGGGAGAAGGAGGGCTTCGCCTTCCCCGAGGGCATCCTCCACGAGGACATCCCGGTCATCCTGCCCGCGCACTACCGCGCCCAGGCCATCGACATCATCGGCGAGCCCACCTACTTCTGGCGGCTGCGCGAGGGCGAGGCGGCGCCCTCGATCACCCAGCGCCGCAAGGAGCCCCAGGCCATCCGCGACCGTGTCACCGCGGTGAGCATGGTCAGCGACTACCTCGCCCAGCAGCCGGGCCCGGAGTTCGCCGAGTACAAGCGCCAGTACGACGACCGGGTGCTCCGTGACGACCTGCGGCTGTTCCTGCGGGTGCTGCCGGACGCGACGGCCGAGTTCCACGAGGCCTTCCTGGAGGCCACCAACCGCTACCTCGACATGGTGGATCCGAAGATCGTCATGGATCTGCCCACGGACCTGCGGGTGCAGTGGATCCTGGTCCGCAAGCACGCCATCCAGGAGCTGATCGCCCTGCTGGCCTCCCAGCGCCGCAAGGAGCCGATCGAGGTCTCCGGAACCTTCCGCAAGTACGCGAGCTTCCGCACGCTGGAGGAGAGCGGCTACGAGCTGCCCAAGGCCGCGCTGCGCATCGACGGCGACCTGGACCTGCGGGCCCCGCTGCGCTCGGTGACCTGGAAGGACGGCAAGCTGGTGCTGTCCGGCGACGCCTGGATCGACAAGATCGAGGTGGCGAGCAAGCGCAGCAGCGTCAAGATCCTCCAGCTCAAGCGGAACGGCTCGCGCCGCCGCATGTTCCTGCCCGCCAAGAACGTCTACCGGCCGGAGTGCACCACCGACTCCGGACAGCAGAGGTACAACTACGACTGGGCCGGCTGGGAGGTGACGCTCGACCCCGCCAAGCTGCGCAAGGGCGGTGTCTGGCAGGAAGGTCTCTGGCACGTCGGCATCAACGTCTACGCGTCCGGCCTGGTGCGGCGCGGCGGCGTCTGGGCCCGCGGCGGCTCGCCCGCGAACTTCCCGCCCTACCAGTGGCTCGACGAGGACCACCGGCTGCTGCCGATCGCCGAGCACAGCGCCCTCAAGCTGCGCGTCGAAAAGGTGCGCGCCCTGATCACCGACCGCCGTCTGGACGGTGACGCGGTGGAGATCAGCGGTGACATCCGCGTTCCGCTGAAGGACGGGGAGACGCTGGCGTTCCGCCTGCTCAACTCCAAGAGCGGCGAGATCCGCAAGTACCCCGTCGAGGTGACCCGGCAGGGCGGCAGGACCACCTTCCGCACCCGGGTGCCGCTCGCCGACGTGGCTCTCCTCGGCAACAGCGCCGTCGACGAACAGGCCCAGCCGAAGCGCCGTCTGTGGAGCACCGCGCTGCTGGCCACCGCCCCGGACGGCACCGAGCGCCAGTTCAGCAGCGTGGTGCGGGAAGGACTGGAGGACCTCTCCTTCGACCTGCCCGACTCCTTCGGCGAGGCGGGCGCCCACCGCGAGATCGCCGTGGTGTCCGGCACCAACGGCTATCTGAAGATCATCGGCCGGACGCGCCGCGCGGTGCTCACCGGGGTCGAGGTGAAGGACGGGAAGATCGTGGTGAGCGGCCGCAGCAGCCGCGCCCTCGTCGGAGCCGACCTGATCCTCAAGGCGACCGGCCGGTTCGACGAGCGCAAGGCCCCCATCACCTGGTCCGAGGACGGCACGTTCACCGCGGCCTTCGACCCGTCGCGGATGGGCGGCTCCGGCCAGGTGCCGCTCAAGGCCGGCCGCTGGAACCTCGTCCTGCGCTCCTCCGATGCGGAGGCGCCGGACGCCTCGTTCGTCATCGACCGCCTCGCCCTGCCCCAGTTCCCGCTGCACACCGAGCTGAACGAGCGCCGCTACTGGTTCGAGAACCGGTGGGGCGACTTCCCGCAGCTCAACTGCCGGTCCGAGCTGAGCGACCTGGAGCGCGGCCCGTACCGCCAGCTCCAGCTGCGCCGCGAGGTGTACGAGCCGTGCCGCCGGCAGCCGTTGCGCGACCAGGTGTTCTTCCTCAGCTACAACGGCAAGCAGTACTCCGACAGCCCGCGCGCCATGCACGAGGAGCTGCTGCGCCGGGGCAGCGACCTGAAGTTCCTGTGGGCCGTGCGCGACGGCCAGGTGATCCTGCCGCCCAGCGCGGAGAAGGTCCGCATGTGGGGACGCGAGTGGTTCGAGGCGCTGGCCACCTCCCGGTACATCGTCACCAACGGGCATCTGCCCGAGTGGGTGGAGCGCCGGCCCGGCCAGGTCATCGTGCAGACCTGGCACGGCACGATGCTCAAGAAGATCGGCCACGACATCGAGACCCTGCACTTCGACCGCGAGTACCAGAACCGGCTGGCGCTCGAGGCGAAGAACTGGAGCCTGCTCGTCTCCTCCAACCGGTTCTCCACGCCGATCCTCAAGCGCGCCTTCTCCTACGACGGGGAGATCCTCGAGGCCGGCTACCCGCGCAACGACTACCTCTACTCGCCCGACCGCGACAAGATCGCGGAGAAGGTGCGGAAGTCGCTCGGCATCCCGAGCGGCAAGAAGGTCCTGCTGTACGCGCCGACCTGGCGGGACGACCAGTCGCACAGCGCCGGTCAGTACCTGTTCGACCTGCGGATCGACCTCGAGGACGCCCGCCGGCGTCTCGGCGAGGACCATGTGCTGCTGATCCGCCGTCACTCCAACATCGTCGACGCGGTGCCCGGTGCGGGCAACGGCTTCGTCTGGGACGTCTCGGAGTACCCGGACATCGCCGACCTGTACCTGCTGGCGGACGTGCTGATCACGGACTACTCGTCCGTGATGTTCGACTACGCGCACCTGAAGCGTCCCATGCTGTTCTTCACGTACGACCTGGAGCACTACCGGGACACGCTGCGCGGCTTCTACTTCGACTTCGAGAAGGACTCGCCCGGACCGCTGCTCTTCACCTCCGAGGAGCTGGTGACGGCGATCCTGAACATCGACAAGGTGACCGCCGAGTACAAGGAGCGGTTCGAGCGGTTCCACCACCTGTTCTGCGACCTCGACGACGGTCACGCCTCCCGGCGCGTCGTGGACCGGATGCTGGAACAGGCCAAGGAAGTCTGAAAGAAAGTCCGAAAGGGACTCCGAACGGCCGGACCGGCCGGGCTTTCCGCTCGGCCGGTCCGGCCGTTCACGGGGCGGCGCAGCCGCCTGGGGGCCGGGCCCACGGCACGGGGTGCGGCGCCACCGCCGTCCGCGGGCCCGGGGCGTCTCACCGCCCCTGGCAGCGGTTCCCCGCAGCAGGCGTCCCCTCCGCGGGGGCCGCTTCCTGCCGGGTCAGAGGGTCACCGTCTTGAAGGCCAGCTGGGCGGCCGTCGTGAAGTACGGGCGGATCTCCACACGGGCGAAGGAGCTCTGCGGAACGCGCTTGCCGCGCAGTAACCGCCGTGCGACACGGGCCGCACCGCCCCTGCCCGACGCGCCGCTTCCGTTCACCGCCCGCTTGCGCACCGGGCGCGGATACCTGAAGACCTTGAACGGCTCCAGCACATCGGTGACGAACTTGCTCATCCGCACCTTGTCGCCGTCGGCCGGCCACAGCCAGAGGTCCCAGACCTCCTCCTCGTGCCGGTGCTCCGCGACCAGGGTGTCGAGCGGGACCTCACAGCCGAACCGGGCTCCCTCCGTCCAGGCCACGGGGAACCGGAGCACCCGCTCCTTGTCCTTCCGGTTGACCGCCGCGACCTCCGCACCGACGACGATCTCCGCGCCGTTCCAGGAGTCGGCCTCGATGTGGACGCGGTCGGGCCCGACGCGCACTCCGGTCACCTCCAGGTGCCGCTCCCTGACCCGGCTGCGCACCCGCAGACGGCCGGTCGTCCGCTCCTTGAACGGCAGCAGCGTCTCCAGCCCCTGTGTGCCCGGCTCATGGGCCGGTGACGCCAGGACGGTGGTGTCACAAAGGCCCATGCACAGGCTCTTCTCGTACCCCTCCTCCGACACCACGCCGAGCTCCCAGACGCCGTCCGCGAGGGAGCCGTGCCGCGGGATCCGCGCCGTGCCGTGCGCAAACGGCATCTGGACGGGCTCCTTGGCGCCGCGCACATCACGGCAGACGAGGCGCAGCCCCGCCGGCACCCGCTCCCGCGTCCCGCACGGGACCAGTGCCACCTCCACGTCGCCGTCGGCGAGCACGGTGCAGTCGGCCGTCCCGGGCAGTTCCCGGACGACCTCGAAGCGGGCGCGTGCCCTGGCCACGATCGCCTCGAACCGCTCGGCGCTGGGTCCCGGGGCGAACCTCTCGGCGGTCCGGAGCGCCTGCCGTCCCATGGCGAGACGCCGTCCCTCGTCCTCGATGAGCTCGTTGATCGCGGCCGCCATGGCCGCGGTGTCGCCGAGAGGGACGAGAAGGCCGTCGGTGCCGTGGGTGAGGATGTTGCGCGGACCGTGGTTGCAGTCCATGGCGACCACCGGCAGCCCCCGGGTCATCGCCTCCACCGTCACATTGCCGAAGGGTTCGCGCAGCGAGGGCAGCACAAAGATCGATCCCTTGGCGAACTCGGCGGTGACCGGAAACGCGGGCCCCATCAGATGGACGTGGTTGTACAGGCCCTTGTCGTGGATCCGGCTCCGCAGGGCCGCCTCCTCGGGGCCGCTGCCGTAGATCCGCAGCTGCCAGTCCGGATGGCGTTCCACCACGGTCGCGAAGGCGTCGATCAGTCCGTGGAAGTTCTTGTGCTCCTTGAAGACGCCGGCGGTGACGACCACCTTGCTGCTGCCGTCGGACGTCCGGCCGCCGGGGTCGGGAATGCAGTTCGGCAGCACGCTGATCCGGTCGCGGACACCCGGGACCAGCCGGCCGAGGTTCTCCCGTTCCTCGGGCGTGAGCACGGTGATGGCGTCGAGCCTTCGGTAGGCGTCCTCGAAGAGCATCCGCCGCAGCCCTTCTTCGTAGATGCCGGGCATGGAGTGCTCCTGCGCGACCTTCAGGTAACGGCCCGGCGCCGCGGCGAGCAGCACGGTGATCCGGGGGTTGGAACTCACCACCACATCGGCGTCCGTGCTGTCGAGATAGGTCAGGAGGCGCTTTTCGGCGAGCCTGCTGACGACCGGTTTCCTCTCGTTCTTCGGATAGGGGTAGCGTGCCGGGAACTCGTGTGCCAGCGGATCGTCCCCGTCGTAGGCCGCGGAGTGCTTCCGCAGGTCGGTGAGGGCGCGTACGCGCACCCGGTCGTCCAGCGGGAAGAACGACTCGTCCCGTATCTTCCGCAGGGCCACGATCTCCACCTGGTGCTTGTCGGCGAGCGCCCCCGCAAGGTTCTGCGTCGCCGTCACCACACCCCCCATGTGGCACAGATCGCGGACCAAGAATGCAATTCTCACTGCGCTTCCTCCCCAAAGCGGCGCGTTCCCGCGCAGCACGAGAACGCGGTTCGATCATCAAGATCGAAAACGCCCGGGGGAGGTTGTGCCCTCTGGGGTCACAATGGGGACACGGTCGCCTCCAGGCCGTGGACGCGACCGTCCCTTGGGGGTTGTGCCGTCAGAACGGCTCGAAGCCGTCGTACCCGTGCTCGGCCTCCTCGTGTGCCGCCTGCCGGTCACGGCGGCGCTGGGCGGCCGGGCGGATCTGCTCGAAGCGGTGGTCCTCACCGCGGCGGCCGAGCCTCTCCGCGCCCGTCATGATCGACGGCTCCCAGTCGAAGACGACGGCGTCGTCCTCGGGACCGATGGCGACGCCGTCGCCGGGCCGGGCACCGGCCTTCATCAACTCCTCCTCGACACCGAGGCGGTTGAGCCGGTCGGCGAGATAGCCGACGGCCTCGTCGTTGTTGAAGTCGGTCTGCCGCACCCAGCGTTCGGGCTTCTCGCCCCGCACCCGGAAGAAGCCGTCCTTCTCGCGGGTGACGGTGAAGCCGGTGTCATTGACGGCCATCGGCCGGATGACGATGCGGGTCGCCTCCTCCCTCGGCCGGGCCGCGCGCGCCTTCGCGACCAGCTCGGCGAGCGCGTACGACAGCTCCTTGAGCCCGGTGCGCGCCACCGCCGACACCTCGAAGACCCGAAGGCCGCGCGCCTCGAGGTCGGGGCGGACCATGTCGGCGAGGTCCTTGCCGTCGGGGATGTCTATCTTGTTCAGGACGACGACACGGGGACGGTCCTCGAGGCCGCCGTACTGCCGCAGCTCCTCCTCGATGACGTCGAGGTCGGAGATCGGGTCGCGGTCGGACTCCAGGGTGGCCGTGTCCAGTACGTGCACGAGCACGCTGCACCGCTCGACGTGCCGGAGGAACTCCAGGCCGAGGCCCTTGCCCTTGCTGGCGCCCGGGATGAGACCGGGGACGTCGGCGATGGTGTAGACGGTGGAACCGGCGGTGACCACGCCCAGGTTGGGGACGAGCGTGGTGAAGGGATAGTCCGCGATCTTCGGCTTGGCGGCGGAGAGGACGGAGATCAGGGAGGACTTGCCGGCGCTCGGGTAGCCCACCAGGGCCACGTCGGCGACGGTCTTCAGCTCCAGGACGATGTCCTTGACTTCTCCCGGCTCGCCCAGCAGCGCGAAGCCGGGCGCCTTGCGGCGGGGGGAGGCCAGCGCCGCGTTGCCGAGGCCGCCCCGGCCGCCCCGGGCGGCGACGTACGAGGTGCCGTGCCCGACCAGGTCGGCGAGGACGTTGCCCGCCTTGTCGAGGACGACGGTTCCGTCCGGCACGGTCAGCACCAGGTCCTCGCCGTCCTTGCCGGAGCGGTTGCCGCCCTCGCCGGGCTTGCCGTTGGTGGCCTTGCGGTGCGGGGAGTGGTGGTACTCCAGCAGCGTGGTGACGGACTGGTCGACGGTGAGGATCACGTCCCCGCCGCGCCCGCCGTTGCCGCCGTCCGGGCCGCCGAGCGGCTTGAACTTCTCGCGGTGCACGGAGGCACAGCCGTGGCCTCCGTTACCCGCGGCGACATGGAGTTCGACGCGGTCCACGAAGGTGGTCATGGTGAGTGCCTCCTGAGAGTTCTCCCGGCCGGCGGCCGGGGACATGGGGAATGTCTTCTGCTCAACATGCGAAAGGCGGACCCGCCTTCCCACCCGGGAAGTGAGGTCCGCCTCGCGAAGTGTCCGGTCCGAACCTGGGTCAGGCGACCGGGACGATGCTCACGACCCTACGGCCACGGCTGGTGCCGAACTTCACCGCACCGGCCTGCAGCGCGAACAGGGTGTCGTCGCCACCGCGACCGACACCAGCGCCCGGGTGGAAGTGGGTGCCGCGCTGGCGGACCAGGATCTCACCCGCGTTGACGACCTGACCGCCGAAGCGCTTCACGCCGAGCCGCTTGGCATTGGAGTCGCGCCCGTTCCGGGTGGACGATGCGCCCTTCTTGTGTGCCATCTCTCTTCAGTCCCTTACTTCGCGGCCGAGGGGATCGACGTGACCTTGATCGTCGTGTACTGCTGACGGTGGCCCTGCCGACGGCGGTAGCCGGTCTTGCTCTTGTAACGCAGAATGTCGATCTTCTGGCCCTTGTGGTGGTCCACGACCTCGGCCTGGACCTTGACGCCGGCCAGCACCCACGGGTCGCTGGTCACGGAGTCGCCGTCGACGAGCAGCAGGGTCGAGAGCTCGACCGTGTCACCAACCTTGGCAGTGGGAATCTTGTCAATCTCAACGATGTCGCCGACAGCAACCTTGTGCTGGCGACCACCGCTGCGCACGATGGCGTACACGCAGATCTCACTCTCTCGCTCGAAACGGCACCCCCGCAGGCCAGCAGCCCTGCGAGACACGCGGACTGCCTCTCCCGGCCACACCCGTGCCCGGGAGGAAAGGGTTTACGGGGATGTGGCGTGCTCAGTGGACACGCCGACGGTCAAGGTTACGAGGCGTGCCCGGCAAGGGTCAAACCGGCACCCCTTCTCTCCCCGGCCCTGGGCGTGTCCCGCCGGGACACGCGGGCCGGCGGCCCCGGCGGGACGGCTGTCCGACGGGTGAGGCCCCGTACGGCACCCCCGGCCCGTACGGAAAACCCCGTACGAGGAAAACCCCGTACGGGAAGGAAGAAGGACGGTGAAGACGGTGTGGTCCCGTCCCTCGAGGGACGGGACCACACCGTGCCGGGGCTCTCCTCGGATCAGCCCTCGTCCGTCGTGGCCGAGACCGACGACAGCGACTGCTGGGCCGCCGCGGTCTTCGACGCCGACTTCTTCGCGGCCGTGGCCGTCTTGGCGGCCTTCGCCGCCTTCTTGGCCGTCGCCTTCTTGGCCGCGGTCTTCTTGGCGGCCGTCCTCTTCGTGGCGGCCTTCTTCGCCGTGGCCTTCTTGGCGGCCTTGCGGGCCGTCTTCTTGGCCGGGGCGGCCTCCTTCTCGGCGGCTTCGGCTTCCGCCGTCCCAGGGGCCTCGGCGGCGGTCTCGGCCGCCGGTTCCGCAGGCTCAGCCGCCTCGGCAGCGGTCTCGGCCCCTGCCTCCGCGGGCTCCTCGGAAGCCTCGGCGACGGGCTCGGCCACCGGCTCCGCCGGTTCGGCCGCGGGCGCCTTCTCCGGGGCCTCCTCCGGCGCCTTCTCCGCCGTGCCCGAGGGGACGACCATGACGGCCGTGTCCTCCGGAGCGGTCGGCGCGGTGGCCTTGCGCACGGCACGGCGGCGGGGGCGGGCCGGGGC
>k87-577064_pt1 | contig 13498 bp, 11 predicted proteins | sample MGYA00084031_6733416 | MGnify analysis MGYA00084031
GGTGGTGTAGCCGGCGCCACCGAACAGCTGCACGGCGTCGGTGGTGACCTCCATGGCGACGTCCGACGCGAAGCACTTCGCGGCGGCGGAGATGAAGCCGAGGTTCGGCTCGCCGCGCTCGGCGCGGGCAGCGGAGGTGTAGACCATCAGGCGGGCGGCCTCGACCTTCATCGCCATGTCGGCCAGCATGAACTGGACGCCCTGGTTGTCGGAGATCGGGCGGCCGAACTGCTTGCGCTCCTTGACGTAGGCGAGGGCCGCGTCGAGGGCACCCTGGGCGAGGCCGACGGCCTGCGCGCCGATGGTCGGGCGGGTGTGGTCGAGGGTCGCCAGAGCGGTCTTGAAGCCGGTGCCGGGCTCGCCGATGATGCGGTCGCCGGGGATGCGGCAGTTCTCGAAGTACAGCTCGGCGGTGGGGGAGCCCTTGATGCCGAGCTTCTTCTCCTTCGGGCCGACGACGAAGCCCTCGTCGTCCTTGTGGACCATGAAGGAGGAGATGCCGTTGGCGCCCTTCTCCGGGTCGGTGACGGCCATGACGGTGTACCAGGTGGACTTGCCGCCGTTGGTGATCCAGCACTTGGAGCCGTTGAGGATCCAGTCGTCGCCGTCGGCCTTGGCGCGGGTGCGCATGGAGGCGGCGTCGGAACCGGCCTCACGCTCGGACAGGGCGTAGGAGGCCATCGCGCCGTTGACGATGTCCGGCAGGACCTTGGCCTTGAGCTCCTCGGAGCCGCGCAGGATCAGGCCCATGGTGCCGAGCTTGTTCACGGCGGGGATCAGCGACGAGGAACCACAGACGCGGGCGACCTCTTCGATGACGATGCAGGCGGCGATGGAATCGGCGCCCTGGCCCTCGTACTCCTCGGGGACGTGGATCGCGTTGAAACCGGAACGGTTGAGGGCGTCGAGGGCCTCCTGCGGGAAGCGGGAGTTCTCGTCGACGTCCTTCGCGTAGGGCGCGATCTCCTTCTCGGCGAGGGCGCGGATCGCCTCGCGGAGGGCCTCGTGCTCCTCCGAGAGCTTGAACAGATCGAAGTCGGGATTGAGGGCCATGATGGGCGGACTCCTAACGGCACGCGGTGCCAGAGTTGCGGGCGTGGCTCCCTCGAGCCTACGCGTGCGAGGGATCACAACGTGACAGAATGGCCCGATTCTAACCTGGGCACTCAGTGCCAGGTCAATGCAGGAAGAAGTTGATCACCCTTTCGGGGTTCCACCCTCGAGCTGCAACCGCACCTGCTCGGCGACCTCCGCCGGGGTCAGATCGGCGGGATAGGTCACCACCGTCACCGCAGGTCGCGCCGCCGGAACGACCGGCTGAGCTGCACCGCCGTTGCCGGGTACCACACCGAAGGTGCGGCGCACCTCGAGCAGTTCCTGCTCGAGCCGTTCGGCGGTGGCGGTCTCGTCACCGCGGATCATCGCCCGCAACAGGAAGTTGTGCGTCGCCGTCATCGCCGCCGCGAAACTGACGATCCGGACCGGCTTCTCCCCGGGAACCGCCGAGCGCAGATAGTCGGTGAACAACCGTTCGTATCGGTAGGTGGTGACCAGCTCCCGGTCGCGCAGGGCCGGCACCCGCTGTACCACCCGGTACCGCCAGACCGCCAGCTCGCGCCGGTCCCGGAAGTGCCCGAAGACCAGCTTCGCCGCCTCGCAGGTCGCCGCCCACGGATCGTCGAAGTCCCCCGCGAGGTACTCGGCGACCCGCTCGAGCAGCGACTCGTGATCGGCGAAGATCACGTCCTCCTTCGACCGGAACTGCCGGAAGAAGGTGCGGCGCGACACCCCCGCCGCGGCCGCGATCTGCTCGACCGTCGTCGACTCGTAGCCGAACTCGGAGAACAGACGGATCGCCTGGGTGACGACGTGCACGCGGAACTGGGCGGGATCCGGTCCTGCCGGAGCGGGACGGCGCGAGCTGCCGGTGCTGGTGGTCATGACTGTCGAGTATTCCCCGTCGCGGAGGCCACCGGTCTCACGCCTTGCCGGTCTCCGCCGCGCGCAACTGGAACTTGAGGATCTTGCCCGTCGGCGTGCGCGGCAGATCCGCGGGGAAGACGATGTCGCGGGGCACCTTGTAGCCGGCGAGCAGCGTGCGGGTGTAGGCGATGAGGTCCTCCGCCGTCACGTCCTGCCCGGGCTTGCGCAGCACGAACGCCTTGGGACGCTCGCCCCACTTCTCGTCGGGAACACCGACGACCGCCACGTCGAGTACCGCCGGATGGCTGATGATCGCCTGCTCGACCTCCACCGTCGAGATGTTCTCGCCGCCGGAGATGATGATGTCCTTCGCACGGTCCTTGAGCTGGATGTAGCCGTCCGGGTACATGACGCCGAGGTCGCCGGTGTGGAACCAACCGCCGCGGAACGCCTCCTCCGTCGCGGCCGGATCCTTGTAGTAGCCGAGCATGACGTTGTTGCCGCGCAGCACGATCTCACCCATCGTCTCGCCGTCGGCGGGCACGTCGTTCATGTTCGCGTCGACGACCCGCGCCGTCTCCGCTTGCAGCATGCCGACACCCTGGCGGGACAGCAGCGCGGCACGCTCCTCGGCGGTCTTGTCGTCCCAGGAGTCCTGGTACTCGCAGATCGTGTACGGCCCGTACACCTCGGTGAGCCCGTAGACGTGCACGACGGTGATGCCGATCTCCTCGAGCTGGGCGATCACCGTCGGTGACGGGGGAGCACCGGCCGTGGTGATCCGCAGCGGCCGGTCCAGCCGGTGCGCCTGCTCGGCGTTCGCGATGGTCGAGCACACCGCCGGCGCCCCGCACAGGTTGGTGACGCCGAGGTTGTCGATGGCGTCCCAGATCGCATCGGCCCGCACCGCCCGCAGACAGATGTGCGTGCCACCGGCCGCGGTGACCGCCCACGGGGTGCACCAGCCGTTGCAGTGGAACATCGGCAGCGTCCACAGGTACTTGCTGCGCCCGTCGAAGCCGTTGTGGAAGGTCTCGCCGAGCGAGTTCAGGTAGGCGCCGCGGTGCGAGTACATGACGCCCTTGGGCTTGCCGGTCGTGCCGGAGGTGTAGTTGAGGGTGATCACCTCGAGCTCGTCGTCCACCGTCCACGGCAGCGGCGTCGCGTCCAGCGTGTCGGCCTGCGCGAGGAACTCGTCGTAGCGGCAGGTGGCGATCCCGGCGGGCACGTCCTGCGCCGGTGCCGTCGAGTCGGGGACCTCGACGATCTCGGCGACGCCGGGCACGTTGTCGCCGACGGTCGCCACCGAGGGCAGCAGCTCGGAGTCGACGAACAGCAGCTTCGTCTCGGAGTGCTCGAGGATGTACTCCAGCTCGGGGCCGGCGAGCCGCGAGTTCAACGCGACCAGCACACCCCCGGCCAGCGGCACCGCGAAGTGCGCGATCAGCATCTCCGGCACGTTCGGCATCAGGTACGCGACCTTGTCGCCGGGGGAGATGCGGCTGCGCAGCACCCGGGCGAGACGCTGCGTCTCGTCGGCGAACTCCGCGTAGGTGTAGGTCCTGTCCCCGTGGACGATCGCGGTGCGGTCCGGGAACACCGCCGCCGAGCGCTCGAGGAAGCGCAGGGGGCTCATCTGGCTGTAGTTCGCCGCCGCAGCCGGGCTCCGATCAGGGGTGGCAGTGGACACAGGTACCTCCGAGGGTGTTCTACGCGGGTTCCGGCGTCATCTGTGATCGTCGCAACACCGGACGGTGTGCAGGTTACGAACGGTGGAACTCGCGTGGCTACCCTCCGAAGTGGGTGTTCGGACGCGCATGTCCGGCACGGTCAGAGCCGGGAAGGAGCCGATGGACGTCGCGATGCCGGGGCCGCTGCGCCCGAACGACCTCGACGCCCTCCGCGCGACCCTGCGCGGACTGAAGTCGACCACCGACCTGCCGGTGCTCTTCGGCGGCGCGGTGCACGACTCCGACGTCGTGCTGTCCGGTTTCGTCGGCACCCGCGGCCGGGCCCTGCGCAATCTCGTCATCGCCGCCCGCCGTGGCCTCGGCGGGCGGGTCATCGTCGAACAGCGCCCCGGTGCGGTCGCCGACTACTTCAACTCCCCGCACATCACCCACCACTACGACCGGCAGGTCGCGGGGGAGGGCATCGAATCGCTGATGGCCGCCCCGGTGGTGGTGCGCGGCCGCACCCGCGCCGCGATCTACGGCGGTCTGCGCGTCAACCGGCCGATCGGCGACGTCGTGGTGGAGAAGGTCGTGCGTGCCGCAGCCGAACTCGGGCGCGAGATCGAGATCCGCGACGAGGTGGACAGGCGGGTCGCGCTGATCGAGAACACCCGCGACGCGCAGGGCACCGGAACCGTGCCGGCGGCGGTGTCCGAGGCGCTGACGGAGAGCCTCGTGGCGCTGCGCGCGATCGCGGCGAACACCACCGACCCCGAGATCGTCGCCCAGCTGCAGCGGGTGGAGGAGACCCTCGCCCGTGCACGCGGGGGCTCGGACGCCGCGCCGCGCACCCGCCTGACCGGGCGGGAACGGGACGTCCTGAGCCACGCGGCGCTCGGCTGCCGCAACGCGGAGATCGCGGACCGGTTGTCGCTGAGCGTGGAGACCGTCAAGACGTACATGCGCAACGTCATGGACAAGCTGGACGTGCACAGCCGGCACGAAGCCGTCGTCGAGGCGCGTCGTCAGGGCCTGCTGCCCTGATCCGTCGAGTGGTTCTCGGGGTCCGTCGAGCGGCTGGACAGGCCGAAGAACTTGCGCACCACGCGCAGGAGACGCCGGAACCGTGTCTCGGTGACGGGCCGCTCGAGCACCTCGGTGCCCACCGGTGCGGGCCGCCGCACCGGCCAGCTGTCGTCGACGTCGTCGGCGTCCCGTCCCAGGCCCCGCAGATACTCGGCGAAGCTGCGTTGCCGCTCGGCGTGCCAGGCGGCCTGATCGGCCATGATGTCGAGCTCGGCCAGCTGCGGGTAACGCGCCACCAGAGCGCGGGTGAGCAGGCCCGCGGCGAGTGCGTCGGCCTCGGCCTGGTGCGGGTCGGTGAGCGGCACCCCGTACACCTCGCACACCGCCTGGAGAGTGCGGCGACCGGAACGGTAACGGTCCAGCTCCCGGTCGATGACGTACGGATCGACGACCGTACCGATCTCCAGGGCGTCCCAGCCCAGGCGACGTCCCTCGGCGTCGAGCACCGTCAGGTCGTAGCTGGCGTTGAACGCCACCACGATGTGGCCACGCGCCCACGCCTCGCACACCGCCTGCCGGATCTGCCGGTAACCCTCCCGGTAGTCGAGCCCCTCCGCGCGCGCTCGGGCGGTGGTCACCCCGTGGATCGCGGTGGTCTCCTCCGGGATGTCGATACCCGGGTCCACCAGCCACGAGCGGGTGTCCGTCCGCTCACCGTCGAAGGTCACGACGCAGGCGGTGACGATGCGGGCGGTGCGGGGATCCCGGTCGGTGGTCTCGAGGTCGAACGCGCAGATCGGGCGGTCCGTCCAGGGCGTCATGTTCGATCCTCGTGTTCGGGGGCTGTGGGTACTGGACGCATTGTTGCGTCGGGTACCGACACCTCCGGTGCGCGCGAGGTCAGATGGTGTCGGTGCACACCACGAAGTTGCGCTCCCGGTACACGAAGCCACCCTCGGAGATCGAGCAGTCGTTCACGTCCGAGGTGCCCTGCAGGATCTCGGTGACCTTCTCGCCCTGGACCGCCGGCTCACTGCAGACGATGCGCTGCGGATCCTCCCCGCCGAAGTCGATGCAGTCGCCGACCACCCAGTCCACGTCCAGGCACAGCGCGCCCACCTCGAGCCCGGCGTAGGTCTCGTAGTAGGTCTGGTCGGCGTCGCCCGGGCACGACTCGGAGCGGTCCACGATGTCGATCACCTTGTAGTTCGACGCGCTGCTGCCGCACTCGGCGTTGTCGACGGTGGCGTCGAACTCGGTGCCGCCGAGGGTCACGCACTCGCCCACGGAGACGTCGATGCTCAGGTCCGTCGACGCGCTCGACGTGCCGGTCGTGGGCAGCGGCACGGTGGTCGTGGTGGAGGTGCTGCCGGGTGTTCCGGTCGCGGCGACGGCCGTGCCCTCGATCTCCGAGGTGCATCCTCCGATCGCACCCACAGCCGCCACCAGGATCGCGGCCCCGGCCGCACGTCGGAGAGTGTTCATGACCGCAGAGCCTACGGAAGTACCGTCGGCGGCTTCGTCCAGGTGCAACGATGTGGCGCATGGACCTGCCCGTGGTGCCTCCGCTCGCCCCGATGCTCGCCAAGGTCGCGTCCACGATTCCCACCCAGCCCGGGGACGGCCCACCCGAGTGGTCGTACGAACCCAAGTGGGACGGTTTCCGGGCGATCGTCTTCCGCGACGGCGACGAGGTGGTCTTCGCTTCCCGCGGCGGCAAGGATCTCGTGCGGTACTTCCCCGAACTCGCCGACGCGGTCCGGGCGGAACTTCCGCCGCGCTGCGTGGTCGACGGTGAGATCGTCGTGCCCCTCGAACGGGACGGCCGCACGCGGCTCGACTGGCAGGCGCTGTCCGAGCGGATCCATCCGGCGGCGAGCCGGATCGCGCTGCTCGCCGAGCGGACCCCCGCGCACTTCGTCGGCTTCGACCTGCTCGCGCTCGGCGACGACGACCTGATGGAGGTGCCGTTCGCCGTCCGCCGCACCCGCCTGCACGAGGAGATCGGCGGGGGCCGCAGCTGTCATGTCACGGTGTCCACCACCGTCACCGACACGGCCCGTCGCTGGTTCGACGAGTTCGAGGGCGCGGGTCTCGACGGGGTGGTGGCCAAGCGGCTCGACGGCCTGTACGTGCCCGACAAGCGGGAGATGCTCAAGCTCAAGCACGCTCGCACCGCCGACTGCGTGCTCATGGGTTACCGCATGCACAAGAGCATCGAGGGCGTCGGATCGCTGCTGCTCGGCCTCTACCACGAGGGGGAACTCGTGATGGTCGGCGGCGCGTCGGCGTTCACCCGCGAACGCCGCGAGGAACTGCTCGCCGAACTGCAGCCGCTGCGCGTGGGGGAGGACGTCGTCTCCGAGGGCGAACCCACCCGGTGGCGGTCGGCGACGGAACGCAGCTGGGTGCCGCTGCGACCCGAGCGGGTCGTGGAGGTCGCCTACGACCAGATGGAAGGCACCGCGCAGACGGAAGACGGGGTGGGTGCCGGGGTGCGGTTCCGGCACGCCGCGCGGTTCCAGCGGTGGCGCCCCGACCGCGACCCGCACAGTTGCACGTTCGACCAGCTGGAGGTGCCGGTGCGCTACGACCTGGCCGACGTGCTCGACCGGAAAGAGGACTGAATGGCCGCCGCGAAACGCGCACCCGCCGAGGAGCTGGACGTCGACGGCGTTCCGGTGCGGTTGTCGAATCCCGACAAGATCTACTTCCCGCGGCTGGGGGAGGACGGCGGGACGAAAAGGCATCTCGTCGAGTACTACCGCCGGGTGAGCACCGAGTTCGGCGCTCCGATCCTCGCGGCCCTGCGCGACCGGCCGACGCATCTGCAGCGGTTCCCGGACGGCGTCGGGGGCGAGGAGATCTACCAGAAGCGCGCCCCCGCGAAACGGCCCGACCACGTCGCGACCTGCGAGATCACCTTCCCGTCGGGCCGCACCGCCGACGCCCTGCGGGTGCGTTCGGCCGCCGACGTGGTGTGGGCGGCGAACCTCGGTACCGTCACCTTCCATCCCTGGCCGGTGCGGTGCGGCGACACCGACCGCCCCGACGAGCTGCGCATCGACCTCGACCCGCAGCCGGGCACCGATTTCGGCGACGCGAAGGCGGTGGCGCTCGAGGTGGTGCGTCCGCTGCTCGACGAACTGGGCCTGACCGGTTTCCCGAAGACGTCCGGTGGGCGGGGACTGCACATCTATCTGCGGATCGTCCCAGAATGGGACTTCGTCGGTGTGCGGCGCGCGGGCATCGCGCTCATGCGCGAGATCGAACGTCGCAGCAACGGCCGGGCGACCACCGCGTGGTGGAAAGAGGAACGCGGCGAGCGGTTGTTCCTCGACTACAACCAGAACGCCCGGGACAAGACGATCGCCTCCGCGTACTCCGTCCGCCGTACCCCGGTCGCCACTGTCTCCACACCGCTGACCTGGGACGAACTCGTCGACGCCGAACCCGACGACTTCACCCTCGCGACGGTGCCGGACCTGCTCGCGAAACGGGGCGACCCGATGGCCGATCTCGACGCGCACGCCCACTCACTGGACGTGCTGCTCGAGATGGCCGAACGCGACGAGGCTGCCGGGCTCGGCGACCTCCCCTATCCGCCGAACCACCCCAAGATGCCGGGCGAACCGAAACGGGTGCAGCCCTCCCGTGACGCCGACCGGTCGAAGGACGGGTGAACGTCCCGGATCGTGACCTGCACCGGGAAGCTTTCCCGGAGGCCGATCCATAGACTGTGGCGGGAAATTCCTTCGGCCGGGATCTCGGAAAGGTTGTGACGTGGTGTGCTCGTGGAGGTCCGATCGCGTGTTCGGTGCCGGCGTGGTGCTCATTGCGGCAGTCGGTGCCGGATTGCTCGTTCCGCAGGCGGCGTCCGCCGCCACGACCTGCGCGGCCCCGCCGGGGACCGCCGCGGAGGTCGCGCAGGTCGAGGGGGATCAGGCGTGCGGCGCGACCTCCGACGGAACGGCCGGCGCGTGGAGTCACGGTGATCGCGGGGTCGGATTCGCCGACGGGCGGGGACCCGCGCTGGTCGCGGCCGCCGGGCTGGACGGTGGTGTCGGGGCTGCGGAGAGCACCGCGGGACGTCTCCTCGCCGTCGGCGCGGGTTTCCAGGCGCTGGCGCTCGGTGTGCTCGACCTGCCCGGTACCGCCTTCGTGCTGGCGGGACCGAACTCCCAGGCCTACATCGGCGACGCCGACGATCCGGTGCTGTGCGAGGGCGAACTCGCGGCGGCGTTCAACCTCGAGGCCCTGCGCGGCTGCCTCGCGGTGGGGGCCTTCCGGTTCGTGACACCGGGGGCGGAGCCGCCCGCGGTCGACCTGGCACCTTGACGTTCGTCCACAACGAACAGACAGACTGTACGAAAGTTCTTCCGCTCCGCTCTCCGGCGTCGTAGCCTGTCGCAAATGTCCGAAGGAGGGCGGAGCATGACGACCGGAGCTGTGTTCGACCCTGCGGGAGCGGCGTTCGACCCTGCGGGAGCGGCGTTCGACCCTGCGGGAGCGCCGGAGGCGTTCGAGTCCGCATCGGAGCTCACGGGCTCGCGACCTGCGGTGACACGCACGGAAATGCTGGTCGACCCCCGATTCCTGCGCCTGGCCGACGAGTTCTTCGCGCTCTACCGCCGACCGCAGGACGGTGGCGGCGCGCTGAGCGTCTACCTCCACGGCGAGAAGGTGCTCGACGTGTGGGCCGGGTGGTCGGCGCCCGATCGCCGATGGGCCCGCGACACCATGTCGCTGTCGTTCTCCACCGGGAAGGGCGTGGCATCGACCGTCGTGCACCGGCTGGCCGAGCGGGGCGTGATCGACTACGCCGCCCCCGTCGCCCGCTACTGGCCGGAGTTCGCCGCCAACGGCAAGGACGAGCTCACCGTCACCGACGTCCTCACCCACAGGGCCGGCCTGCACCGGGTGCGCGGCCTGGTCCCGGGAAGCCGCGGCATCCTCGACTACGACAGAACCGTCGCCGCACTCGCCGCCGCGAAACCGGACCGGCGCCGGCTCCGCGGCTCCGGTTACCACGCCGTCACCTACGGGTGGCTCGTCGCCGAACTGGTGCAGCGCGCCACCGGGCGGTCGTTCTCCGAGGTGGTGGAGCAGGAGATCGCCCGGCCGCTCGGCGAACCCGACTTCTGGTACCGCGTGCCCCACGACGAACGGTCCCGGATCGCCGGCCTGTTCCCCCGCATCAACCCGTTCGGCCTGCACTGGGGCGCGAGCGCGGCGGTGCTGTCGAAGCTGGGCCCGACCCGGGGTCTCGCCGAGGCCGCCATGCCCACCGGATTCGACCGGCTCGTGCGGGACCCGGCGGTGCACGACTCCGTGATGCCGGGCTGGAACGGGGTGTTCACCGCCCGGTCGCTGGCCCGCATGTACGGGGCGATCGCCGCGGGTGGACGGATCGACGGCACGACCTTCCTCGACCCGGCCACCGTCGACGAGATGGCCCGCGTGCGGGTGCGGAGCCGGGACTACGTCCTCGGGGTGCCGATGGCGTGGCGGCTCGGCTACCACCAGCCCATCGTCGCCGGTCTCGACCGGCCCCGCCGCGCACTCGGCCACTACGGGGTGGGCGGATCGGGTGCCTTCGCCGACCTGGACCGGGGCCTGTCGATCGCCTTCGTCACCAACCGGCTCGGCGTCGGGGCGATGCCGCTCGGCGACCTGCGGCTCGCGCGGCTGGGTGCGCTGGCACGCGATCTCGCGCGGCGCGCCTGAGAACGGCCGTCATTTTTCCTGTTTCGGGGACGGGAGTCGGCCGGGGGCGGGACGATCCGAATCGGAGCATCACCGATTCGAGGAGTCCTGTCATGAGTCATGTGTACCGGGTCATCGAGGTCGTCGGATCGTCGACGACGGGGGTCGACGACGCCATTGCCAAGGCGGTGGCGCGGGCCGCCGAGACCACGCGTCATCTCGAGTGGTTCGAGACGGTCAACATCCGCGGGCACATCGACGACGGCCGGGTGGCCCACACCCAGGTCACCCTCAAGATCGGATTCCGTATCGAATCGAGCGACGAACTCGACGGCTAGTGCTGCTCCGCGCGTAAAGCGCTGTTGCCGTTGGGAGAACGACGTTCTCGACCAAATCTGTAACGTGTTATAGTCTGGCCCTGTTCCGTCGTCCGAACCGGCATGTCAGGCAGGTACCACTGTGGCTTACGTGATCACCCAGGCGTGTTGCAACGACGTCTCGTGTGTGGAGGTGTGCCCGGTCAACTGCATCCATCCCACGCCCGACGAAGCGCCGTTCGCGACGACGGAGATGCTCTACATCGACCCGGACACCTGCATCGACTGCGGGGCGTGTGTGGACGAGTGCCCGGTCGACGCGATCGCGGCCGACAACGAGCTCACCCCGGAGCAGGAGCCCTATCTCGAGATCAACGCCGCCTACTTCCGGCGGTATCCGATCGGGCCGGACTGGCCGGAGCCGCGGACCCGCCGCAAGATCCCCGCCGAGCGGGGCACCCTGCGGGTGGCGATCGTCGGATCGGGGCCGGCGGCCTGCTACGCGGCGATGGATCTGGTGTCGCATTCGGCGGTGCAGGTCGACATCTTCGACCGGCTGCCCACCCCCTACGGTCTGGTGCGGGCCGGTGTGGCGCCGGATCACCAGAGCACCAAGGGGATCGGGGACGTGTTCCGCAGTGCCATCGGGCACAAGAACAGCCAGTGCTATTTCAACGTCGAGGTCGGCACCCACATCACCCACGACGAACTGCTCGCCCACCATCACGCGGTGATCTACGCCGTCGGTGCGGCGAGCGACCGGAAGCTGAACATCCCCGGGGAGGACCTCGCCGGTTCGCACGCGGCGACGGAGTTCGTGGCCTGGTACAACGGGCACCCGGATTTCGCCGACCGCACCTTCGACCTGTCGGGTGAGCGCGCGGTGATCGTCGGCAACGGCAACGTCGCCCTGGACGTGGCCCGCGCCCTGGTGTCCGACCCGGAGGATCTGGCCCGCACCGACATCGTCGAGCACGCCCTCGAGGCACTGCGGAAGTCGAACATCCGCGAGGTCGTGGTGGTGGGCCGGCGTGGTCCGGCGCAGGCCGCCTACACCAACCCGGAGCTGCTCGCCCTCGGGCAGATCCCGGGGGTGGACGTGATCGTCGATCCGGGTGAGATCGAACTCGATCCCGCGAGCCGGGCGATGGTCGACGATCCGGACGTCGAACCGCGCATCGCGTTGAAGGTGCAGCAGGTCGAGGACTTCGCCCGCCGCACCCCCACCGAGGGCAACAAGCGCATCGTGCTGCGGTTCCTGGCCTCGCCGGTGGAGCTCTCCGGTGACGGCGCGGTCGAGGCGATCACCCTCGAACGCAACGAGCTCGTCGAGACGGACGGCCGGCTCGAGGCCCGCCCGACCGGGGAGACCGAGACCCTCGCGACCTCGCTGGTGCTGCGGTCGATCGGGTACCGCGGCACCCCGGTGGCGGGGCTGCCGTTCGACGACCGGCGCGGGGTGATCCCGAACGAGGGCGGCCGGGTGATCGATCCGGCCACCGGTGCGCCGGTGCCGGGGGTGTACACCGCGGGCTGGATCAAGCGCGGGCCCAGCGGGGTGATCGGCACCAACAAGCAGTGCTCGACGGAGACGGTCGAGAAGATCCTCGACGATTTCATCGCCGGCAAGCTCCCGGAGCCGGTCGCCGATCGCGACAAGCTCGCCACACTGGTGGCCGAGCGGCGTCCCGAGCACGTCGACTACCGCGGCTGGCTGCAGATCGACAAACAGGAGAAGGCCCGCGGTGCCGCGGCCGGGCGGGCCCGGCAGAAATTCGTCTCGATCGAGGAGATGCTCGCCGCCTCACGCCTCGAATCCTGAAGAAACGGGCATTGTCCCAGGTTCCTGACCTGGGACAATGCCTCGTGTCCATTCGGCCGAATTGCCCCTGTCGAATCGCCCCGTGTCTAATGGTTCGGTACGAACACGTCGTGTGAAAGTAAAGAACACGGCGCACCGTTGAACGATGGGTTGTGGAATGTTCGAAAAGCAAGCCTTGTCGAACCGTCGCCGCACGGGCCGCCGAGCCGGACGAATCGGTGCAGCACTCGTGGGAGCGGCAGCCGTCGCACTGACCGCGGCAGGCCCCGCAGGCGCCGCGCCGCTGTGGCCCGGTGGGCCGGAGGTGCCGAGCATCCAGGAACTGATCGAAGGCCTCACCCCGCCCGGCGTGGCCGTGCCGCAGATCGCTCCCGAACCGCCCGCCCCGTTCTCCGCTCCCTCGGTGAACCCGTCGAGCGGCGAGACGGTGGGTGTCGCGCAGCCGATCATCATCCGGTTCAACGAGCCCGTCGGGGACCGCGCTGCCGCCGAGCGCGCCATCCGCATCACCTCGCAGCCGCCCGTCGACGGCCACTTCTACTGGGCGTCCGACACGCAGGTCCGCTGGAAGCCGTTCCAGTTCTGGCCCGCGAACACCAGCGTGACGGTCAAGGCCGGCGACACCACGTCGTCGTTCACCATCGGCGACGCACTCGTCACCGTGGCCGACAACAACACCAAGACCATCACGATCACCCGCAACGGTGAGGTGGTCCGCACCATGCCGACGTCGTTCGGCAAGCCCGGTTACGACACCCCCAACGGCACGTACATCGTGGGGGAGAAGTACCGCGACATGTACATGGACTCGTCGACCTACGGCGTGCCGGTCGACGCACCCGAGGGCTACCGCACCTACGTCGAGTACGCGACGCGCATGTCCAACAGCGGCATCTTCCTGCACGCCGCGCCCTGGTCGGAGTGGGCGCAGGGCAACACCAACGTCAGCCACGGCTGCCTCAACGTGAGCACCGAGGACGGCAGGTGGTTCTACGAGAACGCCAAGAAGGGCGACCCGGTGATCGTGCAGA
>k87-1796766_pt1 | contig 13484 bp, 9 predicted proteins | sample MGYA00084031_6733416 | MGnify analysis MGYA00084031
CCGGAGACTGGCTCAAGTTCTTCATCTCGCTCTTCATCGGTTTTCTGACCCATCTGTTCATGGACGGGTGGACGCACGGCCACACCTGGTTCACGAACCGGTATTGGTGGCTGCACAAACGGGGCTTCGGCGACTTCGTCGTCTACGAGTCGTTGCAGTTCGTCTTCACCGCCCTCGGAGCCGGGGCGATCGCGCTGTATGTCCTCATCCGCTGGCGAACCTGGCGGAAGGCGAACGGCGGAGGGGACGGCGGTCCCGCATGTCCGCCGGACGAGAAACGCGCGTTCCGGCGGATCGCCGCCGGCATGTCGCTTCTCGTGCTGGCATGGAAAATGCTGATCGATCCGCCCGGCTGGCTGCCCGGCGCGGTCGTCGTGGCGCCGTTCTCGGCGCTCGCCGCCGGCTGGACGCTCGCGGCGCTGATGCGGGTGCGGCGGCGGGCGGCATGGCTCGCATTCGCCGCGCTGGCGGCGGTCACGGCCGGTTACGCAGGGGCGGAAGCGATCCTCTACGAACGTTTCGACGGCGCCGTCCACGGCCGGCTGCCCGGTGTGACCGCCTGGGTCGCGGCCGTCTGGGGCGTCAGCCTCGTCGCCGCGTTCTGCGCCGCCGCCGCGCGCCGTCGTCCGCCGCGGGAAACGATCCATCACAACGTCAGGAGCGTGTGAACAGTGGAAGAACTGATCAAGGTCATCATTCTCGGCATCATCGAAGGCCTGACGGAATTTCTGCCCGTCTCGTCGACCGGGCACATGATTCTGGCGGGGCATCTGCTCGGCTACGAGGGCGGAGCCGCGGACTCGTTCAAGATCGTCGTGCAGCTCGGCGCGGTGCTGGCGGTGTTCGTCCTCTATTTCCGCCGGTACATGGACATCCTGAAGGATATGGTCCGCCTGAAGCTGAACGTGCCGAACAAGCTGAACGTCATCCACATGATCCTGGCGATGCTTCCGGCGCTCATCGTCTATCTGATCTTCAAGGATTTCATCAAAAATGACTTGTTCGGTCCCGGCCCGGTCCTGATCAGCCTCGCCGCCGGCGGCGTGCTGATGATCGTCGCGGAGCTCGCAAAGCGCAGGGTGACGAGCGAGAACACCGATGACATCACCTACGGCCAGGCGCTCGGCATCGGCCTGTTCCAGTGCCTCGCGCTGTGGCCGGGCTTTTCCCGCTCGGGCTCGACGATCTCGGGCGGCATGCTGCTCGGCACGAGCCGGAAGGCGGCAGCGGACTTCACGTTCATCATCTCCGTGCCGGTCATGCTCGGCGCGACGGTGCTCGACCTGTACGACAGCCGCGATCTGCTGACGAAGGACGATCTCGTGCTGTTCCTGATCGGCGGGGCCGCCTCGTTCATCGTCGCGATGCTCGCCGTCGTGACGTTCCTGAACCTGATCAAGCGGCTCAGGCTGACCTGGTTCGCGCTTTACCGCTTTGCGCTGGCGGGGCTCTTTTACTGGATCGTAATGGCTTGAATTCCATGAAACGTTCGCGCCTCCATGTCCGTATATGGAGCAAAAGCCTGCGGAGGAGTTGAAGCCCGTGTACCTTACGACGACCCCGACCATTGAAGGAAGACCGATTCGGGATTACCTCGGCATCGTCTCCGGCGAGGCGATCATGGGCGCGAACGTCGTGCGCGACTTCCTCGCGTCGATCACCGACATCGTCGGCGGCCGCTCCGGCGCCTACGAGAACAAGCTGCGGGACGCCCGCGACATCGCGATCGGCGAGATGGTCGAGCAGGCGCGGCGGATGGGCGCCAACGCGATCGTCGGCATCGACCTTGATTACGAAGTGGTGCGGGAAGGCATGCTGATGGTCGTCGCCAGCGGCACGGCCGTCCGCATCTGACAGCGGGAAAAACGTTACGAAGCGGGCAGCTCCGACATCGTTCGGGGCTGTTCCCGCATTCATGCAACCTGCTGCAGCGCCCGCGCGTCAAATGTGTAACGGTCGAAATTCGCATCCGGTCTCTCGTTCCATCAACGGATGACCGGCGCATTCGGAATGAGATGGGGGTAGAACAACCTTGACGGACAAGCTCGGCCGAAGAGCGGCCGCTGCCCTGCTCGCGCTGCTTATGCTTCTGGCCGGTCTTCCGGCCGCTTCCGCGGAAGCGGAGGACGAAGGGATCGAGCTCGCGTGGGAGCTGGGCATCCGATCCGTGCAGAAACATGGAAAATACGCGAGGCTTCAGCTGGTGCTCACGAACCGGACGGGACGCGATCTGCGCGGGGACGTCGTGTTCGCTTACGACGACGGGGAAGCGAAGGAGATCGCCGTGCCGGTCGAGCTGCCGGCGGACACGCCGATCGTCGTCGACATGACCGTGCCGGGCATGCTGTACAACAAGGACAACAACCGGATCCGGTTCGAAGAGGGCGGGGCCGGTTCCGGACGGGAGATCGGCTTCCTGTCCGGCCGGAATTATCTCGTGAGCACGGGCGTCACGTCGACGACCGTCGGCATCGTCGCGCGCGATCCGGACACCCTGAATGTTCTTTCGCTGCTGAACTCGCGCGGTTACGACATCCGGACGGTCCCGATCGGGGCGGACGACCTTCCGGAGGATCCGCTGCAGCTGGATTCGCTGGACATCCTCGCGCTGAACGACGTGCCGACCGGAGGCTGGCCGCGGGAACGGATCGACGCGATCCGCAGCTGGGTCATCCGCGGCGGCGTCCTGATCGTGTCCGGCGGGGCCGGCTACGCGAAGACGGCCGAAGCGTTCGCCGATCTCGTGCCCGTCGCGCCGGACGGGACGGGCGAGCTGGAATCGGCGGCGATGCTGGAGGCGATCGGCGGGGAGCCGCTGAAGCCCGGAACGCCGGTCACGGTTGCAACCGGCACGCTGCAGGCGGGATCCGTCACCCTCCAGGACGGCGTCATCGTCTCGGCCGTGCGCCCGTACGGCGCGGGCAAGGTGCTCTACGTCGCGTTCGACCCTTCCGTCGAGCCGCTGGCCAGCTGGGGAGGAAGCGCGAAGCTGTGGGAGCGGCTGCTCACGGACGTCGGGCTGCGGCCGGCGGCCCTCAAGGTGAACTACGGATACGGCTACGATTTCTGGCTTTATGACTCGATTCTGGGTTTTTTTCCGTCCATCCGGCCGCCGGCCGTCGGCAGCCTGTCGGTCTTCTTCATCGTCTACGCGCTGCTGGCGGCGCCGGTGCTGTATCTCGTGCTCCGGAAATTCGACCGCCGCGAGTGGATGTGGTGGCTCGTTCCCGTGTTTTCCGTCCTGTGCAGCGTCGTCATTTTCGCGGTCGGATCCGCGGACAAGCGGGAAGTGAAGGCGCACAGCGTGCGGACGGTGAATCTGGCGGGCGACGGCTGGGCGGACCGGTACGCGGGTGCGGCCGTGTTCGTCCCGTCGGGCGGCAGGGTGCGCGTCGATTTCCGGGATGCGGGATACGCGGTTCCGCTGCGGGACGAATCGATCCTGCAGCGAGGCGTCGACGGCGCGTCCGGCGCAAACGTTGCCCGGATGGAGGACGGCCGGGCTTCGGTGGTTTGGCGGAACGTGCCGTACTGGTCCTTCCGCAAGGCCTGGGTGCATCTCGGCGCTTCGCCCGGTTACGGACAGTTCGATGTGAAGCCCGAATACAGCGGCGGTCTCCTGGACCTGGCGATCACGAACCATACCGCGGCCGATCTCCGGCATGTCCATGTGCTCGTGGAAGGCCGGGCGTATTCCGTCGGCGATCTGAAGCGCGGCGAATCGGGGACGGTCCGGATTCCGCACGGTCGCTTCTCCGCCGGCTTCGGCGGTTACGGCCCCCAAATCTTTCCGTATCAGGGCCGGGGGGATGAGTACGCACGCGAACGCGGGCTGATCGACATTTACCTGAATGAACTCCGGAAATCCGGGGTGGAGGTTTCGGGCCCGGTGATCATCGGATTCAGCCATGACGGGGAAAGCTGGTTCGAGGTGAACGGATCGGCCCGGCGGTCCGACAACGTGACGCTGTGGACGCAGATGCTCGATTTTTCCATGGAGGCGTTCGAAGCCGGCGCATCCAGGATCGTGAAGCCCGTCATCGTCGAACAGAACATGAAGGGATACGGCGTCACCTTCGGCGATCCCTGGATGCAAATGACCGACGGAACGCTCGTGTTCGAGTTCCCGCTTCCCTGGCGGGACGAGCCGATCGTTTCCTTCACCGTGCGCCATCCGGATCCCGCGGTGTCCGGCAGCGCGTTTCTGTCCGTCTGGAACGAGGCCGAAGGTGATTGGGAACTGATTCCGATCCGGTCGTCCCATTGGTTGCCCGGTCCCGCGGATGCGTACATCACGGAGCGGCGGACGGTGCGGATGCGGCTGGAGGCCGTCGGCACGGTCGAATACCGGCTGCCCGATCTGGAACTGGAAGGAGGGACGCCCGAATGACGGACGCGGCGGAACTTCAGGCGGAACGGCCGGGCGGCGGTCCGGCGGAGGAATCCGAAAGGCCGATGGTCGAGATCCGGGGGCTCAAGAAACGGTTCGGCTCGTTCGAGGCGCTGCGATCGGTCGACCTCACGATCCGGCGCGGGACCGTGTTCGGATTCATCGGACCGAACGGCGCCGGCAAAACGACGACCATGGCGATCCTCGCGACGCTCATCCTGCCGGATGAAGGCGTCGTCCGGGTCGACGGCCTCGACGTGACCGAGCATCCGGCGGAAGTGCGCCGGCGGATCGGGTACATGCCGGATTTCTTCGGCGTCTACGATCAATTCCGGACGACGGAATATCTGCACTTTTACGGCGCAAGCTGCGGCATTCCGAAGGCGGAACGCGACGCGATCATTCCGCAGCTGCTCGAGCTGGTCAATCTGGCGGACAAGAAGGACGCCTATGTCGACACGCTGTCGCGCGGCATGAAACAGCGGCTCTGCCTTGCGCGGTGCCTCGTGCACAATCCGGATCTCCTGATCCTCGACGAGCCGGCGTCCGGCCTCGACCCGCGCGCGCGGATCGAGATGCGGGAGATCATCAAAGAGCTGAAGGCGATGGGCAAGACGATCCTCATTTCCTCCCACATTCTGCCCGAGCTCGCGGAGATGGTGGACGAGATCGGCGTCATCGAACGGGGGAGGGTGATCGCCCAGGGCAGCGTCGTCGAGATCCAGCGGCGGCTCCATGCGGGGCGCATCCTGGAACTGCGGCTTGCCGGACGCGCCGAAGAGGCAGCCGCCTGGCTGGAGGGCAACCCTCTGGTCGGGCGCGTGATCCGGGATGGCGAGCTCGTCCGGTTCCGGTTCGCCGGCGGCGATGAAGAGCAGGCGGAGCTGCTGGTCCGTCTCGTCGGGCTGGGATTCAGGCCGATCGCCTTCGGCGAGGCGCAGACGAACCTGGAGGACGTCTTCCTCGAAATGACCAGGGGAAGCGGGGTGGAAGCATGAACGGACCGTCGGCGCCGAAGCGCCTGCTGCCGGACTTCAGGACGAAGATCATCAATCCGGTGCTCGACAAAGAATTCACCCTCCGCATGCGGACGCCGCGCTCGATGTGGGCGCTGCTCTTCTATCTGGCCGCGATCGGCGTCCTGACGTTCGGCCTGCTGTCCATCTTCCGGTTCGATTACGGGCTGGGAGTGTCGGTGTTCGAGCCGTCCCGCAGCCGGACGCTGTTCCTGTTCATCAGCGTCGCCCAGCTCGGGCTGATCGCGTTCATGACGCCCGGACTGACGGCGGGCGTGATCAGCGGCGAGCGGGAGCGGCAGACGCTGAACCTGCTGCTCGTGACGCAGCAGAGCTCGACGGGCATCATTTTGAGCAAGCTGATCGCGTCGCTCGCGTTCATGACGCTGCTTGTCATTTCCACGCTGCCCGTATTCAGCATCGTGTTCCTGTACGGCGGCATCTCGCCCGGACAGGTCGCCACGGTGTTCGCGTTCTATCTGTTCACGATGCTGGCCTTCGGCTCGTTCGGCGTCCTGTTCTCGACGCTGGTGAAGCGCACGATGCTGTCCGTGATCGCCTCATACGGACTGACGGTGTTCGCGTACGGCGGCACGGCCTTTCTCTATCTCGTGCTCGTGCTCCTGGTCGAAAACCTGAGTTCGGGACAGGCGAATCCGCCCGCGTATTACGGCTGGCCCGGCTTCCTGCTGGGGCTCAATCCGGCCGCCGCGCTCGTCAGCATCTTCGAACCCGATCTGTCGGACCGCGTGTTTCGCGTCGGCGTGAACGGTTACCAGATCGGCGTGCCGATCCGGCTGTGGCAGGAATACTTCATTGTCTACGGGGTGTTGGCCGTGATCGCGGTCGTGCTCAGCATCCGCCATGTCCGCCCCTTGCCGCGGAAGAAGCGAAGCAAGGCCGCGGCCAAACACAAATCGGGTTAAATATGAACGGCATTAAACATCAGGATCGCTTGCGACCGTGCGGCAAACCAATCCGCCCGCATTCGCGGCGCGGTCTCCGCGCCGCATCGCGCTTCGGATGCGCCGATTCGGCCGTTTTGAAAGGAATGCGAAGGGAGGGGGAGCATGCGGCGGGAAGTGCCGGATATGCGGAAAGAGCAGACGACGCGCTTGCTGCGGTTGTTGAAACCGGTGCGCCGGCGCCTGTTCGCGATCCGTTTCGTCCGGCGGACGGCCGTCGGCCTGCTTGCCGGAAGCGGCGCGGCGCTTCTGACGCTGGCGGCGGCCCGCATCGTTCCGCTGCCGCACGCGCCGGCCGCCGCGGCAGCCTGCGCCCTGGCCGGTCTGGCCGCCGGCGCCGCCGCGGCGCTGCGGCCGCGCATCGACGAGCGGAAGGCGGCCCGCGTGATGGATCGCGGCGGAACGGACGACGCGATCGTCACGGCGCTCGACGCGCTGCATCTGGACACGCCGGCCGCGCGCCTGCAGCGCGCCGACGCCGAAGCGGCGGCCGCCCGCTATGTGTCCGGGCTGGGCGAGCGGATTCCCTGGCCGGGCGGGCGCGGGCGGAAGCTGTATCTGGCGGGCCTCTCCGCGATCTGGATCGCGGCGGCGATCCTGCTCATGCTCCCGAATCCGATGGAGGAGCGGCTGGCTGCCAAAGCCGCGCTCGATGAAGCGATCGGGCGGATCGAACGGGAACTGAAAGAACTCGAATCGTCCGACAGCCTGTCGGAACCGGACCGCCGGGCGCTGACCGAACCGCTGAAGCGGCTGCGGGAACAGGCGCTGCGGAAAGACCCGGAGGCGCTCCGGGCCGAATGGAAGGAGGCGGAACGGGAGATCGGGCGCCTCATGGCCGAGCTCGGGCAGAAGCGGGAGGCGCTTCGCTCCTGGGCGCAAGAACTGCAGCGGACGCCCGGACTCGAAGCGGTCGGCCGCGCGCTCGAGCGCGGCGGAAGGCACTCGCTTGCCGATGCGCTGGAAGAGGCGGGCGGCCGGTTCGCCAGCCTTTCGCCCGAGCAGCGGAACATGCTCGCGGAGCGGCTCCGGGAGCTGGCGTCTTCCGCTCCGGACGTCCTGGGTGATCAGCTCCGCGAAGCGCTCGGACGGGCGGCGGAGGCGATCGGAGCCGGCGATCCGGAGGCTGCGGCGGACGCGCTGCGGGAGGCGCTGGAGGAAGCGCTGTCGGCGGAAGCGCTGGAGGCGCTCGCCGAACAGGCGGCAGCCGCACTGGCGTCGGCCGGCGGGCGGCTCGGACCGGGTTTCGGGACCGGGACGGGAAACGGCGGCTGGAACGGCCTGGCGGATGCGGAAGCGGACGGCTCGAGCGGAAGCGCCGGCGGACCGGCGGGCGCGGAAGGAAGCCAGGGCGGCTCCGGTTCGGGCGGTCCGGAACAGGGAACGGAAGGCGGAGGCTCTTCCCGGGGGCCGGGCGGAACGGGGCGGAGCGGTTCCGCTTCCGGCGGAGCGTCGGGTTCCGGAACCGGCGGATCGTCGGGAGCCGCTTCGGGCTCCGGTTCGGCGGGTGCGGGTTCGGCCGAAGGTTCCGGCGGCCGGGGAGGATTCGGCACGGGCGCCGGATCGGGGACGGGAAGCGGCGCGGGTTCCGGTACGGGGACCGGTGGCGCGGGTTCCGGTGCGGGATTCGGAAGCGGAGGCCGGACGCTCGTCACGACGCCCCGGATTTACGCGGGCGAGGGCGAAGTGACGGTGGACGGCGGTCCGGCGTCCGGCGGCGCCGTGACCGAGGGCGGACGCTCGCCGGTCCTGGACGGCGGCGTACGCGACTACGCGGAGGTGTACGCATCCTATGAGGCGGAAGCCCGGCGGGCGCTGTCGGACGGAACGCTGCCGCCGGCGCTGAAGGAGCGCGTCAAGCGATATTTCGAGGAGATTCAGCCGGATCGGTGACGGTCCGGGACGGGAGGATGCCATGATCGAATCGAAAGCGGAGATCGCGGAAGCCGTCGAACGGATCCATGCCGTGCGGCGCGAAATCGCGAAGGTGATCGTCGGTCAGGAGGCGGTCGTCGAGCAGCTCCTGTGGTGTCTGATCGCCGGCGGACACGCGCTTCTCGAGGGCGTGCCCGGCCTGGGCAAGACGATGCTCGTCCGGACGGCGGCGGATGCGCTGGATCTCACGTTCTCGCGCATCCAGTTCACGCCGGATCTCATGCCGTCCGACATCACGGGAACGCGCATCGTCGAGTTCGGCGCCGCCGGACAGCCGGCCGCGTTCCGGTTCCAGCCCGGGCCGATCTTCGGCAACCTCGTGCTCGCGGACGAGATCAACCGGGCGACGCCGAAGACGCAGAGCGCCCTCCTCGAGGCGATGCAGGAGCGGACGGTGACCGCGGGCGGCGAGACGCATCCGCTTCCCCGCCCGTTCTTCGTGCTCGCGACGCAGAATCCGCTCGAGCAGGAGGGAACCTATCCGCTCCCGGAGGCGCAGCTCGACCGCTTCCTGCTGAAGATCGACGTCGGCTATCCGAGCCGGGAGGAACTGAAGGCGATCGCCCTCCGCACCACCTCCGCCCGGGAAACGAAGGCGGAGAAGGTCGCCGGAGCCGAAGATTTGCACCGCGTCCAGCGGTACGCGAAGGAAGTGCTCATATCCGACGACATGCTCGATCTGGCGGTGCGGATCGTCATGTCGACCCATCCCGGCGAGGCGGACGCGCCGGAAGCCGTCCGGCGGCACGTCCGTTACGGCGCCGGACCGCGCGGCGTGCAGGCGCTCATCGGCATCGCGAAGGTGCGCGCGCTGCTGGACGGGCGGCTGCACGTCTCCCGCGCCGACCTCTCCGCGGCGGCCGGGCCCGTGCTCCGGCATCGGATCGTGCTCGGCTATGAAGCGATCGCCTCCGGCGTCAGGCCGGACGAGCTGATCGCCGGGGTGCTCGAAGCGGCGGGTGTCGGGCCGTGAAGACGGGAAACCGCGCGGACGGCGGCGCTACGGGAACCGGCGGATTCGCCGGCGGCGCCGGTCCGCTCGTCCGGCCCGGCGAATCGCTGCTCCGGAAACTCGAGCGGCTGGCCGTCGCGTCCGCCGGTCGCACGCGCGGCACGCAGCAGGGGAAGCGGCGGTCCGGCGCGCTCGGCAGCTCGCAGGAATTCGCGGACTACCGCGCGTACGCGCCGGGCGACGACATCCGCCGGCTCGACTGGAACGTCTGGGCGCGCACCGGCCGCGCCTATGTCCGCCAATACTGGGACGAACAGGAGACGTGCGTCACCTTCTATCTCGACGTCTCCCGGTCGATGCGGTTCGAGCCGGGCGCGGCGGAGGACCGTCCCGGGACTTGGAGCGGAACGAACAAGCTGCTGTACGCGGCCCGGATCGCGGCGTGTGCCGGCTATGCCGCCCTGTGCGGCGACGACCGGGCCGCCGTCGTCCGGTTCGCGGGAAGCGTCGGGGATCGGCTCCATCCGGTCAGGGGGCGGGGCGCGGCGGAGCGGCTGTTCGCTTTTCTCGAACGTTCGCTTCGGCCGTCCGCCGATCCCGGCTCCGAGGATCTCCGGACGCCGCTCCTTGCGCCCGGCGCGCTTCCGGCGCGGCCAGGCGTCTGTTGGCTGCTGACGGACGGCCTGTACGCCGCGGGCATCGAGGAGACGCTGACGGCCTTCGCCGCCGCGCGCCAGCATCTCGTGTTCGTGCACGTGCTCGGGCCGGAGGAATGGCGCCCGTCGCTGCGCGGAGAGCTCCGGCTCGTCGACGCGGAAAGTGCCGGGGCGAAGGACGTCGCGATCCACGCGAACGCGCTGCGCGCCTACGACGAGGCGCTCCGGGAGCACGCCGGCGCCATCCGCCGGCGGTGCGCGGAGCTCGGCTTCGTCTATTTCGCCGTCGACACCGCCGTTCCGCTGGAGGAGACGGTGCTCGTCCGCATGGCGCGGCACGGCCTGCTGCAGCGGCAGCGCTGACCGCGTCCCGAATGCGTCCGCACGCTGCGTTCTGCGCGAAACCGCATGCCGCATCCTGCATGAATCCGCACGCGAAGGAGGGATAGCATGCTGCTCGGGTCCGCCGCTTCGGCCGTGTTCGCGCTGGCGCTGCCGGCGATTCTGCTGATGTACCTGCTGAAGCGCCGGTATCCGGAAACCGAGATCGCCAGCCACCTGCTCTGGCGGCGGGCGCTGCGCGAGCAGGAAGCGAACCGGCCGTGGCAGCGGCTGCGCCGCAGCCTCCTGTTGCTGCTGCAGCTTCTTGCCGCGGCCTGCCTTGTCTTCGCGTTGATGGAACCGTCCATTCCGGGCGGGGCCCCGTCCGCCGCCCCGGTCGTCATCGTCGTCGACCGCTCGGCCAGCATGACGGCGGCCGCTTCGCGCGGCAGCGGCGCAGCCGGCGCGCTCGAGGAAGCGATACGGTCCGTAACGGCGGCGCTGGACGAGCTCCCGGCTTCCCGACCGGTGACGCTGATCGCGGCGGGCGCCGAGCCGGAGCTGCTCCTCCGGGATGCAACCGACCGGCGGGAGATCCGGCGCGCGCTCGGGAACATCGAACCGCGCTACGGCCGGACGGATGAAGAGGCGGCGCTGACGCTGGCCGCCGCGCTGGTCCGGGACCGGGAAGGGGGCGAGCTGTGGCTCGCGACGGACGGCCGGTTCCGCGCGAAGATCCCCGGTCCCGGCGCTGCGGGCATCCGCGTGTTCGGCGCGGGCCGGGACGGCGCGAACACCGCCGTCGTCGCGTTCGGCCTGCGGGCTGCAGGGGACGCGATCGAAGCATCGGCGACGCTCGTCCATTACGGCTCGCGGACCGCGGAGGGCACGCTGGCCGTCTTTCCCGCCGGAGCCTCCGAACCCGCGGAGGAGCGGCCGTTCCGGCTGGAACCCGGCGAGCAGCGCGTCTTCACCTTTTCCGGGTTGCCGGAGGCGGACTATTACCGCGCCGACATCCGTACGGCCGACGACTACGCGGCGGACAACGCGGCGTATGCCTTTCCCGCGAAGCCGGCGCGCAGCCGGGCGCTGATCGTCGGCGAAGGCAGCCTGTTTCTGTCCGCGGCGCTGGAATTGGCGGGCGTCGACATCGTGCGGGCCGATCCGGCCGCCTTCGAACCCGGGGGCGAGGCGCCCGGCGCCGTCGACTGGATCGTCGTCTACGGGGCGGATGAACGGGCGATCGAAAGCGACGCGTGGCGCATTCTGCTCGCATCCCGGCCGGTGTGGCGCATCTGGTCCGCGTCCTCGCCGCCGGCGGGCGGCGAGGTGGTCGAACCGGCGGACAGCCGCGCCGACATCCGGCCGCATCCCGTCACGGAGCACCTTTCGCTGGCCGACACGCACATCGCCCGGATCGTGCGGGCCGATCCCGGGCCCGGCATGGAGGCGATCGCGCGGTACGGCGGCGTCCCGGTGCTCTACGCCGGATCGGCGGACGGCCTGCCGCGGCTCATCCTGGCCTTCGATCCCGCCGATTCGGATCTGCCGCTCAGGGCCGATTTTCCGATTCTGGCCGCGCAGGCGGCCGAATGGCTCGGCGGCGCGGCCGGCGGTCCCCTCGGCCGGGCCGTGGCGGACGACCGGATCGAGATCGGCCTGAAGAGCGGAACGGCGCGGGCCGAATGGCAGGTGGTCGAGACGGCGGCGGACGCGCACCCGAGCGCGGATGCCGCGATCGAAGCGGAACGGACGGCGGACGGAGCGGTGTCGTCCGTCCAGACGGCGCCCGGCGTTCCCGGACTGTACCGTTTCGTTGAATACGGTGCCGACGGCCGGCCGCTGGCGGAACGCCTGCTCGCCGTGCAGGCCGCGCCGGCGGAAGGCATCTGGACGGAGAAGCCGTTTGCGGACATCGATCCTGCGGCGGAGGCCGGACAGGCGGGCGGATCGCCGGGCGGGTCGCCCGATTCCGCGCAAGCCCGGACGGACGCATCTTCCGGGGCAACGGACGGGACGGGGAACACGGACCGGATCGGGCTGGCTCCCTACGTGGCCGTGCTGATCCTGCTGCTCCTGGCGGCGGAATGGGAGGTGTACAGCCGTGGGGCTGCATTTTGACCGGCCGTGGCTGCTCTTGCTCCTCCTTCCGGCCGCCCTGTGGTGGATGTGGGCGTGGAGACGAACGCTCCGGCTGACGGGTCCGCGCAGGATCGCCGCGTTCGCGCTGCGCGCCGCCGTCATGCTGCTGCTCGTTGCGGTCGCGGCGGGAACGGCAGCGTCGCTTCGCCACGAGTACCGGGCGGTCGTCTTCGTCGCCGACCGTTCGGAGAGCGTCGCGGACGATGCGCGGATCACCCGCTGGATGGGCGAGGCGATCGGCGGCAAGGACGAAGATGACCGGGCCGGCATCGTCTCGTTCGGCCGGAAGGCCGCGGTGGAACGCCCGCTGTCGGCGGACGGGGGGCCGCCTGCGCTGCGCGCCGGGATCGATCCTTCGTATTCGAATGTGACCGACGCCCTGCGGCTTGCGGCCGGCATGCTGCCGAAGGGAGGCAGGATCGTGCTGCTCTCCGACGGGCGGAACAACGTCGGCGACGCGATCCGCCAGGCCCGGTTGCTGGCTTCGCAGGGGATCGCCGTCGACGTGGTCCCGCTTCCCGCGCACATTCCGCAAGACGCGGCGATCGAATCGCTCGACGTCCCGGCTTCGGTGAAGCTCGGTGAGAAGTTCACGATCGAACTGGAAGCGGTCAGCACCGTCGAGCGCGAAGCCGAGATCCGGCTGTACGAGAACGAGCGCGAAATCGCCCGCGAGACGGTCCGGCTGTCGCGGGGTACAAACCGTTTCCTGTTGCAGCATGCGGCCGGCACCGCCGGGATGAACCGCTATCGCGCGGAGGTGTACCTGCCGGGTGACGAGCGGACGCAGAACGACGCGGCGTACGCGTTCAGCCGGGTCGAAGGACCGCCGCGCGTGCTCGTCGTCGAGGGCGAGCCGGGCTCGTCGGCCAACATCGCGTCGGCGCTGGAAGCGTCGCTTATTCCGTACGATTTGATCGCGCCCGAACAGCTTCCGGTCGAACGGGCCGATTACGCCCGCTACGACGCGATCGTGCTGAACAACGTGCCGGCGACGCGGATGAGCGCGGCGGTGATGGAGCGGATCGCCTCCGCCGTCGGCGATCTCGGCATCGGGCTCGTCGCCGCGGGCGGCGCGGACAGCTTCGGTCTCGGCGGCTATTACGG
>k87-1101202_pt1 | contig 13483 bp, 10 predicted proteins | sample MGYA00084031_6733416 | MGnify analysis MGYA00084031
CCGCCGGCGAGCACCGAGCCGATCACCCGCCACGGCGGGTCTCCGGCCACGGCGTAGCCGTCCATCGCGGCGGTGTCGAAGGCGGGAACGGGGATCAGCGCCCGCAGGGGGGAGGCGAGGAGGCGGCCTGCCGCATCGGCCAGCGGCACCGTCTCGTCGGGCAGTCGCCGGGCCGCGTCCGCCGCCGCCCGCCGGGCCTCGCCCCACGGCGTGACCGCCCCGCGAACACCCGCTTGACCTGCGGAAACCCGAGCAACCGGCATGGGTTCACCCCTTCCTTGACCCTCATAATCCCATACTGTATACAGAATGCAAGGGGCCTCGAAGAACGGAGCTGATTTGTGAAAGTCGCTGTTCTCGGCGCCGGCGCCATCGGCGCGTACGTCGGTGCGGCCCTGCACAGGGCCGGTGTCGAAGTCCACCTGATCGCCCGCGGTCCCCACCTGCAAGCGATGCGCGACCACGGGGTGCGCGTACTCAGCCCGCGAGGCGACTTCTCCGCCCACCCGCACGCGACCGACGATCCCGCGCAGGTAGGCCCGGTGGACTACGTCTTCCTCGGCTTGAAGGCCAACGCCTACGCGACGGCCGGCCCGCTGATCGAACCGCTCCTGCACGACACCACGGCCATCATCGCCGCACAGAACGGCATCCCGTGGTGGTACTTCCACGGGCTGCCGGGGCCGTACGAGAACTACCGGATCGAGAGCGTCGACCCCGGCGGCGCGGTGAGCGCGGCGCTGCCGGTCTCGCGGGCCATCGGCTGCGTCGTCTACGCGGCCACCGAGATCGAGGCGCCCGGCGTGATCCGCCACCTGGAGGGCACGCGCTTCTCCATCGGCGAGCCCGACGGCACGATCTCCCGCCGCTGCCTGGCCTTCAGCGAGGCGATGGCCGCCGGGGGCCTGAAGTGCCCGGTCGAGGCCGACCTGCGGCACGACATCTGGGTCAAGCTGATGGGCAACATCGCCTTCAACCCGATCAGCGCGCTGGCCAGGGCCACCATGATCGGCATCTGCCGCCACGACGCCGCGCGCCGCCTGGTGATCAAGATGATGCGCGAGACGTGCGAGGTGGCCGAGCGGGTCGGCTGCAAGCCCCGGGTCTCGATCGAGCGCAGGCTGGCCGGGGCCGAACGCGCCGGCGAGCACAAGACCTCCACGCTTCAGGACTTGGAGAGGGGCAGACCGCTCGAACTCGACGTGATCCTGTCGGCGGTGGTCGAGCTGGCCGATCTCACCGGCGCCGAAGTGCCCACGCTGCGCGCCATCCACGCCGTCGCCGACCTGCTGAACCAGCAGCTCAGCACGGAAGGCGCCTCCCGCCCTCCGGCCCGGACCGCGGCCGGGGCCGCATGACGGACGGTCTTGTCTCCGCATTCCGAGGAAGCATACCGTAGGCTGCATACAGAATTCGATGAAGGGATCGGCATGAAGAACAAGCGCGCCGAGCCGTACGAGCGCCTGACCCATCCCCTGGTCCGGGAGGACGGCGCGTTCCGCAGAGCGAGCTGGGACGAGGCGCTCGACCGTGCGGCCGAAGGCTTCCGCCGCAACGTCGAGCAGCACGGCCCCGACGCCTTCGCCATGCTGTCGTGCGCCCGATCCACCAACGAGATGAACTACGTGGCCCAGAAGTTCACCCGGGTGGTGATCGGCACCAACAACGTCGACTCCTGCAACCGCACCTGCCATGCGCCGAGCGTGGCGGGCCTGGCGGCGGTGTTCGGCAGCGGCGGCGGCACCTCCTCCTACCGGGAGATCGAAGAGACCGACGTCATCATCATGTGGGGATCGGCGGCCCGCGACGCCCACCCGATCTTCTTCCAGCACGTCCTCAAAGGCATCCGCAACGGCGCGAAGATGTACGCCGTCGACCCGCGCCGCACCGGCACCGCCCGGTGGGCCCACCTGTGGCTCGGGCTCAACGTCGGCACCGACATCCCGCTCGCCCACGCCATCGCCCGCGAGATCATCCACGCCGGGCTGCAGAACACCTCCTTCATCGAACGGGCCACCACCGGCTACGAGGAGTTCGCCCGCTCGGTCGAGCCGTGGACGCTCGACGTCGCCGAGCGCGTCACCGGCGTGCCCGCCGAAGCGATCCGCGAACTGGCCCACGCCTACGCCACCGCCGACCGCGCCCAGCTGTGCTGGACCCTCGGCGTCACCGAGCACCACAACGCCACCGACAACGTCCGCGCGCTCATCAACCTGGCGCTGCTCACCGGCCACGTCGGCAGGTACGGCTCGGGCCTGTCCCCGCTGCGCGGGCAGAACAACGTGCAAGGCGGCGGCGACATGGGCGCGATCCCCAACCGCCTGCCCGGCTTCCAGGACATCCTCGATCCGAAGGTCCGCGCCCGCTTCGAACGGGCGTGGTCGGCGCCGATCCAACCCCGCTACGGCCTGAACCTCACCCAGATGCTGGAGGCCATGGGCGAGGGCAGGGTCACCACCTGCTACGTCATCGGGGAGAACCCGGTGCAGTCCGAGGCCGACTCGCTGAGCTGCATCAAGCGCATGGGCATGCTCGACCACCTGGTCGTGCAGGACATCTTCATGACCAAGACCGCCCAGATGGCCGACGTGGTGCTCCCCGCGAGCGCCGCGTGGTGCGAGAGCGAGGGCACCTTCACCAACTCCGAGCGCCGGGTACAGCGGGTGCGCAAGGCCCTCGACCCGCCCGGTGAGGCGCGCGACGACATATGGATCATGTGCGAGCTGGCTCGCCGGCTCGGCCACGACTGGCACTACGACAGCGCCGAGGAGGTCTGGGACGAGCTGCGCTCGCTCTCCCCCGTCCACGCCGGCATGACCTATGCCCGGCTGGAGGAGCACCAGGGCATCCAGTGGCCCTGCTTCTCCGAGGACCGGCTGGAGCCGCCGTACCTGCACGGCCGGCTGTGGGAGAAGGATCCCGTCAAGCGCGGCATGCCCGCGCCGTTCGCCGTGCTCAAGCACTCCCCACCGGTGGACGAGCTCGACGACGAGTTCCCGCTGCGGCTGACCACCGGCCGCCGCCTCGACTCCTACAACACCGGGGTGCAGTCCTCCGGTTTCGCCTCCCCGCTGCGCCGCGGCGAGACGATCGACGTCTGCCCGGAGGACGCGCGGCGGCTCGGCCTGGCCGAGGGGGAACGGGTCCGGGTCAGCTCCCGGCGCGGTTCGGTGATCGCGCCGGTCCGCATCGATCCCGGGCTCCGCCCCGGCCTGGTCTTCATGAGCTTCCACTTCCCCGACGAGGTGGACGTCAACTCGCTGACCATCGAGGCCACCTGCCCGATCGCGGGCACCGCCGAGTTCAAGGCCGCGGCCGTCCGCATCGACAAGCTCGTGCCCGCCACCGCCGAGCCGCTGACCGCGAAGGCCGGGTGACGCGGCGATGGATCTCCGGTTCCGCGACGTGGAGCCCACCGCCGAGGAGCGCGCCGCGGTCGACGCGCTCCTCGGCCCGCCCGCCTCGGCGTGGGAGGGCGGCGACCGCACCGACCGCGACCTGCGGGTGGCCGCCACCGGTGAGCATGAACGCGACATGCTGCTGCCCGCGTTGCACGCGGTCAACGACCGTGTGGGCTGGATCAGCGAGGGCGCGTTGGACTACATCTGCCGCCGGCTGAACGTCCCGCCCGCCGAGGCGTACGGCGTGGCCACGTTCTACTCGCTGTTCTCCCTCAAGCCGCGCCCGCGGCGGGTGCTGCACGTCTGCACCGACCTCGCCTGCCGGGCCAGGGGCGCCGACGCGCTGCGCCGATCGATCGCCGAGCGGCTGGGCCCGCCCGGCCTGTCCTGGCACGAGAGCCCGTGCCTGGGACTGTGCGAACGCGCTCCCGCGGCGCTCGCGTTCTGCGCGGGCGATCCGCCGAGCGCCTCGGTGTACGGCCCGGCCACGGCCGAGCTGTCCGACGCCGAGGAGCCGCCCGCCGAGGCGGCGGTGCCGCAGGCCGGCCAGGACGGCCTGGTGCTGCTGCGCAGGGTGGGGCGGGTCGATCCGGCGAGTCTGGACGACTACCGCGCCGAGGGCGGCTACACCGCGCTGCGCCGCGCGTTCGCGATCGGGCCGGCGGCGGTCATCCGCGAGGTGATCGACGCCGGGCTGGTCGGCAGGGGCGGCGCGGCCTTCCCCACCGGCCGCAAGTGGGACGCCACGGCCCGCCAGCCCGACCACCCGCACTACCTGGTGTGCAACGCCGACGAGAGCGAACCGGGAACCTTCAAAGACCGCGTGATCATGGAGGGGGACCCCTACGCCCTCGTGGAGGCGATGACCATCGCCGGTTACGCCACGGGCTGCCGCAAGGGCTACCTCTACATCCGCGGCGAGTATCCGCGGGCGCTGGCCCGCCTGTCCCACGCGATCGCCACCGCACGCGCGCGCGGCCTGCTCGGCGACGACATCATGGGCCAGGGGTTCTCCTTCGACATCGAGATCCGGCGCGGCGCGGGCGCGTACATCTGCGGCGAGGAGACCGCGATCTTCAACTCGATCGAGGGGCGGCGCGGCGAGCCGCGCAGCAAGCCGCCCTTCCCCGTGGAGAAGGGGCTGTTCGGCAAGCCCACCGTGGTCAACAACGTCGAGACCCTGGTCAACGTGCTGCCCATTCTGGAGCACGGCGCGCAGGCCTACGCCGCGATCGGCACCGGCTCCTCCACCGGCACCAAGCTGTTCTGCGTGTCGGGCACGGTGCGCCGTCCGGGCGTCTACGAGCTGCCCTTCGGCGCGACGCTCCGCGAGCTGCTGACCCTCGCGGGCGGGACCTTCGAGGGCCGCACGCTGCGCGCGGTGCTGCTGGGCGGTGCGGCGGGCGCCTTCGTCCGGCCCGACGAGCTGGACATCCCGCTCACCTTCGAGGGGACCCGCGCCGCCGGCGCCACCCTCGGCTCCGGCGTGGTCCTGGTTCTGGACGACACCGTCGACCTGGCCGGGATCCTGGTGCGGATCGCCGAGTTCTTCCGCGACGAGTCCTGCGGCCAGTGCGTGCCCTGCCGGGTCGGCACCGTGCGCCAGGAGGAGGCGTTGATCCGGCTGTCCCGGCGCCCCGCCTCCCCCTCCGCCGATCTCACGCTGCTGCGCGAGGTCGGCCGGGCGATGCGGGACGCCTCGATCTGCGGCCTGGGCCAGACCGCGTGGAACGCGGTGGAATCCGCCATCGACCGGCTGGGCGTGTTCGCCGAAACGGAGGCGCCATGATCCAGGACTTCACGCGCGCAGTACCGCAGCCCCTGGTGTTGGAGGCATCGTGACCGTTCCGCTCGGGCCGCCGCGCCGGCTCATCGAGATCACCGTCGACGGCGAGACCGTCCGCGTCCCCGAGGGCAGCACCATCCTCGACGCGTGCGGCGCCGTGCCGGGCGCCGGCAAGGACATCCCCACCCTCTGCTACGGCGACACGCTGACCCCCAAGAACGCCTGCCGGGTGTGCGTGGTCGAGGTGGAGGGCTCGCGCACGCTGGTGCCCGCCTGTTCGCGCCGGGTCGAACCCGGCATGACGGTCGTCACCGACAGCGAGCGGGTGCGTCACAGCCGCAAGATCGTGCTGGAGTTGCTCGGGTCCGCGACCGACCTGTCCACCACGCCGCGCGCCGCGGAGTGGATGGCCGAGTACGGCGCCGACCCCGAGCGCTTCGGGCCGGACGCCGCGACCGTCGAGCAGCCGCCGAAGGTGGACAACGACCTTTACGTCCGCGACTACGCCAAGTGCATCCTGTGCTACAAGTGCGTGGACGCCTGCGGCGAGCAGTGGCAGAACTCCTTCGCCATCAGCGTCGCCGGCCGCGGCTTCGACGCCACGATCTCCACCGAGTTCGACGCCCCGCTCCCCGACTCCGCGTGCGTCTACTGCGGCAACTGCGTGGAGGTCTGTCCCACCGGGGCGCTGTCGTTCAAGACCGAGTTCGACATGCGCGCCGAGGGCACCTGGGACGAGAGCCGGCAGACGCAGACGACCACGGTCTGCTCCTACTGCGGGGTGGGCTGCAATCTCACCCTGCACGTCCAGGACAACCGGATCGTCAAGGTGACCTCCCCGCACGACAACCCGATCACCCACGGCAACCTGTGCATCAAGGGCCGTTTCGGCTTCCAGCACGTCCAGAACGTGCGCGACGCGGGCGGGCGCGACGACGTCGCGGCCACCCGGAAGGACTGACACCGGCGAGCGAAAGGGCTCACGGATGACGCGGGTCATCGCGAAACGGCGCATCCTGCGGGTGCGCGAGGCCGCACGGACGCATCGGGTCGACTCGCTGGCGGCCGAGGAGCCGCTGGAGATCCGGCTGAACGGCCGCCCGCTCACGGTCACGATGCGGACTCCCGGCGACGACTTCGATCTGGCCTGCGGATTCCTGGTCAGCGAGGGCGTCGTCGGCTCCGCCGAGGAGATCGACACCATCCGGTACTGCGCGGGCGCCACCGCCGACGGCGGCAACACCTACAACGTGCTCGACGTACGGCTTGCGGCCGGCGTGCCCGTGCCCACCGCCTCGCTGGAACGCAACTTCTACACCACCTCCTCCTGCGGGGTGTGCGGCAAGGCCAGCCTCGACGCGGTGCGCACCGTCGCCCGCTGGGAGGTCGACGCCGACCCGCTGGCCCTGCGGGCGGAGGTGGTCTCCGCCCTGCCCGACCGGTTGCGCGCGGACCAGCGGGTCTTCGAGCGCACCGGCGGGTTGCACGCGGCGGGCCTGTTCACCGCCGACGGCGAGCCCCTGTGCGTCCGGGAGGACGTCGGACGGCACAACGCCGTGGACAAGCTCGTGGGGTGGGCGGTGCGCGAGAACCGCCTGCCCCTGCGCTCCACCGTCATGGTGGTCTCCGGCCGAGCCTCGTTCGAGCTGGTGCAGAAGGCGCTGATGGCGGGTGTTCCGGCGCTGGCCGCGGTCTCCGCGCCGTCGTCCCTGGCGGTCGAACTGGCCGAGGCCTCCGGGCTGACCCTCGTCGGGTTCGTACGCGGATCCTCGATGAACGTCTACGCGGGAGAACACCGGCTGCGCGGGGAGCGCTGAGCGCCGGTCACGGCCGAGGAGCCGGACGACGGTCCGCCCCCTTACGTCGACCGGCTTCTCCGAAGGCGTGTCCGGCCGATCCGTGCCGGGCGAGACGGCGCCGCCCGGCCGGCCGGACACGTCCTTCACTCGACGCCGCTGCCACGCGACGCGTCCGCGGCGGCGGTCAGAACAGCGCCCTGGCGAGGTTGCGGCGGGCGGCGGCGACGGCCGCGTCGCCCTCGGGCAGGGTCTCGAACAGGCTGAGCAGATGCAGACGGGCCTTGTCGCGGTCGTCGCCCGCCGTACGGCGCACCACGCCGATGAGCCGGTCGAAGGCCGCCTCGACCGATCCGGAGAGCATCTCCAGGTCGGCCATCTGGATCTGGGCGTCGATGTCGGCGGGGTCGGCCGCGCGGCGCCGCACGTCGTCGGCGTCGAGATTCTCGGTCCGCTGGTAGAGCTTGACCCCCGCCAGCCCCATCTTGGCGTCCGCGTCGGAGGGCGAGCGGGCCAGTACGCGTTCATAGGCGGCGATCGCGGCGTTCAGGTCACCGCGCTCGACGGCCTGCTCGGCGGCCACGATGTCGGGGTCGGAGGGCTGCTTCGCCTGCGCGCCCTGTTCCTGCGGTTGTCCGGCGTCCTTCGGCAGGTACTGCGCCAGGGCCTGCATGAGCTGATCCAGCCACTGGCGCACCTGCGCCTCGGGAAGCGCACCCTGGAACCCGGTGACGGGCTGCCCCTGAAAGATCGCCAGTACGGTGGGGATGCTCTGCACCCGCAGTGCCTGGGCGATCTGGGGGTTGGCGTCGACGTCGACTTTCGCCAGGACCCACTTGCCCGCCGCCTCGGCGGCCAGCTTCTCCAGGATCGGGCTGAGCTGCTTGCACGGCCCGCACCAGGTGGCCCACAGGTCGAGGAGGACCGGAACCCGCATCGAGCGCTCGACGACCTCCGTGTTGAAGGTGGCGTCGGTGACGTCGACGACGGACGGGTTCCCCGCCCCGCCGGCCGGGTCCTGGGCGGCGGCCTCCCGACGGGCCTGCGCTTCCAGGGCCTGCTTGCGCGCACCGAGATCGACGGCGCCGTAGAGCGATCCGGGTCGAGTGAAGTCCGCTGGGCTCATATCCCAATCCTGCCCCATCCGGCGCCGTGACCCGAACGCGACGCCCGGCTCGGGACGGCGTTCAGTTCGCGAACAGTTCCAGCAGATCGTCGCCGCGCCGGGTGCGCGACACCCACACCTCGCGCCCGCGCCGTTCGCGGACGACCAGCCCGGCCGCGGCGAGCCGCTCGCAGTGGTAGGTGATCGCGCTGGGCACCGTTCCCGCCTGCTCGGCCAGCCGGCTCATCGTGAGAGGACGGTCGAGCGCCGCCAGCAGGTTGGCGCGCACCTCGCCCAGCATCGCCGCCAGCTCGTCCGACCGGCGGCCTTCCTCCAGGCGGGACCAGAAGGACTCGATACCGGGCAGCGGGTAGGCGACCCACACCACGGAGGGATTGTCGAGGTTGGTGATGATGGCGTCCCGCCCGGCGATGGTGGGCACCAGGACGAGGTCCCGCTCGCCGAGGTCGTAGGCGCTCGGCTGGATGTCGCTGATGCGCAGCGTGCCCTCGCTGTACACGATGCGGTCGCTCAACGTGTTGAGCAGGACGTCCAGGCCGCCGCGCACCACCGCGGTGCCCACCCGCTCGACCTCCCGGTCGAACGCCGCCCGTGCCCGGCGCCACAGCGGCTCCATGGTGGACCACACGTGGTCCACCGCGGCGGCGTAGCCGTCCAGCCAGCGCCGAGGGTGGTTGATCGCGTCGTGCCAGTGCTGCGGAATCCGCTCGCCGCCGAAGGACCGGTACAGGTCCTCCCTGAGGATGTCCGGGGCCATGTCGCGCAGCCGTTCGACATGGAACTCCACGGAGATGTCGCCGATCGGGGAGAGCGGGACGACGACGTCCGGGGTGACCGAATGGCTGGGCACGCCGATGGGGCGGACGGCCTCCCATCCGCTCACCGGCATGCCGTCCTGCACCGCCCGCCGCCAGCGCTCCGGCAGCCCTCTACGCCGGCCCGCGATCGCGTCGGCCAGCACGGCCAAGACCATGACCTGGGCCGACAGCGAGACCGTGACCTCCGGAGCAGGGCCGATGTGCAGCTCACTCCACACTCCGGCTCGTGTCCGCGGCACTCCAACCCCCGTAACACACCGCCGCCTCAGAATTCTCCTGATTATAAAGGATGACCATATTTCACGATCAATCCTTCAAAAAACGTTCAAGCAACCACGCCGAACATTTGGAAATTTTCACAAGCGGTACCCAACCCGTCGCAAACGACACCACACTCGATGCCCGAAGGGCATGAATAGAAAGGGATCCTTCATGTCTCGGATATCGTCGAGCGCCCGGCGCTCGATCAAGGCCGGGCTGGCTGTCGCGCTCAGCGCCGCCGTGTCCATGGGCTTGTCCGCCACCGTCGCCCCCCAGGCGTCGGCCACGACCGTCACCAAGGCGCACTCGGTGCCGGGGCCCAAGGCGGTCGAGAAGGCCAAGCTGTACGAGCTGGTCACGCCGCACGGCATCTTCTACACCGCCAACGAGGCGGAGAAGGACAACGCCATCGCCAAGTACGGCTTCAAGCCCACCCAGACGCCCCTGTACTACCTGGCCACGAAGCGGTTCCGCGGCGGCAAGCCGCTCTACCGGCTCAAGCTGAAGGACAAGCCGTCCTACCTCGTCACGGCCAGCTCCACCGAGCGTGACAAGCTGGTCGCGTCGGGCAAGTTCTCGTACGAGGGCATCATCGGCTTCGCCCCCGCCAAGCCCATCACGGGCAACGAGGTTCAGGTCTTCCGCCTGAGCAACAACGGCCGGTGGCGCCTGGCGATCGCCGAGCACAAGGACAGCATCCTCGCCAACGAGCCGGGCTGGCGGCTCGACGGCCCCATCCTCTACCAGTTCACCTCGGCGGACTGATACCGGGGCGTCTTGATCGCCGGGGCGGTGGTCCCTTCGCCTGCCACCGCCCCGCATCGGCTCCGCTTCACTTGCCGACGGGCGCCGGGCACCCGCCCGGCGCCCGTCTCATGCACGGCCCCTTCATGCGGCCCCCTTCATGCATGGACCCCGGCGGACGGTGTCCGCCGGGGTCCGCACGTCCTCCCGGGACTCCTCGGACCGGAGGGGCCCGGTCCCGGCGTGCCGGGTCAGAAGTTCGGGGGTTCGGTGTAGGTTCCCCACTCGGCGCGCAGGGCGTCGCAGATCTCGCCGAGGGTGGCCTCGGCGCGGACCGCGCGGACCATGGGCGGGATCATGTTGTCCTCGCCACGGGCGGCGGCGATCAGGTCGGCGAGGGCGGCGTCCACTGCCGCCTGGTCGCGGGCTGCGCGGCGCTCGGCCAGCACGCGCCGCTGCTCCCGCTCCACCTCGTGGCTGACCCGCAGGATCTCCAGCGGCTCCTCGACCGTAGCGGTGTGGCAGTTGACACCGACGATCTTCTTCTCGCCCTTTTCGAGCTTGCGCTGGTAGTCGAAGGCCGCCTCGGCGATCTGCGAGGTGAACCAGCCCTCCTCGATGCCGCGCAGGATGCCGGAGGTCATGGTGCCGTCCGTGCCCTTGTCCCGTATCTGGGCGAAGATCGCCTCCGCCTCGGCCTCCAGCCGGTCGGTGAGCGCCTCCACGTACCATGATCCGCCCAGCGGGTCGATGACGTTGGCGACCTCGGTCTCCTCCATGATCACCTGCTGGGTGCGCAGGGCGATCTCGGCCGCCTCCTCCGAGGGCAGCGCGAGCACCTCGTCCAGTGCGTTGGTGTGCAGCGAGTTGGTGCCGCCGAGGACGGCGGCCAGCGCCTCGATCGCGGTCCGCACGATGTTGTTGTACGGCTGCTGCGCGGTGAGGGACACCCCGGCGGTCTGCGTGTGGAAACGCAGCCACTGCGCCTTCTCGGTGCGCGCGCCGTACACATCGCGCATCCACCGCGCCCAGATGCGCCGCGCCGCGCGGAACTTGGCGATCTCCTCGAAGAAGTCGATGTGCGCGTCGAAGAAGAACGACAGCCCGGGCGCGAACACGTCCACGTCGAGCCCGCGGGACAGGCCCAGCTCCACGTAGGCGAACCCGTCGGCGAGCGTGTAGGCCAGCTCCTGCGCCGCGGTGGCGCCCGCCTCGCGGATGTGGTAGCCGGAGACCGACAGCGGCTTGTACGCCGGGATCTCGGCCGCGCAGAACTCCATGAGGTCGCCGATGAGCCGCAGGTGCGGCTCTGGGGCGAACAGCCACTCCTTCTGCGCGATGTACTCCTTGAAGATGTCGGTCTGCAGCGTCCCGTTGAGCCGGTTGATCGGCACGCCCTGGCGTTCGGCCGCCACGAGGTACATGCAGAAGATCGGCACGGCGGGCCCGCTGATCGTCATCGAGGTGGTGACCTCGCCCAGCGGGATGCCGTCGAAGAGGATGTCCATGTCGGCCGCGGAGTCGATCGCGACGCCGCAGTGGCCGACCTCCCCCAGCGACCGCGGATCGTCGGAGTCGCGGCCCATCAGGGTCGGCATGTCGAAGGCCACCGACAGGCCGCCGCCCCCGGCCCGCAGGATCATCTTGTAGCGTTCGTTGGTCTGCCGCGCGTTGCCGAACCCCGCGAACTGCCGGATCGTCCACGTCCGGCCGCGGTACCCGGTGGGGTGGAGGCCGCGGGTGAAGGGGTACTCCCCCGGCCAGCCGATGCGGTCGAACCTCGGGTCGTCCACGCCTTCGGGCGGGCCGTAGACGGGATCGACCTCCAGACCGGACAGCGTGCGGAACTCCCCGTCGCGTTTGCGCGCCCGGTCGTAACGCTCCTGCCAGCGAGCACGCCCGGCGGCGATCTCCTTCGCGTCCATCCCGCCTTCCCTTCCGGCACGGCAGGCACCCGCGCCACGGTCCGATCCAAAAATACTTGGACGTCCTACTATTTGTTCATTCTAGTCATGGCAGGCGAATCCCACGGCGGGAGAAAGCCCCGCGCCACCGCCCTCGACGCCCCCCGCACCCCGAAGGCGGGACGCCGCGGCCGTACGGCGCTCAGGACTCCACGAAGTCGCCCGCCGCCACGCGCAGCGTGCGCAGCAGGCCGAAGATCTGCGCCAACTCGGCGTCGTCGTACATCGTCATGCAGAAACCGGCCGCCATCAGGTCGTCGGTGGCGCGCCGCACCAGCGCCCGCCCCTCCGGCGTGATCTCGGCGAGCACCCCCCTGCCGTCGCGGGGGTTGCGCATGCGGCGCACCAACCCGGCGCGCTCGAGGCGGTCCACGGTGTTGGTCACGCTCGTCGGATGCACCATCAGCCGCTCGCCGATCTTGGACAGCGGCAGCGCCCCGGTCTTGCTGAAGGTCAGCAGGACCAATGCCTCGTACCGGGCGAAGGTCAAGTCATAGGGTTTGAGCAGCGCGTCCAGTTGCGACAGCAGGATCTGATGCGCTCTCATGATCGAGGTGACGGCCGCCATGGCCGAAGACGGGCCGAAACGCTCACGCCAGGTCTCGGCCGCGCGCTCGATCGGATCGAACGGCAGGTTCAGCGACTTGGGCCGGCCGGTGGACACAGCGATTACCGTAGCGCGGCGTCGTCCCGGCTCGCGCATGCACGTTGAGCAATCAAATTAACGGCTTGACCAAAGAAGCAGTACGCCAAACATTACGCTCGGTTATGGTTCTCGCACGGATGGTGAGGCAGAGGCCAAGCGGGCGTCCGGTCTGGGGGCGTATGTCCCGATCAGCGGACCCGGTCTGCGGAGAGCAGGCCGCACGCGCGGCGTCGAAGGGGATCGACGCCGGACCGAACCGCCCGTTCATCGAAGGCACGGGGGTGCTTGATGGATAGCAAGTCGCCATGGCGACACGGGGGAGGACGCGGGAGCCGCGCGGCCGGGCCGGCCTGCCCGCGCGACGGCCGTCGGCCCGGCCGGACGGGTGCGGACCACCACGACACACGTGACTGTGCGTAAGCAGCGGGGCATGTCTCGCGCCGAGCTCAAGCAGAGCGCGGCGATGACGGTCGCCGTCCTGCTCGTGCTCGGCCTGCTCGCCGCGTGGAGCGTCCTGATCCCCGGCGTGGACGCGTGGGAGAACATCGTCGTCGCGGTCATCGGCTCGCTCCGGTTGACCGGTCCCGTCGCGGCGGCGTTCGCCTGCTGGGTGGCGCTGCGCAAACGCCGTGCCTGCGCGGGCCGCGCGCTGACCACGTGGCAGGCCGTGAAAGTGCCCCTCGCGATCACCGTGGTCACCGGCGGATCGTTCGCCGCCACCGCTCTGCTGATGGCGATCAAGAGCGTGATGGTGGAGCAGGCGGGCAGGCTGCCGCCCAGCGCCCTGGCGATGGGCCTGGCGGGCCTGACCCTGTACGTGACGATCGGCTGGGTGTCCGGCTGGCTGCTGCCCTGGGCGATCATGCCCTTGGTCTCGGCCATCGGCTGCTACGTCCTCTTCACCTGGCTGGCCGAGGGGTCCACCTGGGCCGACCGGCTCG
>k87-1629114_pt1 | contig 13475 bp, 10 predicted proteins | sample MGYA00084031_6733416 | MGnify analysis MGYA00084031
GACGACGTCCATGTGCTTGACGTCAAACTCAACCGCCTACCCCGCTGGTACGTCAACGGTCTGCTGCTCATCGGCGACGCCGCACACGCCATGAGCCCCATCGGAGGCGTCGGCATCAACCTCGCCATTCAAGATGCCGTCGCCGCCGCCACCCTGCTGGCCAAACCACTCCAACGCCACAACGTCACCACCCGGCACCTGGCCAGAGTGCAAAGACGACGCACACTGCCCACCTTCGTCATCCAGGGCTTGCAGCGGGTCCTTCACCGCGAAGTTTTCGTCCCCACCCTTGATGCCAAAAGACCCGGGCCACCCCGGGCCTTGCTGTTCCTCGCCCGGCATGTGCCTAGCTTCCGAAGAATCCCCGCCCGTCTCCTCGGCTTCGGCCCACGCCCAGAACACGCGCCCGCCTTCGCCCGGCCTACCCGGACTCCCCTATCAGCTTGACCTCACATGGCATTCCCACGGCCGCGACGGTGTTGCTAAAAGACCCAACAGCCGCCAGGCCGTGGGAATGCGAAACCTGCAACTCCAGGCTTCTGGCTCGTCCCACTACGTAAAGAGCCAGCACTACGGACCTACGTAACCCACCGGTACCACGTCGGCCTCACATACATGGGGAGACGCCGTGTACTCAGAAGCACCCCCACATGTGTGGGGAGGAGTAGTGATATTGCCGCTTTGCTTTCTCCGCTGCCGGAACACCCTCACATACGTGGGGAGGAGAGGACGCGACCTGCGCTTTTATACGACGTCACACATATCTGGACCACTCCTGTCCACAAAGTTCCCTCACTATCACCTCCTCAAAGGGGATAAATAGTGAATTCTTAACTTCTGTAAAGCTTGTTTCGTACACACAGCTACCGCGGTCACCAGCCTTCGGGCCAAATGTGGACGGGTTCCGTCCTTTCTAGCGCTCGCATTCGAACCAAAGTAAGCCCATCGAAATCAATGAGTTCACGTCGCCGTTTCCTCACGGTCCGAAGTGAGAATACCTGTTCGGTCGCGTCTGGATAGGCGAGTACTGCTGCTCCATCACCAATTACCGCGCTGACTGTTGACCACAATTCGTCGCGAACTCGCGCAGATAGAGTACCAATAAACCATCCCGGCATCACCTCGATCATCCAACGGCTCAACACACCATGGACATGATCTGGCACAGCGGTGGTAGCGAGCACGACCATAGAGGCCATCAGCGATCCTCCTTAGCCGGCCAGTTCGACGCCCAGGTGTCGTCGCCATAGTTGACTCCGGCAGGTAGTGGACCTAGATCGGGATCCCACAGGGATAACGGCTCAACTTTCGGTTCCGCACGGGATTGTTTGTTCAGCGGATCCAGTAAGTCCTGGATATCACGCACGATCTGTGGCAGCAGTTTAAGTAGCCGAAACTGATCTCGCAGACGTCGTCTAACCTCACGTTCCGGTTCTGGCGAGTTATGCAGCGAAAAAAGCCAGCGGCAAGGTCACCTGTATCTTGTAGAGGTTGGCTATATCATAAACGAAGGAGTGTTGATTTCCATTATGGATGAATCCGAGAGCAGGAGAGTACCCCAGCGCTAGGACGGTTGCGTGGACGACTCCGTACAGGCAGACATTCGCCGCTGACAGAGCCATATTCACAGGGTCCTGATCATCCCATTTATCAGGATCATATGATCGTTTAAAGCGACCTACCGCGTATCGCTGCGTGAAGAGGCCTTCTCCCCACGCCCGTGGAGATGACCCTTCGATACGTGCTTGTTGGCCGGACCGACGGCCCATCACGCGTAGGTGAGGCGTTCAGTGGTCGTGGACGCCGGCTACTGGAATCCCCCATGGGCTGACACCTCAAGGCTAGATGCCACCCAATCCGGGCACATCAGAACACATACATATATAAAAGTCCGCTAACAGCATGAACGGCTGACGTCGGTCTTGGATAAGACCGACGTCAGCCGTGGCGTCTATTGGTCAGTCGCTATTGGTCAGCCGCGGGTGTGCTGGCCGATCATCTGCACCTGTCCGGTGCCTTCGACGATCTCGCCGGCGACCCAGACGTCGACGTTGCGGGCCTTCAGGAGCGCCATCGCACGGTCGGCGTCCTGGGGGGCGACGATGCAGATCATGCCGACGCCCATGTTGAAGGTGCGCTCCATCTCATCGGGCTCGATCTTGCCCTTGCTGGCGATGAGGTCGAAGATCGGCTGGGGTCGCCAGGTGGAACGGTCCATGACGGCGTCGACGTGGGAGCGCAGGACGCGTACGAGGTTGCCGGGGATTCCGCCGCCGGTGATGTGGGCGAAGGCGTGGACTTCGCACTCTTTGATCAGGGCGAGGCAGTCCTTGGTGTAGATCTTGGTCGGGGTAAGGAGTTCCTCGCCGAGGGTGCGCTGAGCGCCGAGTTCGTCGACGACGGTGTCGAGGCGCATTCGGCCGGCGCCCAACAGGACGTGACGGACGAGGGAGTAGCCGTTGGAGTGCAGGCCGGAGGATCCCATGGCGATGATGACGTCGCCGACCTCGACGCGTTTTTCGTCAAGCACTTCGTCGGCTTCGACGACGCCGACGCCGGTGGCTGCGAGGTCGTACTCGTCGGGCCGTAGGACTCCGGGGTGTTCGGCGATTTCACCGCCGAGGAGGGAGCATCCGGCGTAGCGGCAGCCGTCGGTGATGCCTGCGGCGATTTCGATGACGCGGTCAGGTACGACTTCGCCGCATGCGATGTAGTCGAGGAGGAACAGGGGTTCGGCACCGCAGGCGACGATGTCGTCGACGACCATGGCGACGAGGTCGATGCCGACGGTGTCGTGGATGCCCATCTGCTGCGCGATGACCAGTTTGGTTCCTACGCCGTCGGCGGAGGAGGCGAGCAGGGGCTTGCGGTATTTGGTCGTGTCGAGCGCGAACAGTCCGGCGAAGCCGCCGATTCCGCCCACGACTTCAGGTCGGAATGTTTTGCGAACCTTGGTCTTTAGCAGCTCCACCGCCTGTTCGCCGGCGTGGATGCTCACCCCGGCGTCTGCGTACGACGTAGTGCGCTTCCGGCCACGGCTGGTGCCACCGTTCCACGGTGTTATCTTTCGGGCCTGGCTTGAACGCTCAGACACGTGGGTCACAGCTCTCCCCTCGGGGGTCGAGTGGGTAAGTCACAGCCGGCGTAGCGCATCCTCGCCCCCGGGGGAGGGGGTGAGCGGGGGATGGCCGACTGTGGCGGACGGTTCGCCCCTGCCGTCGGGTGTCCGGGCGGGCTCCCCCGCGGCGACGCCGGCACCTCGTTCGCCGATCCTCTCCAGGACGTGTTTCCCGATGAGGTCGGCCGCTGGCAGCGAGATCGGGTACTCGCCGTCGAAGCAGGCGCGGCACAGTCGATTCTTTGGTTGTTCGGTGGCCGCGATCAGCTCCGGTAGGGATAGGTACCCCAGGGAATCTGCCCCAATCGCCTGGCGGATCCCGTCGTTGTCGAGTCCGTTCGCGATCAACTCGGCCCGAGTTGCGAAGTCGATGCCGTAGAAGCATGGCCACTTCACGGGGGGTGAGGAGATGCGGACATGGACTTCGACAGCGCCGGCCTCGCGCAACATCCGCACAATGGCGCGTTGGGTGTTGCCGCGGACGATTGAGTCGTCCACGACGATGATCCGCTTGCCGCGGATCTGCTCCCGCAGCGGGTTCAGCTTGAGCCGAATCCCTAGCTGCCGGATGGTCTGGGATGGTTGGATGAAGGTCCGACCCACATACGCGTTCTTCACCAGGCCCATGCCGTAGGGGATGCCGGATTCTTCGGCGTATCCGATGGCGGCTGGGGTGCCGGATTCAGGGACTGGGATTACGAGGTCGGCCTCGACGGGGTGTTGGCGGGCGAGTCGGCGGCCGATTTCTACGCGGGCGGCGTAGACGTTGCGGCCGGAGATCGTGGTGTCTGGGCGGGCGAGGTATACGTACTCGAAGAGGCAGCCCTTGGGGTCTGGGGTGGCGAAGCGTTCGCTGCGTAGGCCGTTTTCGTCGATGGCGAGTAGTTCGCCGGGTTCTACTTCACGGACGAATGAGGCGCCGATGATGTCTAAGGCGGCGGTTTCGCTTGCGACGACCCAGCCTCTTTCGAGGCGGCCGAGGACGAGGGGGCGTACGCCTTGTGGGTCGCGTGCCGCGTACAGCGTCTCCTCGTCCATGAAGACGAAGCTGAAGGCGCCGCGCAGGGTGGGGAGGAGTTGCAGGGCGGCGGCTTGTAGCGGCAGGTCGGGGCTGCTGACGAGCAGGCTGGCGACCAGTGCGGTGTCGCTGGTGGCGCCGACGGTGTCTGTTCCTTGTTGTTTAAGGCGTCGGGCGAGTTCGGCGGTGTTGACCAGGTTGCCGTTGTGGGCGAGGGCGAGGGTGGTGCCGGCGTGGGTGGAGCGGAGGGTTGGTTGTGCGTTCTCCCAGTTGGAGGCGCCGGTGGTGGAGTAGCGGGTGTGGCCGATCGCGATATGTCCTTGCAGGCTGGCCAGGGTTGGTTCGTCGAAGACTTGGGAGACCAGCCCGGTGTCTCGGTAGACCACGATGCCGGAGCCGTCGCTGACTGCGATGCCGGCGGCTTCCTGGCCGCGGTGTTGTAGCGCGTACAGACCGAAGTACGCGAGTTTGGCGACTTCCTCACCCGGGGCCCATACGCCGATGACTCCGCATGCGTCCTGTGGACCGGGGCGCTGCGGGTCAAGATCGTGGGTCAGCCGCCCGTCGCCTCGCGGCACCTGTTGCTCCTCGCTGGGCCTGGGGGAACAGAACTGTCGGGCGCCAGTGTACGCGAGCCGAGGTGGATAACGGAGGGGAATTTTTTCACAACTTGTGGCATTTCGCGTCTAAAGATCGAGAATATACCGATTGTCGGTTACCTTACGCGAGATCGATATCCCGCTCCGTGTCGCCGGTAAGTCACTTCAGCTATTAATCGATATCGATACGTATCGAGTCTGCCGCTGCCCGGGCGCCGAAACCATGGATAGCACAGAATCGGCGATCCTCGACCGACTAAGAATCGACCGATCGATACTCGTCAATCAACATCTATCAACGGATGCCCATTAGTCAACACCCGGACGACCACAGGATGGATGATCACACGGCAACCGAGCCAAAAAAGATCATGACTCTCGACACGGAGATAGTCATAGATAAACGACGGAAGCCGTAACACGCGCGATCTACTCAATTAACGCGTTTCACTCGCTTGATCAATACCTAGATCAATACTTAGACACGGGTCGGTATCAGATCAGAGGAAGGTACGCCGAAAGATCAGCGCGTACTCCGCTGGCCCGAACCGCTCCGCTGTGGACAGCGTCCTTCCAGCTCACCCGCCCTGTCGCCAATCGCAACCAGGTGAGTGGGTCCATCTCTACGACGTTCGGCGGTGTCCCCCGGGTGTGACGTGGGCCTGGTATGCACTGCACCGCGCCGTAAGGCGGGATACGAACCTCGACGGAACGGCCAGGTACTCGCGCGGACAAAATGCTGAGCAGAACCCGAGTTGCGTCACGCAATACTGACTTCTCGATCGGTTCGCCGGCTTCAAGGGCCGCCATAGCGCGAGCCACTGTTGGATCAACCGTCGAATCGGAGGGCACGAAGGGACCTTACTTCGTGTCATAGTGGCCCGGGCTGTCAGGGCTGGAATGTATCCGGCAGGATAGCCTGCTGGTGGAACCAGTGTAGGTACGTACCCGTTCACGACGTGGCGCCTGGGCCTCCGGCAAGGCATAGTGGCCGGCGGTGCCGAGGCAAGGGTTCGTCACCGGGGCACGGTTTCGAGAGAGGCGGTAAAAGTGATATCGCGCCGGAGGACCTGGATATCCGCGACCTTCGTGGCCGCGGTGGTGGTGTCGAGCTCTCTCGGTGTCGCGGTCCAGCCCGCCAACGCCATCGGAGATCTGGCGGTCTCGGTACAGCCGAGCAGCGTGGAGTTCCAGGTCGGCGGCGATAACCGAGAGATCTACGCCACTGTCAGCAACGGCGGTCCGGGGGAGGTCAACGACGTCGAGGTCACCCTCCGGATCCCGTTCGGGGGTCAGCTGCAGATCATCGGCGGTACGGATGGTTGTTCCCCCAGCGGCAACCGGTTGCGTTGCGAGTTCGACAGGATCGACGCAGGGGCCAGCGAGGACGTCTACGTTCTGGTCTCGCCCCCCGACAGTTCGAACCTCGGGCCGAATGACACGCGGAGTGATTCGGGCTCGGTAGAGGTATCGGCGCGTGACGACACCAACGGCGGCAACAACCGTGCCCGCTTCGATGTCGTGCTGCGCGGCGCACCCCAGGATGAAGGCATTGAGATCTCTGGCTCAGTCACCGACTACGAGACCGGTGACCCGATCGTCGGGGCGACGGTGGAGCTGGAGGACGGCGACGGGGAGGAGCACGAGACCGTCACCAACTCCAATGGTGAGTACGCCTTCATCGAGTCCGACGACATCGCTCCAGGACGGGTAAGGATCACCGTCAGCAGCGACGGCTACCGGGACCGTTCCACCTCCTTGACCGTCGCGGACGGTGACACGGTCTCCGATGTCGATTTCGAACTACTTCCCGTCGCTACCACGCCTTCCAGCGCGGCTCCGTCCTCGGCCGCACCAAGCGCGTCCCCGTCCCCACCGGCCATCGCGGCCACGGAGGACGAGCGGACCGGCTCCGGGGGTAACGGCTGGTTCCTGTGGCTCTTGGCGATCCTGGGCTTCCTGTTCGTGGTCGGTGGTATCGCCACGATCGTGTTCCTGTTCGTCCGGCGTAAGAAGGACGATGAGGACGAGGACGGGGACGAGGGTGACCCGTTAGGGATGGATGATGGTCCCCCGCCGATCGGGGCTCGGGGTTACTTCCGGGATGACCAACCCACGGCCTACGGCGCGTCCCCTGGGGCCGCCACCTCGATGATGCCGCGACCGGGTATGGACGCCCCCACCAGCGTGATCGATCGATCGGAATTCGCCGATCCTGACGCTGGCTTCGGGCCTGGTTATGGGCAGGCGGGTCACCCGACCACTGGCTTCGGTGCGGTATCTCCCGACCGTCCCACCAGCATGATTGATCGGCCGCAGGCGGATCAGCCCACGTTGTACGGTCGGCCCTCCTACGGGGGTGACTCGACCAGGATGTACTCCGGTCCCGACCTGGAGGACGGCTTCGGCGCCCCCTACTCGGACAGCCGGCCGGGTGGTGCCCCGTCAGGGCGACACGTCGGTCCGTCCGGGGGCGATCCGACGGTGTCCTCGGGTAGCTACGGGGATCACACGCCCCGGTATGACCAGCCGACCGGTATCTACCAGCCGCGCCGGTATGCGGATTCTCCCGACACACCCCACGGTTACCCCACCAGTGGGGGTGGCGGGTACGGCGCCGGCGGGGACTACTCCGAGCCCACCTCCCTGTATCCGCGGCCGGGTGGGCCCGGCACCGCTCCTCAGGAGCCGGGCGGCTACGGCGGTGGCGACTACGGGTATGGCCAGGGTTCACGGCGGGACCGGTACCGGCCGGATAACGATGAGCCGCCCCGGCAGCGGGGTCCGCTGGACTGGCTGGAGGATTAAGGGAGTAAGGGCTTTAAGCCTTGCTTTAAGGCGATCCCGTCCCGCAACGGGTGAAGGCACCTGAGCTTCACGTCACGCGGGTACGAACGAGGCGGGCTCATCAGGGCCGGGTGCGGCGGAGAAGGCGCCCTGTCGCAACACGGGCACCAGGGAGCTGACATCCCGCTTCGCCGCGATCTGCACGTCCTCGGCGTACCCGCGTGCCCGCAGCTCCTGTGCTGACACGCAGCCGCGTACCGCTTCGGCCAGGTCCATCTCCCCCACCATGGCCACCAGCTCGGCCTCGACCGAGAACTCCCCGTCCAGCTCGCCGGATAAGCCGGACAGCTCCTCCAGGACCGCAGCGGCACCCACTAGGTCTTCCACGCAGGGGCGCAGGCTGCCGTCCGGCCACTGTTCCCCCACTGCGATCACACCGATCGGGCGGGATGGGGTTCCGTATTTGCTGGCGATCAACCATTCGGCTACCGCGCTGGCGTTCCGCAGGCACGCCACCACCACGTGCGCTCCTGTGGCCTCGGCGGTCGCGCAGATAGCGGCCCCGCTGGGTGAGGGCAGCACCAGATCAGGGACCGCTGGTGCTCGCATCAGATCGGCGGGTGAGGAGGACCAGGGGTGTTCAGCGGTGGCCGAGCCGTGTTCCACGGCGGCCACCGCGCCGATTCGGCTGGCATACTCCTCCGCCTGGGCCTCCCAGGGGAAGGGGTACACCCGCATGCCTCGTTCCACAGCCACACAGACCGCGGTGGAGAACGACAGCACGTCACACACCACGAGCACGGCGCAGGTACGCGATAGTTCCGCGGCCCCGCTGATGCCCCAGTCAAACCGGACGCCCGTGCCGGGCTGTGCGAGCACCGATTCCATGATCGGATTTAGGTCGTCGTGCCAGAGAACAATGCGGGTAGGGTACCGCTGTAGGCCCGCCGCAGCTCATCGAGCGGGATCGTGAACTGGCCCTCCACCGTCAACGCGCCGCTGGAGGCGTCGACGACCCCGATCCGAGTGTGGGGTACCTCGTGCTGGTCGCACAGCGCGGTGAACTCCGCTACCCGCTCCTCAGGCACGCTCACCAATACCCGCCCCGTGGATTCGGAGAACAGGAAGGTGAAGGCGTCCAGGTCAGCGGGCACCGACACCCGTACCCCTACTCCCCTGCGGAGCGTCGATTCGGTGAGCGCCTGCGCCAGGCCGCCCTCGGACAGGTCGTGCGCCGCGGACAGCAGCCGGCGTGTACGGGCCTGGGACAGCAACGTCGCCAGTCGCCGCTCGTGCGCCAGGTCCACCGCGGGGGGTTTGCCACCGAGGTGCCCGTGTGTCACCCAGGCCCACTCCCCACCGGACAGCTCCAGCTGGGTGCGGCCCAGCAGGAACACCACGTGCCCGTCAGTGGACTCGGCGAAGCCCATGGGTACGCGGGTGCGGACGTCGTCGATGACGCCGAGCACCCCCACGATCGGGGTGGGGTGGATGGCGACCGATCCGGTCTGGTTGTAGAAGCTCACGTTCCCGCCGGTGACCGGGATGCCCAGTTCGGCGCAACCGTCGGCCAGGCCCCGGACCGCCTCGGCGAACTGCCACATCACCGCGGGGTCTTCCGGGTCACCGAAGTTCAGGCAGTTGGTCACCGCGACCGGGGTCGCGCCGGTGACGGCGACGTTGCGGTACGCCTCAGCCAGCGCCAGCCGTGCCCCGTTGTAGGGGTCCAGGCGGGTGTAACGGCCGTTACCGTCGCAGGACAGTGCGATGCCCAGGCCGGAGTCTTCCAGGCGGAGCATGCCGGCGTCCTCGGGCTGGGCAAGCACGGTGTTGCCCATCACGTAGTGGTCGTACTGCTCAGTGACCCAGGTCTTGTCGGCGAGGTTCGGGCTGGCGGCCATCCGCAGCACGGTGGCGCGCAGCTCCTCCGGGGTGGTCGGACGCGGCAGGGTCTCGGCGCGGTCGGCCTCCAGCAGCGCCAGGTCGCTGGGGCGTTGCAGGGGGCGGTTGTAGACCGGGCCGTCGTCGGCGAGGCTGCTGGGCGGCACGTCCACCACGGTCTGGCCGTGCCAGGTGATGACCAGTCGACCGGTGTCGGTGACCTCACCGAGCGCGGTGGCGAGCACACCCCACTTGCGGGCCACCTCCAGCACGGTCTCCAGCTTGTCGGGCTCGACGATCAGGAGCATCCGCTCCTGCGACTCGCTGGCGAGGATCTCATGCGGCTCCATGGAGGGCTCCCGCAGCGGGACACGCTCCAGGTAGATCCGCATACCGGTGCCGGCTGCGGCGGCTGTCTCGCTGAGAGCGCAGGTCAGGCCGGCTCCGCCGAGGTCCTGAATACCCACCACCAGGTTGGCCTCGTACAGCTCTAGGCAGGCCTCGATCAGCAGTTTCTCGGTGAACGGGTCCCCCACCTGCACGCTGGGGCGACGCTGTTGGCTGGTCTCGTCGAAGGTCGCCGATGCCAGCACGGAGACTCCGCCGATGCCGTCCCGGCCGGTCTTGGCGCCCAGCAGCACCACGACGTTGCCGACGCCGGCGGCGGCTTTACGCTGCAGCCGCTCGACGGGAAGCACTCCCACGCACAGCGCGTTGACCAGCGGGTTGCCCTGGTAGCAAGGGTCAAAGACGACTTCCCCGCCGATGTTGGGCAGCCCGAGGCTGTTGCCGTATTGGGAAATGCCGGCCACCACCCCGGTCACGACGCGCCGGGTGTCGGGGTGGTCGGGGGCGCCGAACCGCAGCGGGTCCATCACCGCGATCGGGCGGGCGCCCATGGCGAGGATGTCCCGCACGATGCCGCCCACACCGGTGGCCGCGCCCTGGTGCGGCTCCACGAAGCTGGGATGGTTGTGGCTTTCGATCTTGAAGGTGACGGCCAGGGTGTCGCTGACCCGCACCACCCCGGCGTTTTCCCCGATGCCGGCGAGCAGCCGGTCGCTGGGGGGTTGCTTCTGCGCGAACTGCCTCAGATGGACCTTGCTCGATTTGTAGGAGCAGTGCTCGCTCCACATGATCGAGTACATCGCGAGTTCGGACTGGGTGGGTCGGCGCCCCAGGATCTCGCGGATGTTCAGGTACTCCTCCTCGCGGAGCCCGAGCTCCGCATAGGGCTGGACCACCTCGGGCGTCGCGGCGGCGTGCTCGACGGAGTCGAGGGTGATCTGCTGGGTCATCGGGATGCCGCTCCTGCTGTCGCCGTGGACGTACCGCTGCTGACACGGGCCAGATGAGCCAGAACGGAGGTGAACACTCCAAGCCCATCGGTCGAAGGGCCGGTGAGCGCCTCCACGGCATGCTCCGGGTGAGGCATCAGACCGACCACGTTGCCGGCGGCGTTGCACACCCCGGCGATATCCCGTTGGGATCCGTTGGGGTTCTCCCCCAGGTAGCGGAAGACCACGCGTCCCTCGGCCTCCAGCTCGTCGAGGGTACGCGCGTCGGCGACGTAGCGGCCCTCGCCGCTTTTGAGCACCACCTGGATCTCTTGTCCTGGCTCGTAGGACGAGGTCCACGCCGTGCGGTGGTTCTCCACCCGCAGCCACAGGTCGCGGGTGCGGAAGTGCATGTGCTGGTTACGGATCAGGGCGCCGGGTAGCAGATGCGCCTCGCACAGGATCTGGAAGCCGTTGCAGATGCCCAGCACCGGCATGCCCTCCGCGGCGGCCCGCATCAACGGCTCCATCACGGGTGCGAACCGTGCGATGGCGCCGGCGCGCAGGTAGTCGCCGTAGGAGAAGCCACCGGGCAGGATCACCGCGTCCACGCCGCGCAGGTTCGCGTCGGCGTGCCACAGCGAGACCGGCTCGGCGCCTGCCAAGCCGACCGCGCGCAGTGCGTCCCGGTCATCCAGGGATCCAGGGAAGGTGATAACGCCGATTTTGGTACTCACGGCTGCACCGATTCCTCTTGCTCGACCCGCACGGTGAAGTCCTCGATCACGGGGTTGGCGAGCAGTTTGTCGGCGATTTCACGCGCTTGGTCCAGATCGGGCTCGCCGTCGAACTCGATCTCGATGCGCTTTCCGACACGTACCGAGGACACGCCGGTCACGCCGAGCCGGGGAAGGGCGTTCACGATCGCCTCTCCCTGCGGATCGAGGATCTCGGGCTTGAGCATGACGTCGACAACAACGCGGGCCACGCGATGCTCCTGTCAGAGTGCCAGATTTATAGGGATCATCCAGATCTCGGGCGCCGCCCTGCGCCGATCCCGGACTGCTCCAGCTGCGGCCACAGCGTACCCGGACTCCAGGCAGAGCGGTTTGTCAACCCCGCCCCTACAGGCTGGAGATCAGGTCGATGACGGTGATACCGCACAAAACAGCGCAAACGGTCGCGCCGAGATAACGGATCACCGACAACCGGATCCGCTTCAACAGCGCGCGGCCGAGCAGCACAGCGGCGCCGGAGACCGCCGCCAACGCCAGAAACGAACCGAGGAACACCGAAACCGGCGCCCCTTCCCGGGCCACCAGGCCAGCGGTCAGCAGCTGCGACAGGTCACCCCACTCGGCGGTGAACAGCACCACGAAGCTGGTGACGGCGGCGCGCCACCCGCGGCGGTCACGACCGAGCTTGCCCGCGTACTCCTGCTCTTGTTCCTTCTCCTGGGCGTCGGCTCCGCGGGCACTGACAAACAGCACCAGCGCACCGACGCCGAACAGCAGGGCGGCCACGCCTTGAACCGGCTCTTTAGGCAGCAGCGTCAGCACCGTGCCCGCCGTCACCGCCAGCAGGCATTGCGCCGCGAACGCCGCCAGGACGCCCAACCAGACCGGGAGAGCCGGGTAGCGCGTGGAGAGCACCAGGGTGGCGATGAAGGTTTTGTCGGGAAGCTCTACCGGTGCGATGAGGATGAACGCGGTCGCGATGACCACGAGATCCATGTCGTTCCTTCCCGTGCCGGGTCGGACCGTCGCGACCTCGACCCGGCACTGTTGTACGAGTGCCTGGTCGAAGGTCTCGTCCACCTCGGCGGGAGGTCCGTGGGCCGGGCGCGACGCGCCAGTATGTCGACCACACGATTAGGGACTACTCCCCTTCGCACGCGCCACTGTACCTGGTCGTCTCAGACGTGGGCCGTCCCGGTGGGCCAAGGGCCCGGTGCCCGGGACGGCACGGCTGTGGCCGGCGTTAAGCCGTCAATGCGGCAACGGCGCGACGACGGGTATCGGGCTGCCGCTACAGGATGTCGTCGGGGCGGTAGGCGGCCGCCTCGGGGTGGCGTTCCACGACCGTTTCGATCCGGCGTACCACCTCATCTGTTTGGGAAGCCGCGGCGCCGGTGAAGGTGACCGGTGACGCCACCAGCTCCGCGATCTGGGACGCCGACAGCCCCAACCGTTTGTCGGCGGCCAACCGGTCGAGCAGGTCGTTGCGGTCGCTGCCTTTTTCACGCATCTCCAGCGCCACCGCCACCGCGTGCTCCTTGATGATCTCGTGCGCCTGTTCCCGGCCGACCCCGCGTCGCACCGCCGCGAGCAGCACCTTGGTGGTGGCCAAAAACGGCAGATACCGATCGAGTTCGCGTCGGACCACGGCCGGGTAGGCACCTAGCTCATCGAGCACGGTCAGGAAGGTCTGGAACAGCCCGTCGGCGGCGAAGAACGCGTCCGGCAGCGCCACCCGGCGCACCACCGAGCAGGAGACGTCCCCCTCGTTCCACTGGTCACCGGCCAACTCGCCGGCCATCGACAGGTAGCCGCGCAGAATCACCGCGAAGCCGTTGATGCGCTCACAGGAGCGGCTGTTCATCTTATGCGGCATCGCCGACGAGCCGACCTGCCCCTGCTTGAAGCCCTCGGTGATCAGCTCCTGGCCGGCCATCAGCCGGATCGTCAACGCCAGCGACGAGGGCGCGGCCGCCGCCTGGGTCAGCGCGGAAAGCACCTCGAAGTCCAGGGAGCGGGGATAGACCTGGCCAACGCTGGTGAAGATGGCGTCGAAGC